>Ga0075428_100005510_pt1 | contig 14075 bp, 9 predicted proteins | sample RhiMetdeltSRZDD2_FD_75291 | JGI IMG/M metagenome (GOLD analysis project Ga0075428, IMG submission 75291) | Populus rhizosphere microbial communities from Tennessee, USA - Rhizosphere MetaG P. deltoides SRZDD2 | ecosystem: Host-associated > Plants > Roots > Rhizosphere > Soil | place: USA...
CGATGCTGTCCCAGAACGGCGCGGGGGCCGAAGGCGTGGCGCCCCGCTACGTCACCGACACGCTCGACCTGCCGGACGCCAACACCGGCCTCGACGAGCGCCCGGTCACCACGGCGCGGCGCAACCTGCGCCTGCTGTTCCCCGACGACGCGCTCGGCGACCACGATGCGGTGCCGTTCGCCGAGCTGGTGCGTTCGGGCGAGAACGCTTTCTCGCTGCGTGAGGCCTACGTCCCGCCCTGCCTGGCGCTCGCCGCTTCCGAGACGCTCATGAAGCAGGTGCGCACCGAGTTCGAGATGCTGGTCACCAAGAGCAACAGCCTCGGGGACAAGCGCCGGCAGCGCGGCGGGTTCGCCGACTTCGCCGACACCGACGCCGCCAGCTTCTGGATGCTCGGCACCGTCAACGCGGCGATCCCGCTGCTCGGCCACTACCTGACCCACCCGCGCGTGCACCCCGAGGAGGTCTATCGCACGCTGGCCGCGCTGGTCGGCCAGCTCTGCACCGTGTCGGCCGAGATCCACCCCAAGGACTTCCCGGCCTACGACCACCTGGGTCTCGGCCGCACCTTCGCATCGATCCACGACTGGCTCGGCAAGGTGATCCAGCCCGACACCACCGACAAGGCGATGCGCATCGAGCTCGCCCGCGAGGACAGCTCGCTCTACGTCGGCAAGGTCATCGATCCGCGCGCGCTCGAGAGCGGCGCGACCATCTTCCTCGGGGTCAAGGCCGACGCCGAGGAGCAGCGCCTCATCAACGAGGTGCCCTACAAGGTCAAGATCGCCTCGCGCGACAAGATCGACTACCTGATCGCCAACGCGCTGAGGGGCGTGGTGGTCCAGTACACGCGGGTGACGCCCTCCGCGCTGCCGGTCAAGGCCAACTACCTCTACTACCAGCTCGACACCCAGGGCGACGCCTTCGAGACCGTGCGCGGGGCCAAGAACATCGCGATCTTCCTGCCGCCCGACTATCCGGGCATGACGATCGAGCTCCTGGGGCTCCGTCCCTAGGATGCGAGGTTCGAGCCGGGATCGAAGCGACGTTCGCGGGCGCAGCCGCCGCCAGGATTCCGCCGACGAGACCATCATCTTCGATCCGCCGCCCCGCGGCGGCGGGGGAGGCCGCGGCGGCAAGGGTGGACGGCGCGGCCGGGGCGGCGACGGCAACGGCAACGGCGGCGACCGCGGCGTGCGGCTCGTCGATCTGTGCTCCGACTGGCTGAGCATGGTGGTGGCGCTGCGTCAGGCGCCTTCGCCCGATCTCGACGCCACCCTGATCCGCACCCGCTCGCTCGAGCTCAAGGCGCGCCTCGAGCAGGACGGCTCGCGCTCGGGCGTGAACCCGGTCGACGTCGAATCCGCGTCGTTCGCGCTGGTCGCCTTCCTCGACGAGAGCGCGATCCGCGCCGGCGGGGCACTGCGTGACGCGTGGTTCCAGCGTCCGCTCCAGCTGGAGCTGTTCGGCACCAACCGCGCGGGGGAGGAGTTCTTCGCGCGGCTCGACGGTCTGCGTCGCGACCGCGAAGCGCGGATCGCGGCCCTCGAGGTCTACGCCTGCTGCCTGGCGTTTGGATTCCTGGGCCAGCTCGGCATGGCCGGCCCGGAGCGCGTCAAGGCGGTGCTCACCGAGGTGGACAACGACATCGCCGCGGTGCGGGGCACCGGCCGCCGCCCGCTGGCGCCGCACGCCGCCCGGCCCGACGACGCCGGCGGCACCATCGCCGGCAAGTTTCCGATCTGGCTGGCGCTCGCGGTGTTCGTGCCGGCGCTGGTGCTGACCTGGCTGCTGGTCAAGCTGTTCGCGGTGCTGGGCGCCAACGGCACCCGCAACGCGATCGCGCGCCTCCTCGGAGGCGACTCGTGAACCCGATCCAGCGCTTCCTGCGGCCGCCGTTCTACATCGGCGCGGGCGCCGTCGGGGCGAGTGCCGCGACCGTGGTGGTGTTCAACCTGCTCAAGTGGTCGCTGATCCTGGCGCTGCTGGTGGTGCTGGTGCTGGTGATGGTGGCGGTCATCCTGATCCTGCTGCGCCAGCTCAAGAAGGCCAAGCAGGCCGAGGAGATCGAGCAGTCGGTGGTGATGCAGGCCGACAAGGACATCGAACGCTCGGTGCCCGGCAAGCAGGGCGAGATGCAGAACCTGAAGGCCGAGTTCCTCGCCGCGGTCGAGCGCCTGAAGACGTCGAAGCGCGGCGGCAAGGCGGTGCTCTCGACGCTGCCCTGGTACATGGTGGTGGGACCCACCGACGCCGGCAAGAGCGTGATCCTGTCGCGCTCCGGGCTGCAGTTCGCGCTCACCGACAAAGGCAAGCGCGGCCGCTCGGTGAAGGGGGTGGGCGGCACCAAGAGCTTCGAGTGGTGGCTGACGCAGGAAGCGGTGCTGCTCGACATGACCGGCCGCATGGTCGGCGGCTCGAGCCAGTTCGAGGACACCGGCGACTGGAGCGACTTCCTGACCGTGCTGCGCCGGCAACGCCCCGAGAAGCCGCTCAACGGCATTTTGGTCGTGATGCCGGTCGACCAGCTCGCCGACCGTCCCGACGCGCAGGTCGAGAAGCAGGCCGGGGCGATCCGCGACCGCATCCAGGAGGTCATTCACCACCTGGGCGTGGTGTTCCCGGTCTACGTGGTCTTCACCAAGTGCGACCTGGTGGCGGGCTTCGCCGAGTTCTTCTCGAGCCTGGGCGCTACCGAGCGGGATCAGCCGTGGGGCGCCACCCTGGCCACCGACCGCAGCCTGACCGAGCCCGCCGAGGCGCTCTTCGACCAGGAGTTCACCATCCTGCAGTCGGCGCTCGCCGACCGGCGCATGGCGCGCCTGCCCGACGTGCCCGATCCGCTCCAGCGCGCCCGCGCCTTCGCCTTCCCGGCCCAGCTCGAGCGCATCCGTCCGGCGCTGCGCCGCTTCCTGCGCGTGCTGTTCGCGGAGGACGCCAGCGAGAAGGACCAGCCGCTCTTCCGCGGCTTCTACTTCGCCTCGGGCGAAGCGCAGGGCACGCCGACCGACCGCGTGCTGGAGCCGGCCGCCCGCGCCATGGGCGCGTCGCTCGGAGCGCCGGCCCCGCCGCAGCTCTCGCCGGGCGCGTGGTTCGTGCACGAGCTCCTGACCGGCGTGGTGTTCGAGGACGCCGGCCTCGTCACCACCTCGCGCGGCCAGGCCGAGAAGCAGAAGATGGGACGCTTCCTGGCGCTCGGACTGCTGGGCATCGTGCTGCTCGCGTTCGTGATCCTGTTCTCGACCCTCTCGTGCGTGAACGGGCGCCTGATCGGCGACACCCGGCGCGCGGCCGAGGCGGCCAGCACCAGCGTGCGCGCCGATGCCACCCTGCTCGACAATCTCGAGGCCCTGGAAGCGCTGCGCGGCAACGTGGCGGTGATCGACTCGCTCAAGCGGCACGGCGCGCCGTGGTATCGGGCCCTGGGGGCCTATTCGGGGAACCCGGTGCGCGACCCGGCGCTCGACCTCTACACCCGCAAGTCCATCGACGCCCTGATCGGCCCCTCGTACGACGCCATGCAGGCGGAGCTCGACACGCTCACCACCCACTACTCGGGCGAGTTCGCCGACTTCTACTACACGTTCCGCTCGTGGCGACTGCTGGCCACGCCCGGACAGCTCACCTTCGACGACGCCCCGCTGATCGCGCGCGTGATCCAGCGGCTGCAGGCGCCGCGCGTCCGCTCGATGAGCCAGGACGTGCGCGACCGGGTCAACCTGCTGATCGACCAGCAGGTGGAGTTCCTGTGCGCGCATCCCGAGTTCCTCGAGAAGCGCTTCTTCCCCTCGCCCAACACCTACCTGCTCGCGCGCGGCAAGGCGGTGCTGGCGCAAGCCTGGGAGTCGGCCTCGTTCTACCGGCTGCTCATCGACCAGGTTCGCCGCATGACGCGTCCGATCGGCGTGGCCGCGCTGACCGACAACTCCCGCCTGATCTCGGGTACCGCCGAGGTGCCGGGGCCGTTCACCAAGGACGGCTACGAGAAGCAGATCCGCCCGCGCATCGGCTGGTGGCGGTCGCAGATGTCGCGCGACGGCGATCTGCGCGACGCCTTCGGCGGCCGCACCCCGGATCTGGCCGGAGACCTCACCAACGCCTACGCCGCGGACTACGCGCGCCAGTGGGTGGCGCTGCTGAACGGCGCGCGCGGCGCGGACGCGGGCGGACCGCCGCCGACCGTGGCCGAGAACCTGCGGCTGATGGCGGCCGACGAAACGCCGCTGCTGGCGCTGCTGGCCGGCGCCAGCGAGCAGCTGAGCTTCGCCGAGGATCCCGCGTCGCCGCTGGGCCGGGTGCAGTCGGGCTTCGCGATGATGCACGAGTTCGCCAAGGCCCCTCCCGGCGGCAGCTGGGGCCGCGCGATGAGCAGTGCGGCGCGCGGCATCTTCAACAAGAAGAACGATCCGCTCGACCGCTCGGGGCTCGCCAGCGTGCGCTACCTGGACCAGCTCAAGGCCGCCCAGCGCGAGGTCGCCGACAAGGCCAAGGCCGGCACCGATCCGCAGCAGTACCTGGCCCTGTTCACGCTCGGCGGGTCCAGCGCGGTGCAGTCGACGCTGGCCTGGATCGATCAGCAGGCGGCCGGCTACTCCGAGGGACCCTCACGCGAAGCCACCGTGACGCTGCTCAAGCTTCCGATCCAGATGTGCGTGCCGGGCGCCGGCTCGATCACCGACGGGGGTGGCATCGTGCCGCCCAACTGGAACGAGCTGGTGTTCATGCCGTTCCAGAAGACGCTGGCCGGCAAGTACCCGTTCGCGGCCGGCGGCCCCGACGCCTCGATCGCCGACTTCACCGAGTTCTTCCGCCCCGGCGGGACGTTCTGGAGCTACTACGACGCCAACATGAAGGCCCTGGTCAAGGAGGACGGCACCGCGGCGGGACAGACCCGGGTGCGCGAGGACATCGCCAACTACGTGCGGTGGGCCCGGCGCATCCGAGACGGCTTCTTCACCGCCAACCCGGCGGAGCCGGCGCTCTCGTTCCAGGTCCGCACCTCGACCGCGGTCGTCGAGGGCCCGCAGGTCTTCGCCCTCAACATGCACCTCGACGTGAACGGCCAGTTCACCCGCTACAGCAACGGCGTCCCCCAGTGGGAGGCCCTGCAGTGGCCGGGCCCGGATCCGACCGTGGGGGCGGTGCTGCGGGCCCAGATGGCCCACGGGGTGATCGCCGAGAGCAAGACCTTCCCGGGACCGTGGGGCTTCTTCAAGCTGCTCGACCAGGCGCAGTGGGGGGGCACCCCCGAGGCGCCCCGGGTGACCTGGCGCCTCGCCGCCAACCAGAGCCAGCTGGTCCTCGACTACGACATTCAGCCGCGCGGGTCCGCCCACCCGTTCCAGCGCGACTTCTTCCGTCAGCCGCTGCCCACTCCCTAGATCGAGATCGGCACGGGACTTCGGGTCCGGCGGCCGATCGCCTTGCCGAGAAAGACGTTGCGCCGCTTGACGCCCGGGGCTATCGTGCCGTTTTCCGGCGATCGTGCCCTTGGACCGGAGGCCGTTCATGAACATTGCGGAGCTTCAGGACCTCGGAACGAGGCCCGTCCGTGACGATGCCCCGACCGGGGGCCCGGCACGCGACACGCCCGAGTTCGAGACGGTCCAGATCGAGATCCGCAAGCTCGAGGCGCCGGACCAGCCGACCGTCAACTGGGATGCGGTGGCCAAGGCGTCCCACGAGATCCTGTCGGCGAAATCGAAGGACCTGCTGGTCGGCTCCTACCTGACGGTCGCCGAGTTCGAGACCGAGGGCTACGCCGGACTGGTCGCCGGGCTCACCGTGCTGCGCGATCTGCTCGACACCCACTGGGAGAAGCTCTACCCCGAGCGCCCGCGCGGGCGGGCCGCGGCCTTCGAATGGCTGAACGAGCGCGGCGCGCGCGCGATCGAGCGGGGGGGCAAGCGCCTGCAGGCCGAGACCGTCGCGCAGGCGGTCGAGCTGGTCGGCCAGCTCGACGACAAGCTGGGCCCGCTGCTCGACATGCCGCCGATGATGGGCGAGATCCGGCGCGCGCTCGAAGAGGTCTCGAACAGCATCCCGGCGCCGGTCAGCGCCTCGGCCCCGACCCCCTCCGACTCGGGTGGCGCCGCCGCCACCTGGACTCCCGAGCCGGTCCCGTCGGGCCCGCCGGCCATCACCGCGATCACCAGCGCCGAGGAGCTGGCCCCGGCCCTCGAGGAGGTCATTCGCCTGGGCGACCTGTGCGCGGGCTGGCTGCGCTCGAGCGAGCCGACCGACCCTCTCGGCTACCGCTTCGTGCGCATGCTCTACTGGCGTGACCTGCGCGAGTGCCCGCCCAACGAGGACGGCCTCACGGTGCTGCCCGACTTCGACACCGCGGCCCTCGAGAACCTGGAGCAGCTCCAGTCCTCGGGCGAGCACGCCGCGGTGGTCGAGCAGGCCGAAGCCCTCTTCCTCGTCGCACCCCTGTGGCTCGATCTCACCCGTCACACCGTGCAGGCGCTCGAGGCGCAGGGGAAGGAGTTCGCCCCCGCGGTCGAGGCGGTGGTCTTCGAGCTGTCCGGCATGCTCAAGCGCGTCCCCGACGTGGTGAAGCTCAAGACTTCGGGCGGCGTGCCCTTCGCCGACGAGGCCACCAAGAAGTGGATCGCCAAGAAGGTGATGGTGGGGGCCCCGATCGACATGGGCTTCGCGCCGGCCGAGGGCGCGGGTGCGCGGCCGCGCGGCGGCGCGGCCTTCGCCGACGGGCAGAAGGAGGCGCGCAAGCTGGCGCGCGGGAACAAGCTGGGTGCGGCCCTCAAGGGGTTGAGCGACGGGGCGCTCAGGAGCGAGAGCCTCGCGGACCGGGTGGCGTGGAAGCTCGAGGCCGCGCGCCTGTGCATGACGGCGAGCCGCTTCGAGATGGCGCTGGCCCAGCTCGAAGCGCTCGACGACGAGCTCAAGCGTTCGAGCCTCGAGGACTGGGACCCCGCGCTGTGCGCGGAGATCCTGCGGGACCTGCTGCGGTGCCGCCAGCAGGTCGCCCAGTCGGCGGACTTCGCTCCCTCCGAGCACGCGCGTTCGCGCGAGCTGATGGGGCGGCTGGTTCGCCTCGACGTGGTTTCGGCACTGGAGCTCAATGGCCGGGAGTGAACGGTCCCGGATCGGTATCTACCTGAAAGGAGAAGGTCATGGCGGGTAAAGACGGTTCCGTCCCTCCGATGGAACGTATCAACATCGTCTACAAGTCGCTCCGGGACGGCGTGCAGGAAGAGATCGAGCTGCCCATGAAGCTCATGGTGATGGGCGACTTCAACTTCCGCGACGACTCGACGCCGCTCGAGGAGCGCAAGGCCGTGCAGCTCGACAAGGACAGCTTCAACGACGTGATGGCGTCGCAGAAGATCAGCACCAGCTTCAACGTCGCCAACAAGCTGAGCGGCGCGGAAGGCGAGGAGATGCCGGTGACGCTCAACGTCGGCTCGATGAAGGACTTCACCCCGGCCGAGGTGGCCCGGCAGGTCCCCGAGCTCAAGAAGCTGCTCGAGCTGCGCGAAGCGCTGGTGGGCTTGAAGAGCCCGCTCGGCAACAGCGTCGCGTTTCGCAAGAAGCTCGAGGAGCTGCTCAAGGACCCGGCCCAGCGCGAGAAGCTCATGAAGGAGCTGGGCGTCCAGGGCGAGTGACCCATCACCATTCCAGGAGCATGAGCGGTTCGATCGGAGGAATCGACGATGTCTGAGCAGGAGAGAGAACGGCAGGCGGCGACCGGGGAGACCGTCGAAGCGGGTGGCGATCTTCTCGGGAGCATCATCGAGGGCACCCAGCTCCAGCCCGACACCGGGACGCGCGACGCGCTGGCCAAGGTGATCGGCGTGATCGTGGGGCGCCCCGGCACCCGCATCCACCAGTCGGTGGCCAACGACCTGATCGCCGAGCTGGATCAGCGCATGAGCGCGCAGCTCGACGAGATCCTGCATCACGCGGACTTCCAGAAGGTCGAGTCCTCGTGGCGCGGTCTCAAGCTGCTGGTGGATCGCACCGACTTCCGCGAGAACATCCGGATGGAGCTGCTCAACGTGTCGAAGGCGGACCTGCTGAATGATTTCGAGGACGCCCCCGAGATCACCAAGTCGGGTCTGTACAAGCACGTCTACACCGCCGAGTACGGTCAGTTCGGCGGCCAGCCGGTGGGCGCCATGGTGGCCAACTACGAGTTCGACGCCGGCCCCCAGGACATGAAGCTGCTCCAGTACGCCGCCAGCGTGGCGGCGATGGCGCACGCGCCGTTCTTCGCCTCGGCCTCGGCCAAGATGTTCGGCTGCAAGTCCTGGCAGGAGCTGCCCAACCTCAAGGACCTCAAGTCGGTGTTCGAGGGTCCGCAGTACGCCAAGTGGCGCTCGTTCCGCGACACCGAAGACGCGCGCTACGTCGGGCTCACCGCACCGCGCTTCCTGCTGCGGCTGCCCTACGGCTCCGAGACCGTTCCGGTCAAGGACTTCAACTACGAGGAGAAGGTCACCGACAGCCACGACAAGTACCTGTGGGGCAACACCGCGTTCGCCTTCGCCAGCAAGCTCACCGACAGCTTCGCCAAGAGCCGCTGGTGCACCAGCATCATCGGCCCGCAGAGCGGCGGCACCGTCGAGGACCTGCCGGTGCACGTGTTCAAGTCGATGGGCGCGGCGGAGCAGAAGATCCCCACCGAGATCCTGATCTCGGAGCGGCGCGAGTTCGAGCTGGCGGAAGAAGGTTTCATCGCGCTGACCCAGCGCAAGGGCAGCGACAACGCCTGCTTCTTCTCGGCCAACTCGGTCCAGCGGGTCAAGACGTTCGGACAGAGCAAGGAGGGCAAGGAGGCGGAGGCCAACTTCCGGCTCGGCACGCAGCTGCCCTACATGTTCATCGTCAATCGGCTCGCCCACTACATCAAGGTCATCCAGCGCGAGAACATCGGCAGCTGGAAGGAGAAGGAGGACCTCAACCGCGAGCTCAACGCCTGGATCGGCCAGTACGTGGCCGAGATGGACGTGGTGAGCGACTCGGTGAAGAAGCGGCGCCCGCTGCGTCAGGCCCAGGTGCTGGTCGAGGACGTCGAGGGCAATCCCGGGTGGTACAAGGTGGACCTGCGGATCCGGCCGCACTTCAAGTACATGGGTGCGTTCTTCTCGCTTTCGCTGGTGGGCAAGCTCGACAAGAAGTAGATCCGTGCGGCGACGGCGGGGTCCTCGGACCCCGCCGGTCCGGCCGCCACGTCACGCGGTACCAACCCTGAGGGAGGTTCACGGACATGGCGTTGAACGCCTATCTCAACCTGACCGGCCAGAAGCAGGGTGACATCAAGGGCAGCGTCACCCAGAAGGGTCGCGAAGGAAAGATCATGGTGATCGCGGTCAACCACGAGATCGTGAGCCCGCGCGATTCCGCTTCGGGCCTGCCGACCGGCAAGCGCATGCACAAGCCGTTCGTGATCACCAAGGAGCTCGACAAGTCCACGCCCCTGCTATTCAACGCGCTGGTCAACAACGAGAACATCACCAAGTGGAAGCTGGAGTTCTGGACCCCGCAGATCAAGGCCACCTCGGGCGTGGGCGCTGAGACCCAGCACTACACGGTCGATCTGGTCAACGCGAACATCGCGTCGATCGAGTTCCAGATGCTCAACAACAAGAATCCGGAGCTGACGCGCTACGCCGAGTACGAAGAGATCGCGTTCACCTACCAGAAGATCATCTGGACCTGGAAGGATGGCGGGATCACGGCGGAGGACGACTGGGAGGCGCCGGTCGTCTGACGGCGACGGTCGACGGAAGGAACGCGGGGGGCGCCGCGCGTCGGCGCCCCTCCGCTTGAAATCGACCCGGAGGAACCCGGATGCCACGCGAACGCTCCCTGCTCGAACGGTTCCGCCACCCGGAGCCCGATTCGTCGCGCACCATCCGAGAGAACACCGGCCGGCTCACCGATTCGGTCATGGAGAACCTGCGCCGGCTGCTCAACTCTCTCCACGGCAACTCGCCGATCCGCGGCGACTACGGCATCCCCCCGATCGTGGACCTGCTCCACGATTTCCCCGACGCGATCGGCGGCATGCGCAAGGCCATCAAGACCACGATCGAGAGGCATGAGCCCCGGCTGAAGCGGGTCAACGTCCGCCACGTGGAGTCGGTCGACGATCCGCTCGGTCTGCACTTCGAGATCAGCGCCGAGCTGGTGACCGAGGACGAGAAGGCCACGGTGCAGTTCTCGACGCGCATCGACGGGCTCGGCCACGTCGGGGTGAAGGGACGCTGACCGGTGTTCAACAAGTACTACCAGGACGAGCTGCAGTTCCTGCGCGAGCTGGGCGAGGAATTCGCCCACGCCAATCCCGCCTCGGCCCACTACCTGGCCGGCGCCAGCCGCGATCCCGACGTGGAGCGCATGCTGGAGGGCTTCGCCTTCCTGTCGGCGCGCGTGCGCCAGAAGCTCGACGATGAGTTCCCGGAGCTGGCCCACGGCCTGATGCGCATGCTGTGGCCGCACTACCTGCGGCCGGTGCCGGCCATGAGCATTCTCGAGTTCCAGCCGGTCCTGCAGGCGATGCGCCAGTCCCAGTCGGTGGCCCGCGGCTGTGAGGTGCACTCGACCCCGGTCGAAGGGACGCCCTGCCGCTTCCGCACCGCCTGGGACGTGGGGCTCCATCCGATCTCGCTCGAGGACGCCGGCATCGAGCTGCGCACCACCGGGCACTCGCGGCTCCGGCTGACCTTCAAGTTCTGGAACCAGGTCAAGCCCGAGACCCTGAAGCTCGGGAGCCTGCGGCTGTTCCTGCACGGCGACGCGGCGCTCACCACCGCGCTCCACTACCACCTGTCGCGCCACGTGAGCGACGTGCGGGTGGTGGCCGGCGCGCGCCCGCCGGACGGGGGCGAGGCGCCGTTCCGGAGCCTCGAGCTGGAGCCGGTCGGCTTCCACGACGACGACGCGCTGCTGCCCTACCCGACTGCGTCGTTCCCCGGCTACCGGCTGCTGCAGGAGTATTTCGCGCTGCCCGAGAAGTTCCTGTTCTTCGACCTGCTCGGGCTCGACGCCGCGGTCGGGATCCTCTCCGACGAGCGCTTCACGGTCGACGTGCGCTTCGACCGCGCGCTGCCGGCCTCGCTGCGCCTGAGCCGCGAAGAGGTGCGGCTCTACTGCGTGCCGATCGTGAACCTGTTCCCGAACGACGGGGATCCGCTCAAGATGGACCGCAGCCAGACCGAGTACCGGCTGCGCCCCTCGGGCTCGAATCCGATGCACTACGAGACGTTCTCGGTGGATCGGGTGGGACTGATCGAGCCCGGCACGGTCGAGGAGCGCGAGGTGCCGGACTTCCTGAGCTTCGATCACCTGACCCAGGAGGGCGGCGGGATCTTCCACACCGTCCGGATGCGGCCGTCGGTGGTGGATGACCGGATCGACACCTACGTGTCGTTCGTGGATGCCGCCGGCGAGAACGGGCTGCCCGAGGGTCCCACCGCGACCTTCAAGCTCACCTGCAGCAATCGGCGCCTGCCCGAGGCGCTTCAGCTCGGCGACGTGCAGGTGCCGTCGGACTCCTCGCCGGCCTTCGTCAAGTTCCGGAACCTCACGGTGCCGACCCCTTCGGTGATGCCGCCGCTCGGCACCGACCTGCACTGGCGGCTGCTGTCGCACCTGTCGCTCAACTACGTCTCGCTGGTCGACGTCGAGGCGCTGCGCGGCGTGCTCGAGCTGTACAACTTCCAGATCCTGCGCGATCCCCGCGCGGCCCGTGCCAACACCCGGCGCCTGCAGGGGATCCACACGCTGATCTCGGAGCCCGCCGAGGCCCTGGTGCGCGGCGCGGTGGTGCGCGGCACGGCGATCACCATGGAGGCTCTCGAGGACCACTTCGCGGGCGAAGGCGACCTGTTCCTGTTCGCCTCGATCGTCAACGAGTTCCTGAGCCTGCATGCCACCCTGAATTCGTTCACGCAGTTCTCGATCCACGGCGTCCAGAGCGGAGAGCGCATCGAATGGCCACACCGGATCGGCCGCGACCAGCTCTGATCGAGCGGCTGCTCCAGCGGCCGCGCGATTTCGAGTTCTTCCAGCTGGTCAAGCTGCTGCGTCGCGAGGCGCAGGGGGCGGCGCTGCCCGGCGGTCCGGGTCCGCCGCGCCGCGAGAACCTGCGCTTCCGCCCGCCACTCTGGATCGGCTTCGCCCCCGGCGACATCGACACGGTCGCGCGGCTCGAATCCGACGATCCGGCCGCACCGCCGCGCTTCCGGATCGAAGTGAACTTCATGGGGCTCTACGGGCCGGCCTCGCCGATGCCCACCCACTTCTCGGAAGACTTCCTGTGGGCGCCTTCCGCGCAGGACGCGGCGCGCGACTTCGTGGACCTGTTCCACCACCGCATGATCTCGTTCGTGTTCCGCGCCTGGCTCAAGTACCGCCACGGGGAACAGTTCGAGAAGGCGGAGCTGGACGACTTCAGCCGCCGCGCCCTGTGCCTGATCGGGCTCGGCACCCCGGGGATCGCGCGCGGATCGGGGCTGCCGCCGCTCGGGCTGCTCAAGACCGCCGGCCTGCTGGCCGACCGTCATCGCTCGGCGGTGGGGCTCGAGCAGCTGCTGCGCACCCACTTCGGCCTGGCCACCCTGCGGGTGCGCCCCTGCATCGAGCATTCCGCGCGGGTGCCGCGCTCCCAGGTGATGCGGCTCGGCCGCCCCACCGCGCGGCTCGGAGACACCGCGGTGCTGGGGGAGCGGGTGGCCGACCTGGCCGGCACCTTCCGGATCGAGCTGGGCCCCTTCGACGTCGCCACCGCCCGCCGCTTCCTGCCGGGCAGCGAAGATCTCAAGCGTCTGACGCGGCTGGCGCGCCTCTACGCGCGCGATCCGCTGCTCATGGAGCTGCTGCTGCGCATCCCGGCCGAGAACGTTCCGCCGCTCCGGCTCACCGAGCGCGCGCAGCTCGGTCTCGGCCATCTCACCTGGCTCTCACCCGACGGCCGCCACGAGGGCCAGGCCACCGTGTCGCTGCGCGCGCACGATCCTCTTTTCCAGCGGCGCGAGCGATCATCGGCTCCGCCGCCTACCGAAGCGAAACCCCGCCCCGCGTCCGCCGCGGTGACCTCTCGTCCGGCCCCGCCGGCGAAGCGCACCACGCCGCGGGTGACCACTCTCAGGAGACCGTGACATGGAACTGGATCTGAAGGGATTGATCCGCAAGCTGGACCGCACCTGCACCAAGGCCCTGGAGTCCGCGGCCGGCCTGTGCGTCTCCCGCACGCACTACGAAGTCACCGTCGAGCACATGCTGGCGGTGCTGGCCGAGGACACCACCGCCGACGTGGCGCCGATCCTCAAGCATTTCGAGATCGAGTCGTCGCAGCTGCTGCGGGCGCTCCAGCGGGTGCTGGAGGCGCAGCGCTCGGGCAACACCGGCCGTCCGGTGTTCTCGCCGCTGCTGGTCAACTGGCTGCGCGACTCGTGGCTCTACGCCTCGGTCGAGTTCGGCGAGGGGGTGGTGCGCTCCGGCGTGATGCTGCACACGCTGCTGCGCAACCAGGAGCGCTACAGCGCCGAGGACCTCTCCGCGGTGCTCGGCAAGATCCGCCTCGACGAGCTCAAGCGCGAGTTCAGCCACATCGTTCACGCCTCGGGCGAGGAGCAGCAGGTCGCCGCCACTTCGGGCGCGAGCGGAGCGCCGGCCGGCGGCGGGGGTGGAGGCGGCGCGCCGGGCAAGGGCGGCGACGACAGCGCGATCGCACGCTTCATGATCGACTTCACCGAGAAGGCCCGCGCCGGGCAGATCGATCCGGTCTTCGGCCGCGACCGCGAGATCCGGCAGATGATCGACATCCTCGGCCGGCGCCGGAAGAACAATCCGATCGTGGTGGGCGAGCCGGGGGTCGGCAAGACCGCGGTGGTCGAGGGCCTGGCGCTGAGGATCGTGCAGGGCGACGTGCCCGAGATCCTCAAGAACGTGCGCCTGCTCTCGCTCGACCTCGGGTTGCTGCAGGCGGGCGCCGGGGTCAAGGGCGAGTTCGAGAATCGCCTGAAGAACGTGATCGCCGAGATCAAGGCGTCGTCCACGCCGATCGTCACCTTCATCGACGAGGCCCACACCCTGATCGGCGCCGG
>Ga0075428_100005515_pt1 | contig 14068 bp, 8 predicted proteins | sample RhiMetdeltSRZDD2_FD_75291 | JGI IMG/M metagenome (GOLD analysis project Ga0075428, IMG submission 75291) | Populus rhizosphere microbial communities from Tennessee, USA - Rhizosphere MetaG P. deltoides SRZDD2 | ecosystem: Host-associated > Plants > Roots > Rhizosphere > Soil | place: USA...
CTAAGCCACTATTTTTAATATCGATAGAGATGCATTGAGTGGACGGTCCAAAGCGTCGCCGGGTGCGGGAACATGTGCTAAGGTGGCGCGGTCCCTGCGCTCCCGCTCCACTTTGGCGAGCACTGCACGGAAGGCACCGATGGCGATCAGCAATCGCGCCGAAGGGCTCGAAGCCGAGATCCGAGCCGGCGGTACACTCCCCCGCCATCTTGCAATCATCATGGACGGGAACGGTCGCTGGGCGCGCCAACGCCACCTGCCTCGCATCGCCGGACACACCGTGAGCCGCGAAACCGTGCGCCGCGTCGTCCGCTGTTGCGCGCGGCTCGGGATCCCGACGCTCACGCTCTACACCTTCTCGCAGGAAAATTGGAAGCGGCCTCAGCTCGAGGTCCAGGCTCTGATGAAGCTCCTGGAAGAAGTCCTGGAGAGCGAGTACCTGGAGCTCGATGAGAACAACATCCGGCTCACCTGGATGGGGCACGTGGATGGCCTCCCCAAGAGCACGCGCAAGAAGCTTCTCGACACCTCCCTCCGGCTGGGGGACAACTCCGGGATGGTGCTGAATTTGGCACTCTCTTACGGCGGCAGACGCGAGATCGCCGATGCAGCGCGCGCGCTGGCGCTGGAGGTCGCCGCGGGCCGCTTGCGTGCCGAGCAGATCGACGAGAAACTCGTCGCCAGTCATCTCTACCGTCCGGAGCTGCCGGAGCCGGACTTCCTCATCCGCACCAGCGGCGAGAAACGCATCAGCAATTTCTTGTTGTGGCAGTTGGCGTACACCGAGCTCTACTTCACCGAAGTTCTCTGGCCCGACTTCTCCGAGGAAGACCTGCTGCTGGCGTTGCGCGAATTCCAAAGTCGGGAGCGCCGCTTTGGCGGCACGGTCTGAACCACAGGTTGCAAGGCTCGCATGGCGAGCGCGCCTCGCGGGGTTGCGCGCGCGGGCGCTCGCCGCGGCAGTGTTCGTGCCCTGCTTCGTCGTCGTGGCTTGGCGCGGCGGCGCGTATTTCGTCTTGCTGGTGAACCTGCTGCTCGTTCTCGGCACCCTCGAGCTCGTGCGCATGCAGCGCGCCAAGCAGCTCGATCCCGATGCGAGCCTCTGCCACGCGGCGGCCTTGCTGCTGCCGTGGGCCGTGTTCGCGCGCAACGGCGAGCTAGCCGAGCCGGCGCTGTTGCTGCTGTTCATCGTCGCCGTGGCGCGCGTGTTGTGGCGGGGCCAGGTGCAGGGCTCCATGCCGCGCTTGGCGGCGACGATCTTCGCCGTGCTGTACGTCGGCTGGCTCGGCAGCTACTTGGTGCGCCTGCGCGAGCTGCCGCTGCTCTTTGCCCGCGCGCCGTTCGACGGTTTCCGCTTCGTGCTCCTCGCATTCTTGTTCACGTGGGTCTCGGACACGGGGGCGTATTTCTTCGGCACGCTCCTCGGCAGGCGCCGGTTGGCGCCGCGAGTGTCGCCGGGCAAGTCCGTCGAGGGCAGCCTGGCGGCGTTGGCATGCACGGGTGCGGCCGGCAGCGTCGCGGCCGCGACGTTCATGGTCACACTCCTCGTGCCCTGGCAAGGTCTGGTGCTGGGTGTGGTGGCCAGTGCGGTGGGGCAATTGGGGGACCTTCTGGCCTCGCTGCTCAAGCGCGATGCCGCGTTCAAGGATGCGTCCCAACTCATTCCTGGACATGGTGGAGTTCTCGATCGCTTCGACAGTGTGTTGCTGGTGGCGCCGTTGCTATACTACGCGCTGCGCTTCTTCGTGCTGTGATCTCGTATCGTGAGGGCTGGCATGCAACGAGTCGTCGTTCTCGGGTCCACGGGGTCGATCGGGTGCCAGACGCTCGACATCGTGCGCGCGCATTCCGAGCGGCTGCGCGTGGTGGCGATGAGCGCCGGGAGCAATGTCGATCTCTTCGCCCGCCAAGTGGCGGAATTCCAGCCGCAGCGCATCGCCATCGCTGACACCGAAGCCGGAATGCGGTTCCGTGACGCGCACCCCGAGCTGTGGTCACGCTGCACCGGCACGGGTGCCGAGGCAGTCGCCGAGCTCGCCGCATACCCGGCGGACATCGTGGTGAACGCACTGCTCGGGTACGCTGGATTGCGTCCGACCCTCGCGGCTCTCCAGACTGGAACGGATGTTGCTCTTGCGAACAAAGAGTCCATGGTCGTTGCCGGTGAGCTCGTGCGCGAGGCCGCGCGCGCCACGGGTGCCCGGGTCCTTCCCGTCGACAGCGAGCACAGCGCCATCCATCAGTGCCTGCGTGCGGGGCAACATCACGAGGTGCGGCGACTGGTCTTGACGGCCTCGGGTGGTCCGTTCCGAACGCAGAGTCGCGCCGCCATGCAGGACATCACGCCGGCGCAAGCGTTGCGGCACCCGACTTGGTCCATGGGTGCGAAGATCACGATCGACTCGGCCACATTGATGAACAAGGGGTTCGAGGTCCTGGAAGCGCGGTGGTTGTTCGATGTGGACTTCGACAAGATCGACATCGTCGTGCACCCCGAATCCATCGTGCATTCACTCGTCGAGTTCGAGGACGGTTCGATGATCGCGCAACTGGGTGCGACCGACATGCGTCTGCCGATCTGGTATGCCTTGCACGCGGCCGAACGCCCGGCGGCGGATTTCGCGCGTTTGGATCTCGCCGCCCTCGGGGCGCTCCACTTCGAGCCTTTGGACCGTGAGCGCTTCCCCTGCGTCGATTTGGCGGTGCGAGCGGGGAAGCGTGGCGGCATGTTCGCTTGCATCCTGAACGCGGCCAACGAAGTGGCCGTGGCGGCATTCTTGGACTCGCGTTTGCGGTTCGTGGAGATCCCGGAGCTCTTGGGAAAGGTGCTCGATCAGGCCGAGCACGATCCAGGCTTGACCTCCGCGCTCACGCTCGAGACCCTGCAACGAGCCGATGCCTGGGGACGCGATGCCGCATCGCATTGGGTGCAACAAGGCTGCTCCGCGGGAGGCCCGTGATGATGACCACGTTGCTGGCAGCCGCGCTCGTCATCGGGCCGGTCATCGTGTTTCACGAGTTCGGCCATTTCATCGTCGCCAAGCTGGCCGGCATCTACGTCAAGACGTTCTCGATCGGTTTCGGCCCCAAGCTGCTCAAGCTGCGGCTTGGAGAAACCCAATACGCGGTGTCGGCGATCCCGCTCGGTGGATACGTCAAGATGGCCGGCGACAGCGCACCGGCAGCCGTGGCCGAAGCGCGCGCGGACGACGCGGCCACGGCCGATGCGACCCCAGGGGCCCCAGTCGAAGAAAAGCGCGCGGGCGAAGCGATCCTCTACGCCCCCGACGAAATCGACGACAGCACGATTCCGCCGCATCGCTACTTCCGCAATCAATCGCTCGCCGTGCGCTTGGCCGTGGTGACCGCGGGTCCCATCGCCAACCTCGTGCTTGCCTTCGTCGTGCTCGCGTTCGTCCTGCATCGGGAGGGCATGCGCGTGCCCCCGACCACCACGCTCGCGGACGTCGCGGCCGATAGCGACGAGTACGCGGCGGGTCTGCGTGGCGGCGACACGATCCTGCAAGTCGCTGGAGTGCCGGTGAAGCACGCGCTCGAGCTGCAGGAGGCTCTCGAAGCGCAGGACGAAGCGCCGCTGACGCTCGTATTGCAGCGCGCTGGACGGGATACGACTTTGGTGCTGCCGCCGCTGCGCCGCGACGGCGAAGCCGTGGTGTTCCCCGTGCTCCAGCCGCGGATGGATTCACGGCTGGGTCTGGTGAAGAAAGATGGCCCGGCGTGGCGCGCGGGTTTGCGTGCGGGCGATCGGATCGTCGAGATCGAAGGCCAGCCGGTAGAGTTCTATGACCAGCTCGCCGATCTCATCAATCCTGCCATCGGCACCGAGCTGCATGTGGTCTGGGAGCGCGACGGCGAGCGCATGAGCGCGGTGGTCGTTCCCGAAAGCGACGAAGTCCTGGTGGAAGGCAGCGACACGAAGACACGCACGATCGGCCGCATCCAGATCGAGCCGTATCAGCTGGCGCTCCCGGTCGGTTGGGGAATGGCAGTCAAAGAGAGCGCGGTCCGCTGCGGCGACTTCATCGGCGACACGGTGCGTTTCCTCGGCATCCTGGTGCGCGGCAAAGCGACGCGCGACGCGCTCGGCGGTCCGATCCGCATCGGCCAGGTCGCGGGCTCGGCGTTGCGCTGGAGTGGATCGAACCTGCTGTATTTCCTCGCCTTCTTCAGCGTCAACCTGTTCCTGCTCAACTTGCTCCCCATCCCGGTCTTGGATGGCGGCCACGTCGTCTTCATCCTCATCGAGGCCGTGCGCGGCGAGGCACTGTCGGTGCGCACGCAGGAGCTGGCGCTCAAGATCGGGGTCTCGGCATTGCTGGCGCTCATGGGCTTCGTGGTCTTCAACGACCTGGTGCGGGTGTTCGCGCGCTAGTCGCAGGCGGCGGCTCGACGGGTGGCGGCAGCGAGTCGCCCTTCGCCACACGCCACCACAGCGAAGGTGTCGACTCCAGCTCTTCGAGTCGCGTGGCGATGGCGCCGTAGACGATTTCCCAGCGCAGAGGATCGACCGCAAGGGCGTCGAGGGCCTGGCGTACGGAAACGGTGTCGATCTCGCCTTCCAAGTCGCGCAAGAGCATGAGCGAGGAATCGGGCGCTGCGTCGTGAAGAGCCTGCAGCACCGTCAGTCGCACGTACGTCTGGACGAGTGCTTCTTCATCCGGCCCAAGCGGCGCGATCTGTTGGCGCTGCTGGCAACCCAACCCCAGCAGAATCCAGAGCCCGAAGCAAAACACGCTTGTTTTCAATGGGTTGCCACTTCCTCTGCAGGCGGCTTCACGCTTGCGGCACCTTCTAGCTTGGCCTAGTGTACGCAGACGAGGCTCGGGTGGTGGGGGAAATTCTGTGTGAGAGGGGTGCCCGTCGTTGCCGCATCCCCGCGGGGGACAGGGTCGTTCAGGATGCAGGGCGGCGTTCCTGCTCGCGTGGATGCTCGGAAGCGTGCCTTCGGCCGTGACGCGCGCCCAGGGGTTCGAGGTCGAGCCCCGGATTCAACGTATCGATTTCGTCGGCAACGCCGCGTTCGAGGATCAGACGCTGCAAGAGCAAATGCTGCTCGAGTTTCCCAGCCTCCTGCGTCCACTGCGCTCACGCCCACGCTACCGGCGCAATGTCTTCCCGAAGGAAATGCGGCGCGTCGAGGCGTTCTATCGCCGGCACGGGTTCGGCGGCGTCACAGTGCGGCTCGACTCCATCGTCGCCCTGTCACAGAAACAGCCAGCCAAGGTAGCCATCATGGTGGGGGTGCGCGAGGGACCGCGCACGGTGCTGCGCGAGGTGCGCTACACCCCACAACAGGTCTTGAGCCTCGAGGAATTGCGGCGCGCGACGCCGATCGTCCCCGGCCAACCCTATCCCTTTGGCGCGGCGCACCGCGGCCACCTGACCCGGGCGCTGCGCATCGCCTATCTTTCCCGCGGCTACCTCGGCGTGGCGGTCAGCGACAGCACCCTCCTGGCGCCGGATTCCACCGAGGCCGTGCTGGTCTTCAAGCTCGAGCCGGGCCCGCAGTTCCACATTCGCGCCGTGCACGTCGGCGGCAACGAGCAGACGGCCACCGAGGTCATCCATCGCGAGCTCACGTTCAAGGCCGGTGAGGTCTATGACTTCACGCGAGTGCAGTCGAGCGAACAGAACCTGTACAGCACGATTCTGTTTCGGCGTGTCACCATCCGCGAAGAAAGCCTCGACGTCGCGCAACGCACCGTCGACATCGCCGTGCGCGTGGAAGAGCGCAAGATGACCTTCGTCGAAGGCTCGGTGGGGATCGGAAGGCGCAACAACTACGAGGCGCATGCGACGGGACGCTTTGGCTTGCGCAACCTCTGGGGGCGGGGCCACGCGCTCGAGTGGCAGAGCACGGTGTCGTACGACCTCGAGCAGGGCGGGGACAACTATTACGTCGAGCAGCGCATGCGCTACGTGAACCGTTACCTGTTCGGTTCGCCCGTGCGCTTGGTGCCGCAGATTGCCTACTCCATCGATCGCCGCAGCGACGATGTCGAGCTCAATCGCACGCGTGTCGACGTGCCTGCTTTCTGGCGGTCCGGGCGTTTCACCCAGCTGTCCCTCGGACCTTTCGCCTCGTTCACCACCACCACCTTGGAAGAGGAATCCGATGATCTGCTCGAAACGCGGGCGCTCAGCTTCGGCATCTCGCGCAACAGCAGCGACAACCTGTTCAACCCGCGCCAGGGCGACGTGCGCTCGCTGTCGGTGCAGTGCGCTGGGTTCGGCGGCGACAACCATTTCAACCGGGTGACCGGCACCTACTCACGCTATGAACGCTTCGGGCCGGTGACCTTGGCACTGGGCTTGCGGTTGGGATGGGTGGAGTCCTTCGGCCCGAGCCGCGAGGCTTCGGCGGCGGACATCGGCGTCAACGGCGTGCCCTTCGAGTTCCTGTTTCAAGCGGGGGGCAATACCACCGTGCGTGGCTTCGACAACAACTCGCTCGGCCCGCGTCTCACGGTCACCACCGTCACCGATCCCGGCGAAGCGGCCGTCGTCGACACCTTTCAGGTGCATGCGGGAACGGTGCTCCTCTTGGGGAACGTCGAAGCCCGCGCCCCTCTGCCCCTGCTCGGCATGCTCAATCTCGGCGTCGTGGTGTTCCTGGACAGCGGCAACGTCTGGAGGGACGTGGAGGAGATGACGAGTGCCCCGTTCGGTGTGCGGTTCGATGACCTCTACACAGGTGCCTCCGACATGCGTTACAGCTATGGGGTCGGATTGCGCTACGGCACTCCTTTCGGGCCGATCCGGGTCGACCTCGGCTTCCCGCTCAAGCGCAACGGCCGGCGTGTCGTGCATTTGGGAATCGGTCATGCATTCTGAAGCGAAGCGAGGCGCGAGTTGATGCGGTTGCGGCGCAAACATGCAGTCCTGGGGGTCGCGGCTTTGGTCGTGCCCGGGACCTTGTGGTACCTGCTGCGGTGGACGCCGATCGTGCCGAATCAGGTCGGGGAGGCGTTCACGCGCAATCTGCTGCAGGAGCATGGCTATCGCTTGGAGATGGAACGCGTGCGTGGCAATCCGCTCGGAGAGATGCTGGTGGAAGGCATCCGGGTGCGGAGCGATCGGGACGGTGGGGCGGAGGTGGCCACGGTGCGCGCACTGGCGCTGCGTCTCGACATCCACAGCTTCCTGCGCGGTCGCGTCCACGTCCAACGCCTGCGGGTCGAAGACCTGCGTGTGCGACTGACCCAGGCAGACCTGGCATGGAGGGAGCCGAGCCCTCGTGGGACACAGACGCCCTCGCCGCCGCTGCATCTCGGCGCGGTGGAAATCGTTGGGGGGCACGTGGAGGTCGAGCTGGATTCTGCGCGCACACTGGTCGTCGATTCGCTGCACACTCTCGTCGAGCTCGAGCTCGCGGACGGCGAGGCACGGGTGCAAATCGATCGGATCGCCGCGCGCTTGCCGCTGCAGGATGTGGAGCTGCGGTCGGGTTCGGGCAAATTCTTCTCCGGCAAGGACGGTGTGCGGTTCGAGGACGTGCGCCTGCAAACGCTGCGCTCACAGGTCGAAGCACGCGGAACCTACCAAGAGCACGAGCTCCGACTCACCGGCGATGTCCAGCCCCTGATGCTCGACGACTTGGCCGCGTGGGTGGAGCTCCCGGTCGACGGCAGAGTCGACGGACCCATCGAATTCTCATGGCGCCGAAATGCGTTGAGCGCGAGCGGCATGTGGTCGGGACGGTTCGAGACGCACGACTTCGACAGCGTGCACGCGGAGCTGGCATGGACGCCGGAACAATTCACTCTGCGCCGTGCCCGCGGCACGTTGCAAGGCAGCGCATTCGATCTCACGCTCGTGCAGAGGGGAGATGCATGGAATGGGCGCGTCGCACTGCAGGGCTTCGACTTGCGCAGCTGGAGAAGTGACCTGCCCGCGAGCCAGTTGCGCGGCACGGTCGAGTTCGAGCGCCAGAGTGCGAACGGCCCACTCGATCTGGTCGTCGCTCTGGGTGCGAGCGACATCGCGGGGTGCGCTTTGGTCCGAGGGACCGGTCGCGTCGGGGTCCATGGTCAAGACATGGTGCTCGAGGACCTGCGAGCGGAGACGAGAAGTGGAACGGCGCGCGGGTCGGGGCGGGTGCGCTCGCGCGTGCTCCAGCTCGATTGGGAGCTCGAGGCAAAGGACGTCGCACCTTTCATGCAGCCGCTGGGTCTTGCGGGTGTCCACGGCGAGGCGAGCATGATGGGGCGCATCGAGGGCCCGCTCGACAGCTTGGGCGGCACCGCCTCGGGGGACTTCGCCGCGCTGCGGTACGGCGATCTCAGCGCTGCTGAGGGGGAGCTCGAGCTGCAGGCGGCCCGCTTGTGGCCTCGGCCCGATCTCGCCTTCGATGTGCGCGGCGATGGACTGGCGTTCAGGGCCAGGAGGCTGGGCCGATTCACCGGCAGCATGGTCTACGATGGCGAAGCATTGCACTTGCAACGCGGCGAGGTCGCGGCCGGGGATACGGTGATCGCGCTTGCTGCAACTCTCCAGACCGAGCGACGCGATTGGAACGGAGATCTCATCCCGACGCAGCGTGTGTCGTTGCACACGGCGTTGGTGCAGATCAGCGGCCAGGAGTTCCGCGTCGAGGAGCCGGCCACCATCTGGTGGCGGCAGCGCGCAGCCCGCGTCGATTCGTTGCGACTGGTGACGCGCAGCGGGCGGGCGCGGATCGACGGGGCGCTCGACCTCGCATCGACGCGCGTCGACATGCGCACGGAGATCCGCGACTTCGATCTCGGCCTCTTGGTGCGCCTCGCGTCGGCACGCCAGCCGCTGGCGGGAACTGGCACGGGCTGGATCGAACTGCATGGACCGCTCGACGCGACCCAAGTGGACTCGCGCCTGCTGGTGCGCGCGGGACGCTGGAACGCACTCGAGGTCGACAGCGTCAGAGTGGACGTGCAAAGCGACGCCTTCGGTACCTCGCTGCGTGAAGGCAGCGTGCATTCGAGCCTCGGGCGTGTGCGTGCCAGCGGGCGGATCGCGGCATTGCCGTCGCTCCGGCGCTGGTTTCGCGGCGACACGGCGACGTCGGCGCCAGCGGATCTCACGCACGCCGAATTGGAAGCAGCGATCGAAGTCGGGGAGATGGAGGTCGAGCCGTTCTGGCGTGGCGTGCGCGGCATCCAGGCTCCGGGGCCGTGGGATGCACAGGTGACGGCGCGGATCGAGGTCGGAGGTTCGATCGTCGCGCCGCGTGTCGGTGCGAGCGGCCAGGCTCGGCGTGTGCACATGGCGCGCGGGGTGGACATCGACTCGCTGCGCTTCGAAGCGCAGTACGCCGAGGAGAGGCTGCGCGTGCCGCGGTTGCTGGTCGAGGCGGCGGGTGCCCGCATGCATGTCGAAGGCACGCTCCCGCTCTCTTTGCATTTGCTGCGCGGCGCCAAGTTGCTGCGCGACGAAGAAGTCGATGCGCAGATGACGCTCGAACAGAGCTCGTTCGCCGTCGTGCCGCGATTCATCTCGCTGTTCGAGCTCGCGCCCCAGGGCGTGCCGCCGGGAACTGTCGAGGCCGAGCTGCACGTCGGCGGTTCGTTCGCCAAGCCGAAACTGCGCGGATCGCTACAGGTCACGGGAGCCGGCTTCACCTTGGAGAATCTCGAGGAGGTTTTCTACGATGTGCATGCCAAGGGCACGTTCGGCGAGGACACGCTCGAGCTGACCGAGATCCACGGGCGCACGGGGCCCGAGGGCTGGATCCGCGGCAGCGGCCGCGTGCGTTTCGCGCGGCTCGCGGTGTCCGACTACGGGCTCGCCTTCGATGCCGAGCGGGTGCCCATTTACAGCGTCCCCGACATCACCGCGATCCTCGGCGGTCACCTGCAGGTGCAATCGGTAGCGATGGTCGCGGGAATGCCGCCCGTGCCCGAGTTCAAGGGCACGGTTCGGGTGCACGAAGCCGAGATCACGCGCGAGTTCGCCGCTGGGGGCGAGGAGTCGGGCGACTTGCTGGCGCCGACCGACAGGCCCGATTGGCTGGCCGAGGTGGCCATCGAAGCGCCGGGACGCGTTTGGGTGCGCAACTCGAACGCGGATGCCGAGCTCATGGGAACCGTGCAGTTGGTGCGCAATACCGCCGGGCTGGACGTGGACGGCCGCGCCACGGTCAAGCGCGGGCACTACTCGGCATACCTCGAGAAGTTCGAGATCACGCGCGGCGAGCTCGACTTCAGCCGCAACCCGGGCTGGGAGCCGGTGCTGGACATCGAAGCCCGGCGCGGGCGGGTGAACGAGCGCATCTACATCAACCTCCGCGGCACTCCGAGCGAACCGCAGCTGGTGTTCACTTCCGACACGCGCGGCAGCTCGGACGAGCTGCAGCAGATCCTCATGGCCGACATCAGCAACGATCCGGCGAATGTCGCGACCACGGTGGTCGAGAACGTTTTCACCGACCTCGGCTACCTGGACTCGATCACGATCGATCCGGCGAGCTCGCGCGAGCCGGTGGCCGAAGGGCAACAGGCGCCTCTCATCAGCGCCTACAACGTTTCGGCCGGGTATGCGGTCAACGACCGCGTCTTCGTCACCTACACCCGTGGTGTCAATCAGAGCGACCTCAACCAGCGCTTCGCCGTCGAGCTCGAGTTGCTGCGCGGTGTGCTGCTGGCTAGCAGCTGGGAGATTCGTTACATCCCGAGCCCCGAGTTCCTCTCCGACGCGGCGCAGAACGCCTTCAACGTCGACGTCAAGTTCCGCCACGAATACTGAGCGCACCCGCGCGTCGATCGAGACGTGACAAGGCATCCGAAATGTGGAATGATGCGCGGGCCCGGAGCGCAGATCATTCCATCCCAGGATGTTCCGCGGCCTCCATCCCCTGACACGCCGAGGACCCGAGGAGAGGCCATCCCATGCTCGAACAGTTGAACGCGGAGCAACATCGGGCCGTGACGGCGGGGGATGGGCCGTTGCTGGTGCTGGCCGGAGCCGGGAGCGGCAAGACGCGCGTGTTGACGACACGGATTGCGCACTTGATCCGCGAGCGACGGGTGCCCGCGTACCGCATCCTGGCGTTCACCTTCACCAACAGGGCGGCGCGCGAGATGCGCGAGCGCGTCGAGAAACTGCTCGGGGAGCAGGCGCTCGATTGCTGGCTCGGGACTTTTCACGCCACCGGCGTCCGTATCCTGCGCCGGGAGGCCGAGCGGCTGGGCTGGGAGCGGAACTTCGTCATCTACGACACCGGCGACAGCGAGGCGGTGGTGAAGGAGAAGCTCGGCGGGCGCGCCGTGCCGCGGCAGCTGAGCCCCACCGAAGTACGCCATCGCATCAGCCAGTGGAAGAACGAAGGCCTGGGGCCTGTGGGAGCGGCGCAGGCGGCGGCGGATGCCGTCGAGCGCGTGATCGCGACGATCTACCTCGAATACGACAAGGCGCTGCGCCGCAACAACGCCTTCGATTTCGACGATCTCATCGTCCGCCCGGTGCAGCTGTTCGAGGCCGAGCCCGAGGTGTTGGAGCGCTATTCCGGGCGTTTCCTGCACGTGCTGGTCGACGAGTTCCAGGACACGAACGGCATCCAGATGCGGTTCATCGAGCTGCTCGCCGGTCGGCACGGCAACCTCTTGGTGGTCGGCGACGACGATCAGTCCATCTACGGCTGGCGGGGCGCGCGCATCGAGAACATTCTCGGCTTCGATCAGCGATTCACTGCGACCGAGATCATCCGGCTCGAGCAGAATTACCGCTCCACCTCCAGCATCCTCGCCGCGGCGAACGGGCTCATCGCGCACAACCAGGGCCGCAAGGGCAAGAACCTGTGGACGAAGCGCGAGGGTGGCGAGCTGCTCAAGGTCTGGGGATGCGCCGACGAGGAGGAGGAGGGGACGCGCGTCGTGGATCTGGTACAGCGCTTGACGGGCGAGGGGCGCCGGCGCGGCGAGGTCGCGCTGCTCTATCGGACCAACGCGCAGTCGCGCGCGCTCGAAGATGCGCTGCGAAGAGTCAACATCCCCTATCAGATCGTGGGCGGCACGCGCTTCTACGAGCGGCGCGAGGTGCGCGACGTGGTCGGGTATCTCAAGATCCTCGACAACCCGGCGGACAGCGTGGCGCTGTTGCGCGTCCTCAACGTGCCGCGGCGCGGCATCGGCGACACGACAATCGAGCGGCTGCAGGCGGTCGCGAGCGAACGCGACATTCCCCTCGGAGCAGCGGTCGAGCGCGCCCAGGAGCTGGGGCTCGCGCCGAGCGCGGTGAAGCGCCTCACCGAATTCAACCGGCTGATATCGGATTTGCGCCAGATCGCCGCCAGCGACACCTGTGTCGCGGTGGTGAACGCGGTGCTGGAAGCCACGAGCTACATGGACTACCTGCGCCAGAGCGATCCCGGCACGTACGAAGGGCGGCGCGAGAACGTCGAGGAGCTGGTGTCGGCGGCGCAGACCTTCAAGGACGAATCGGACGACCCGAGCCTGAGAGCTTTCCTCGAAGAGATCTCGCTGCTCACCGACATCGATTCGTTGCAGGAAACCGGCGATCAGGTGACGCTCATGACCTTGCATTCGGCCAAGGGCCTCGAGTTTCCCGTGGTCTGCATCACCGGCATCGAAGAGCGCCTGCTGCCGCATGCATCCAACTTGCTCGACAAGGCCAGCCTCGAGGAGGAGCGGCGTCTGTTCTACGTCGGCATGACGCGAGCGCGGGACAGCCTGCATCTATTCCATGCGCACCATCGCCGCCGCTTCGGCGACTTCGAGCCGATGATGGCGTCGCGTTTCCTCGGCGAGATCCCGGAGCATTGCGTGGAAGTGATCGAAGCGCCGGCGCCCGCGACGCGTCGGGCGCGCTGGTCGCCGCAGCAGCCTTCGTGGAGGAGCTACGCCGAGGGCAATCCGGACAGCTTCTGGCGCGACCAGCGGCTCGCGCCCGAGCTGGAGCCGGCCCCGGCGGCTGCGAGCCCGGTGGGCTACGAAGCGGACTTCTCGCAAGAAGAGGTGCATCTGGTCACGGGGCTCCGCGTCCGCCATGCACGCTTCGGCGAGGGCGTCGTCCAAGCCATCGAAGGCAAGGGCGAGATGATGAAGGTGAAGGTAGTCTTCGGCCGCCACACGGTGAAGAAGTTCGTCGCGCGCTACGCGCAGCTCGTCCCCGTGCGTTGAGACGCCACCCGCTTGGCGGAGATCACTTCATGACGACCATCTTCTTGGTGAATATCGCGCCCGCGGCGTCGAGACGGTAGAAGTACACACCGCTCGCGACCCGCTGGTTTCGATCGTCGAGCCCATTCCAAACCTCCTTGTAGCCGCGACCGGCGGCCAAGTCCTTGTCGATCATGGTGCGGACCAAGCGGCCGGCGACGTCGTAGATCCGCAGCGCGACACGGCCACTCTGCGCCAAGTCGAAGCGGATCTCCGTCATCGGGTTGAAGGGGTTCGGTAAGTTCTGGTGCAGGACCGTCTGGCGCGGAACGTCGAGCGCATCTACGTCACCCGTGTCGACCGTTCCCGGGGGAGGTAAAACAATACAGGACGGTGGAAGCGATCCGTTGAGCACCTTGTTGAGGAGAACGAGCTCCGGCATGGTCGTCCCTGCAGCCGGCGTCCCCGCGTTGTCCCGAATGTCGAAGAACGGGTGCGATTGCATGATCGTGTTCCATGCACCGGCGTTGTTCCGGTTCATGACGATCGCGCCGCGCACCGTCGCCGTCGTTGGGTGTTCGTACTCATGGGTCAGGACTGCCGAGCCCGAGGCGTTCAGCGCGTCATAGTTCCGAATGATCGGACAGCCGCCGTCGAGTGCCCAGAGGTCGGTCGAGAAGTTCTGAACCGAGCTGCCTGCACCCTGATCGAATGTAAAGCTCACCAGACCGTCGACATAGGGGTTGACGTTCACCGCTTGATCCATGGCGGCAAGGGTCACGCCCATGTCGGTCGCGATCAGAGGATCGCTGCCGCGCTCTTCGGTCGTATTGGACCCGATCATCCACAAGGTCGCGAACTGCGCTTCGGAGGCCGCAGCCTGGTTCAGCCAGTCCTGGAACCACTGTGCCTGGTCGACCTTGTCCGAGTCGATGTTGACACCGTTCGGCAGGAGC
>Ga0075428_100005518_pt1 | contig 14065 bp, 10 predicted proteins | sample RhiMetdeltSRZDD2_FD_75291 | JGI IMG/M metagenome (GOLD analysis project Ga0075428, IMG submission 75291) | Populus rhizosphere microbial communities from Tennessee, USA - Rhizosphere MetaG P. deltoides SRZDD2 | ecosystem: Host-associated > Plants > Roots > Rhizosphere > Soil | place: USA...
CTCGCCGGCCTTCTACAGCCGATGAACAGGCGATGATTCGCCTCGTCGAGTGCCATCGGGTAGTTCGCCCCCGCGGCGGTAACGGGCCAAGTGGCAGCCACCTTCATCGAACTGCGCTCGACGACGGCAATTTGGTGCGCGGTTGGCACATTGATAAAGACGCGCGAGCCGCCGCGTTCGAGCTGGAACGACTCGGGGTGTCCCGCCAGTTTCGCCTCAGCGAGCACCTTCGCTGCCACGGCATCGATCGCTGCCAGGGCGCCGCTGCCAAATCCGACGTAGACGCGCTTTGCCGACGCATCGTAACGGACGTTGTCCGCGTCATCGCCGAGGCGAATCATCGATCCGAGCCGGTAATCTTCGGCGCCCATCAGCTGCACACCGTCGCCCTGACCGTTCGCCACGGCGACGGACTTGATGTCGGGGACGACCGCGATCCCTTGCGGCTCGCGGAATCCGGTCAGGCTCTTCAGGTGTGACCCGGCGCCGATGTCCAAAACCTCGACGCTGTTATTGCCGAGCGCGGCAACGTACAGTCGCTGCGTCGCTGCATCAAACGCGAGATGGTCGATCCGGCCCTCGACACGTGGTAACTCAATCGTCCGGAGCAGGACCAGCGGGTCCTGCACTGCGCCGGCGCGAACGGTGAGAAGAAACAGCCCGAGTACGACACTTCCAATCCGCATGTAACGCCCCTGTTCTCATGTTACGCGGGGGAGCACGCGCGTCCTATTGCAGCCGAAGGGCATCGACTGGATCCCTTCGGATTGCGCGACGAGCGGGAAGATAGCTGGCGATGAGAGCGGCAATTCCGAGCGTTGCGGCAGCCGCGCCAATGACCAGAGGGTCGACTCCGCCGCTCGCGAACAACATTGATGCCAGCAGGCGCGCAGCTATCACGCCGGTGAGTGCTCCGACGGCCAACCCCACTATGATCGCGCTCCATTCGGCGGCGAGCAAGGTCACAACAATCTGGGCAGGCTGTGCGCCCAACATGAGCCTGATGCCGATCTCCCGAGTGCGCCGAGCCATCGAGAACGCGGTGATGGAGTAGACGCCGATGAGCGCGAGAAGAAGGCTCGCCGCGCCCGCGATGCTCATGAGATTGGTATTGAAGCGGCGTGAGCCCACGGAGGCTGCGAGGACATAGGGCATCGGTCGAATGCTCGACGTCGCGACGTCCTTATCGAGATGCCGAACGGCTGCGCGAACCGGATCGGCCGCTTTCAATGGGTGGTCGAGTGTTTCGGCGACCCAATACATGCGACCCGCGACGAACTGCGCCTGATTCGCAGGCATTTGCCGCAGCGGGACGTAGAGATCCGCAGTGGCCATCCCTTCCAGGCCAAACTGTTTGACGTCGTCGCAGACGCCGACGATCTCTAACGAATCCGTTGCAACGATGATGTGCTCGCCAACCGGAGATGCGTCTCGCCAGTGACGATCTGCGAACGTACGACTAATGATCGCGACTCGACGCGTCGCGTCGCGGTCGGTGTCGTCGAACTCCCGCCCGCGGATCGGAATGCCCATCACGTGAAAATACCGGGGGGTGACTATTCGGTAATGCGCCTGCGGAATTTCTTCGGGCGGCGGTTCTGGCTTGCCCGCGATGCGGTAGTCTTGCGTCGACAGGAGCCCGCTCAACGGCAGCAGCGAGATCGCGGCCACCTCACGAACCACCGGCAGGTTCGTGAGGTCGGTAGTCAGCTTGTCGGCGAACGTAGTGATAGCGGCCGGCGTTGCGTACCGCACAGGCGGCAACGCAAGCTGCAGCGACAGGACGTTTCTGCCATCAAAACCAGGATTGACCGCTTGTAACCGACTGAAGCTCCGCACGGTGAGGAACATCGCAACCAACAGCACGAGGGCGACGCCAATCTGAGCAGCAACGAGCCCGCGCCGAAATCGGCCCTGCAGAACACCGGCGGAACTCGTGCGATTTTCATCCGTCGACCCGACTCGCGTCGGACTCGAGAAGAGCCAGGCCGGCGTGACGCCACACAAGACCGCTGACACGATCGTCGCGGCGAGCGCGAATACCGTCACGCCGGGAGTAATGCCGACGTGTTCGAGCCGCGGCAGTGTCGTGCCTCCCCACCATACGAGCACACGAGCGACTGCCTGTCCGACAAAGAGGCCGCCGACACCGCCAACACCGACGACGACTGTCACTTCGCTCAGGAGCTGAAGCGCGAGTTGCTTGCGTGAGGCACCGAGAGCCGCGCGTAGACTCAGTTCGCGGCGCCGCGAGGTGATCCCAACCAGCAGTAGATTGGCGATGTTCGCGCACGCGACAAGCAGCAGCAGAGTCACCGCCGCAAGCAGCGCCAAAAGGAGCGCACGCGCGTCTCCGACGATTTCTTGATCAAGCGGAAACAGGTTGACGCCGAGTCTCTTGCCATTGGTAACCGGGTACTCGTGACGGAGCCGGGTTGCGATCGCGTCAAGATTGGCTTTCGCTGATGACAAGGAGACGCCCGGTTTCAACCGAGCGACGACACGGAGGAAACCCGCCCCGCGGTCGGAGCGCCGTGGGTCGGTTTTGATAGAAAGCGGTACTGCAAGCTCCGCATCGCGGAACGGAAACACGAATCCGGGTGGTAGTACCCCGATGATTGTGTGCGCCGTGCCGTTCAATGAAACCAGCTGGCCAACGATCGACGAATCGCCACCGAAGCGTCGGCGCCACAGCTGATCACTGAGGATAGCCACCTGTTCGCTGACGTCCTTACCAGTGAACGTTCGTCCGAGACTTGCTGACACGCCGAGAACATCAAAGAACTCGGGACCGACCCGCACACCTTCGAGGCGCTCGGCATCACCGATACCTGTGAGATTGGCCGTCCAGTTGGTGAACGGCGCAAGCCCATCGAGCACGGAGTTGTCGGTTCGATAGTCGGTCAGATCCGGTGCAGAAAACGGCGCGCGATCCCGCTCGACGCGCGCATTCCACATCCATACGAGGCGTTCCGGATCCCGAACTGGCAACGCGCGCAGGAGGACCGCCTCCACTACTGCATATACGCCAGTGGCGCCGCCAATCCCGAGCGCAACTGTGACGACGATGACAGCGGCGACTGGCAGATGCCGTTTCCAATATGCGAGAGGTTGCATCGCCAAAGTTTAACTATGTTATAAATGTTACGTCAATAAGTTATGACAGATACACCGATTGTCGTCGGGCGCGAGTGGTTGTGCTTGCTCTTCTTCCTGCCGTCGACGCAGGGTCACGCGCGCGTGCAGGCGTGGCGGCGGCTACAACGGGTCGGCGCGGTGCTGTTGAAGAATGCCGCGTATGCCCTTCCCGCGTCTCCGGAAAGCCGCGAGGACCTCGAGTGGATCAAGCAGGAGATCGTCAACAGCGGCGGGCAGGCGATGGTGCTTGCGATGCGAGCACTCGATGCGGCAACGGAGGAGGAGATCGTGGCGACCTTCCGCGCGGCGCGAAGCCGCGATTTTGAAGCGCTCACCGAGGAGGGGGTCAAGCTCATACGCCTGGCACGGCAACGTCCAGCCGGCAGCGCGAACCGTCAGCTTGTTCAAAAGCTGCGGAGGCTGCGCGAGCGATTCGAGGAGAGAGTCGCAATTGACTTCGTCGATGCGCCCGGCCGGGAAGAAGTCGCCGCGCTTCTGGAACAGCTCGACCAGATCACAGGAAGGAGACGCACGATGGCGAGACAGACAACGACGGCAGCGAACCCGGCCGATTATCGCGACAAGACATGGGTCACGCGGCCGCAGCCGGGGGTCGACCGGATGTCATCGGCATGGCTGATCCGGCGCTTCGTCGACTCGAAAGCACGATTCGTGTTCGGCGCGCCGACGGCAACACCAGAGGCGATTCCATTCGACACGTTCGAGGCCGAGTTCGGTCACCACGGCACCCACTGCACATTCGAGACGTTCTGCGAGCGATTCGCGATCACCGATCCAGCGGTTCGCCACATCGGCCGTATCGTGCACGATCTCGACCTCAAGGAAACCAAGTACAACGAGTCCGAGACGACAACCATTGGCCGTCTCGTCGAGGGACTTCGCCGATCGCAACACGATGATGGCGCGCTGCTTCATTCTGGCATCGACATGTTCGAGGCGCTGTACCAGTCACTCGCGGCCGCCAAGCAGACGAGTTCAGCCGGTACGCCTCGCCGTCGCGCGCGAAAGGCAACGGGACGACAATCGCGGAAGCAATCCTGACCGGCGGCGCGCTAAGGACGTCCCTTCCTCCCGAGCATTCGATCGAGTGAGTCCGAGGTCTGGTAGATCAGCGCTTCGGGGTAATGCGCGTACGGATGGAAGTATTCAAAGGTGCAGTAGCCGTGATAACCATTCGTCTCGAGCGCATCCATCACCGCAGGCCAGTTGGTCGTGCCATCCAGCAGCGGCCGAAATGATTCCAGCGAGTGGTCTGTGCCCTTCTTGGTGAACTCTTTGAAGTGCGTATTGGCGATGCGCTTGCCGAGGATCGGAATCCAGTGTTCGGGATGCTGGAACAACATGATGTTGCCGGTATCGAAGTGCACACGGACGGCGGGGCTCGAGAAACTATCGACGAAGGCGTTCATCTCCATCGGTGTCATCAGATAGCCGTTGAAGAAGATGTTTTCGATATTGAGCGAGACTTTCAGCCTCTCGGCGGTTTTCACGAGGGTCGAGATGGCTTCGCGAGCCCGCCGATCGCAGACGTCATTCGGCACGGGTTCGTGATCGTCGCGCCACGGAATATGCACGGCGCCGGGGACGACCAGCAGGTTTTCCACTCCTAAATCGTGTGCCGCATGCGCCATGCGGTCGGCAAGTTCGAGCGCGCGCGTGCGCTTTGCCGGATCGTTGCTCGTTAACGGGAAGGGCCAAAACAAGAAGGAACACAGCCCGCTGATCGCAATGCCGATCCGATCGGCCGCACTTCGTATCTGCTGGAATTCGCGGGTGCCCGCCTTCGGCGAGAGATCGGAGTCGAGGTCGTAGTTCAGCTCGATGCCGTCGAAACCGGCATCTTTCGCCAGCTGAAGGCATTGCACGAGAGACATCTTCTGCGGATATGGAAACGCCCACAGATTGATCGACTTCTTCATGTCATACCGCTTCCGTGGGACGGAAGCGGCCGCCTCGGGCCGCTCTTGCGCGTTCAGGGGAGGAGCCGTCAGGAAAGCGGCACCTGCCAATAACGTTGCACCGATAGCGCTTCGGCGCGAAATTGGCCCGAACGGACCGGCAACAGTGTCGTCATCGGTGCTCATGACGTCCTCTCATTCGCTGCGCTCGCTCGCGTCTTCTTTCGCACTATACGCTTCTCCCGCTCGTCCGGTCGATCCAACCGGGAAGGCGCGTTATGCTGTGCATGTCAGCGCTGTGATCAGGAGGCCGTCATGTCGTCGCGTCGAGAGTTTCTGAGAACCGTTGCCGCTGGACTTGCCATGCCTGCCGGCGTTCGCGGAAGGCTCGCCGTGCAGGAAGAGATCAAGACGCCGCTGAACGGTCCTGTCGGTCTGCAGATGTGGAGCCTGCGCGAGTACTTGCCCAAGGATCTGCCCGGTACGCTCGCCAAGGTACGCGCGATGGGCTTCCGCGAGGTCGAGGGAGCCGGACTTTGGAAGCACACCGTTGGCGAGCTGAAGACTGCGATGGACACCGCCGGCCTTCGCTGTCAGTCGGCCCACATGGGCTTCGAACGGCTGCGCGACGACGCGCCTGGTGCGTTTGCCGAGGTTAAAGCGCTGGGCGCGAGCTGGGTAGTGTGCCCCTGGATCCCGCACGACAAGGAATTCACACGCGAAGACGCGTTGAAGGCTGCCGAAGCGTTCAACAAGTTCGCGTCGGCCGCGGATGCCGCTGGGTGCCGCTTCGCGTATCACTGTCACGGTTACGAAATGCTGCCGTCACCCGAAGGTACGCGCTTCGATACCCTGGCACAGAACACCGACCCGAAACGTGTGTCGTTCCAGGTCGACGTCTTTCATACCCTGCACGGCGGTGCGAACCCGGTCGATCTGATCAACCGCTACGCCAACCGTGTCACGAGCCTTCATCTGAAAGATCTGAAGAAGGGCACCGCGATCACGAAAGGGACCGGGACGGCCACACCCGACGTTGATGTACCGCTTGGGACAGGGCAAGTCGATTGGGCTGCCGTCCTTCGCGCGGCGATGAAATCAAGCGCTTCGCTTTACTACGTCGAGGACGAAAGCGCGGATCCCTGGGGCCACATCCCGCAAAGCCTGCAGTACCTGAAGAGCCTGAAACTCTGAATCCATGCATAGCCGCTGTTTGTCGCTGATCACTCTTCTGTTGCTGGTCCACTCCGTGACTCGGATGGACGCGCAGTCAAACAGCGCTCTGCCGCCAGCGCCGACGCCCAATGATGTCAAACCGGGCAGCATCAACTGCGAGGAGTGTCCGTACCCCTATCCGAGCAAATACCTCGACATATCGGTCTACACGCAAGATGTGCGTATCGCCTATATGGACGTCGCGCCGAAGGGCACGCCCAACGGCCACACCGTCGTGCTGTTGCACGGCAACAACTTCGGCGGTTTCTATTTCACCGCAATCATCGAAGCGCTCGCGAAGGAAGGCTTCCGCGTCATCGTCCCCGACCAGATCGGCTACGGCAAGTCGTCGAAGCCGATCGCGCCGTACAACTTGAACTCGCAGGCTCGAAACACCTTTCTCATCCTGCAGCAGGAAAAGATCGAGCGCGCCATGGTCGTCGGCCATTCGATGGGCGGAATGCTGGCGGCACGACTGGCGACGCAGTATCCGAAGGCGGTCGAGCGGCTGGTGCTCTACAATCCTATCGGCCTCGTCGACGGCCGCTTCGATCGGCCAATGCCACCAATCGAAGAGTCGTATCAGCAGACGCTGAAGAGCGGCTATCAGAGCATTCGAGCGAGCCTGGGACGATACGTGGCCCACAAACCGACCGCCTGGAACGCGGAGTTCGAGACCTACACTCGGATCCGTTATTCGTGGACGCTAAGCGCCGACTGGCCACGGCTGGCGATGGTGCAGGCATTGACCAGCCAGATGCTCTACGCGGATCCCGTCGTTTACGACTGGCCACACATCCAAGTGCCGACGCTCGTGTTCGGCGGTGCTGAGGACGCGCTGCTCGGACCCGCAGTGCGATTTCAGGAACGGATGCAGGCTCTCGCCAAGACGATTCCCAATGGCAATGGCCGCGTGATGCTGATCCCCGGTCTCGGGCACGTCCCTCACGTCGAAGCGCCGGACAAGGCGATCCCGCCGCTCGTCGGATTTCTCAAAGATGGGCTGTCAGTGCAGTAGCGTGACCGAAGTGCCCTATTACTGCAGTTCGCGAATTCTGATCGTCCGGAGCGCGAGCGTGCCGGGATGGTCGCCCTGGATCCCTAGATAGCCTTTTGGCGCTCTCCCGAACTTCGGATACTTCTCCGGGCCGAACTTGCTCGCCTTGATAGCGGCATCCCAGTCGGCACTGCCGACGTCGTACGATGCGACCTTCTTGCCATTCAGCCAGTGCTCGACGTGGTTCCCCTTCGCGACGATGCGCGTCTGGTTCCACTCGTTGGCGGGCCGGGCGGCGTCCTTCGGAGCGGCGTAAAGGTCGTATACCGATCCGGCGAGGTGATTGTCCTTCTTGTTGTCCGCGGCGTTGACGTTGTCGAGCAGCTGGTACTCCGGTGCGCTCCAATAAATCTGGTCGAACTCATCGGTGCCGCGATAGAACACGCCGCTGTTGCTGGCGTTGCCAATCTTCCACTCGAGCTCGAGCTCGAAGTCGCCGAACTGGTCCTTCGACGCGATGTCGTTGGCGTGACCGTCCTTCTGCAGCACGCCGTTGACGATCTCCCAGCAGTCTTTCGCGCCGGGCGTCTCGCACATCTTCGGCGCGTTGTCGGTCTTGAAGATGCGCCACGCGTTCATGCTCTTGCCGTCGAAGAGTGATTTCCACGGGCCGGCCTTCGGTGCGGGCGGCTGGAACACAAGGCCAAGGATGAGGAACGCGATGATCCGAGTCATGACCGGAAGATATCACGACGGCAGAGAGTGTGACGTGTAAGAAGACTCTGCTGATCGGTGCGGGTGGCCGCACGTCTTACTACGCCGGTCCGAATCAGTGAGACTCAGGTTACTTGGCTGGATTCTCGAATGTGATCCGGCGAGCCCAGACGCCGCTGGCAGTCTGCGGTCCGTCTGGCAGCGCCGGCAACTCGGGAAGAGTGACCGAGTTCTGCGTTGGGTCGCTCGATGTCGTCAGCCCGCCCACACCTCTCAACTTCGCGATGACCGATCGAGAGAGGGGAACATTGGCCACGGTCCGGCCGAATTGCGCGCGGGGCAGCGCGGCGAGGAGCTGCTCGAAGTCCGTGAGTCGCTCGGGCGAAACGTAGACAAAAAAATGATCCCGGCCGCCAGGGCTGGTCACCACCCAATTGTATTGCTGGGAATTCTTCGATCCCGGCAGGCGGATGCCGGTGCCGGCGGGGAGGGGATTTACAGGCTCGATGCCCGGAAGCGGAAACAACAGGTTCGATTCCCCCTTGTCGTCCTGGTTGACAACGTACACGAACACCGGTCGCGACACGTCGATCGAAAAGAACATCTGATCACCGGGTGCCAGCGCGCTGCCGGCTGTCAACCGTACCGGGCGGTCGTTTCGCAGCGCGTAGAACGCCGCTGAAACCTGATAGGTCAGCGGGGCTGCCGCTGAGGCGGCTGGCGCGGTTGCCTGCGTCTTCGAAGCTGCCGGATCTCGGTCGGCTTTTTGATCCGAAGGGGTTCGCATCATTGGGCCGGCAAGAATGCCTGCGGCGACGAGGGCCGCGAGAGCGATCCCTGCGGCGATGGTCTTCCAGCCCGGCGTCGGCCACGGATCGCGTCGGTACTGACTGCCAATCACATCTGCAAGCGCCGCTCCGAACTCACCGGCACTCTTGTATCGATTGTCCGGGTCGTGGGTCAGCGCGCGATCGATGATGCTGACGAACGCCGGCGGGAGGTCGGGTCTGACGTCCCGGATCAGCATCCGGCGTCGTTGCGCGTGCGCCATGGCGATCTCGTCGCGTGTGTTTCCTGCAACGGGGAATTTGCCACTGACCAGGTGATACAGGAGTACACCGAGGCTGTAGATATCGGATGCGACGGTAACTTTGCGCCCCGCGAGCGCTTCGGGGGCGAGATACACGGGCGTGCCGGTCAGCCGCCGTGGTTGCTCATCCTCCTTAGGAATCTGACGGCCGGCACCGAAATCCATCAGGACAATTCGCCCTCCATCTTGCCGCATGACGTTGCTGGCTTTGATGTCGCCGTGCAGCAGGCCGGCCGCGTGAACCGCAGCGAGCGCATGACACAAGTCGATCCCGATCGACGCGGCTTCCTGCGCACTCATCGTGCCTTGCACGAGCAGAAGCTCGCCGAGCGTGGACCCATGAATCAACTCCATCCAGAGGCCGAAGTGTTCGTCATGGAAATCGGCGCCATGAATCGTCACGACGTTTGCGTGCCGGACGCGCGCCAGGCGCCGCGCTTCCTTGCGCGCGCGAGACAAATCCACGACGCGGTTCGACGTTGGGATCAGCTTCAGCGCAACTTCACGTTCGAGCGTTCCGTCCCATGCGCGGAAGACAGCGCCGAACGCACCCCGTCCGAGCTGGTCGATCACGCGAAGATGTCCCCACGTCGACGGGGCGCGCACGGTCGCGACATCCTCGCGCGTTCGTTTTGATGAAGGGTCTCGGGCCACGTCGGCGATTTCGGCCAGCAGCTTCAGTGCGTTTAGGACTTTCCTATCCTGCGCATCGCTCGCCAGGTTCTCGGCCTTGTTCCAATCAACAACCGTCCCCTCGGCGACGGCGGATGCGACGTGCAGGATGCGTGCTTCATCAGCCACGGCTTATCTCCTCAGCCAATTTGACGAGTGCGCGGGTGACGGCCATCTGCGCCGCGCCGGCAGTGGGCTTGCCGAATTCCGCGGCGATCTCCGCCGCCGAAAACCCCAATTCGACGCGCGCGATGATGAGCTCACGGTCCTGCGGCTTGAGTCGCCCGAGCGCCGCTTCGTAGCGCTCCAGCGCATCTTTGCCGATCGCGCTCTCGAGCGGGGACGGCCCCTCGTCCACATGTTCGTCTTCGATCGAGGCGAGATGCGGGTGACGGCGCTCCTTGCGGCCTACGTCGCGCAGCCGGTTCAAGAGCGTTTGCCTGATGTAGCCGGCAAATGCACCTTCGTGCCGCGGGTGAAAGGTTTCGACGTGGCTCACGGCTTTGATAAGGACGTCCTGGACGAGATCTTCGGTGTCAAGGACCCTGCGAGACGACATCGGGAGGCGTCCGTGGGCCCAGCGCCTCAGGCGCGGGAGGTAGCGAGCGCAGAGTTCGTCGACCGCGCGGTTGTCTCCCGCCTGCGCACGCAACAGCAGGTCCATCGAGGATTCGACGGTCCGCTCGGCGGCGTCCGCGGAAGGAGGAATGCTCCTCTTCTCGGGCGAATCGGTCATGACCGGAAAGACCGCACTGTGGACGATTGCGCTCATGATACGCCAGCCGAATCCGAAAGCTTGCCGCGGGTGATGATTGTCATGGGCACTTCACGCCTCTTAGCACGCGAAGTACCGCTACTGAGTGATAACGCATAAAAGTGCCGCCTCTCACATCAGCCGAACGGCGGGGGCGAAGAAATCGCGTAGGGACGCGGTGTGAGGAAACCGCTGACGCGGCGTTAATAGTCTTTAGGGTACTTGCGGGTTCGCCGATGAGCTAGAGTATCGGCTTCAATCCGCCAAAGCTCAGGCCCGTGAAACGCGCAGCGGAGGGCTTCGTGACAATCATGGCGATTACCGGGACACACTCCTGGCGAGGGCTCTCATGGTGATGATGGAAGTGATCATCGCCGTCGTCGTCGCCGGCCTGCTCGTGTACTGGTTCTTCTTCCGATGGACGGCGCCGCAAAAGCGCTGGTGCGTGATGTTCTATCTCACGTCCAACACGCCGGCGTCGGTGACGCCAATCCACACACCCGACTCCGAAACCGGCGTACCGGGAGCGGCTGCCGGTGCCTCGCCACTGGATCAGAAGCTCGATCAGGTCGTTGGGGTCATTCGATCGCTTCCGTGCGCGACCGAGGGCGGGATCGCTGCAGATCGTGACTGGGACGACGTCTACGTCGTGTATCGCGCGATTTGGGACGATCCGTTCCGAAAACCTGAGGCCCGCGTGGTGCGTCCGGAGTTATCGGCGCCGAGCGCCAAGTACTTTCCCGGCGAGACAGTCTTTGATGTCGAATACGCGATCGATTTCACCAAGGACCTGACACTGTTCTTCGAGTGGGCCTACGACAACTGTCCGGCGAAACAGTACGCGGTTTTTTTCTGGGGTCACGCCATGGGCCCGGCTGGGTTCTTCCAGCCTTCTGAGAAACCGGTTGTCGTCTCACCGCTCAAGGCGCTTCTGATGAAAGTGGTGTTCTTCCTCACCGGAGCGCGCTGGTCAGGCGCCCGAAGCGTTGAGGCCGTGAGTGACGCCATTGCGACGATTGTTCAGAATCGGCTAAGAGACGACCCCGAGTTCCAACAAGAGGCTTTATCGGCCGCCCTTCCTCCGGCTGGTGGCGCAGGCTCGGCGGGAGCCGCGCAGACAGGGGTCTTGGCAGTCGGCCAGGTCGCCCCGAAGGTAGACGTCGTGCTCTTTCAGGATTGCTGGATGGGCACGCTCGAGACCGCCTTCGAGCTTCAGGACGATGCGCGTTACATCGTGTCGTCGCAGTCTCTCGTTCCCGCTGGCTTCGCTCCCGCGGCGGCGCTCGGGGCGGTGTGGCCGTACGAGCAGCTCATATCGATCTTTCTGAAGCAGCAGAATTTTGCCGCGCCGATGATGGAGGAGTTGAATAACTTCTTCGACGGTGTCGGACTGCCTCTGGGAACACCTCCCGATTACAATCGCTATCCTGCTACGAAGGTGTTGTTTTCCCTGATCGACTGCGGAACCACCGTCGGAGCGCTGTCGTCGGCGATCACGCCCGAGTACCTGGCGCTGGTTCAATCGCTCTTTCCGCTGGGCCCTGACCGACGCTCAACCCTCATCGAACGTAATGCGCAACAGCCCGAGATCGCAGGCCGACTCTTCGAGCTCACCGGCGCTGCGCTCAGGGCTGGCGATCAGGCACTGCTCGACATCCTTACGTTTTGTGCGTACCTACAAGCGCCAAACCAGTGGCCAGCCGCTCTTGTCGTATCCCAGGCAGAGGAGAACGCAGTCGTTGGTGCGGCGGCCGCGTTGCAAGCCAAGCTGGCTGCTGCGATCGTGAGCAGGTTTCAATCCCCGCCGGCCGTGGCAGGCAGCCTTGTCTACACCGGAGCGGCCGTACTTTATAAACCCTTTGGCGTCTGGGGTGACGATCCGTACATCGTGGGCGCATTCCGCTCGTCGTACGAGTGCCTTCGATTTGCCCAGGAAACTGACGTCACACCGCCAGCGCCGCCAACCGGCGCGACTTCGCAGCGTAGTTGGACCCAATACGCGTTTGATCGGTACAAGTGGTTTTGATTAGCACAGAGGAGGGGAAATGGCGGATTCGAAAGAGTTCTTCTTCGGAGGGCTGCCGGAGACACTCTTCGGCCAGATTGTAGCGTTTCTACAGGGAGTAGCCACGCCTGGTGGCGCTAGCAGTGCAGCTGAAGCCACAGCGGCTCTGACCGCGCTCGTCTCGCTCACGAAGTCGGAACACGCAGCGGCCGCGTCCAGCGTATCAGTACGACAAATGGACGCGGTCTTCCTGGTAATCGATCTCCAAAACGAGTTCGGAAAGGTTCAAGCCGCTCCGGCGGGAGCGGCATTGGTCGCGGAGCTGGCCATCCTCACCCAGAAGTTGGACGCCTTGACGAACTTCTGGCTGGGCAAATAGTGCAATATGAACGTGTATGCGCGGCGCACGCATCGTTGCCACGATTGTGCTGCTGGCGATGCCAGGGCATGCGCCGGCTTCCCAGCGTGGTTCGCCCGGTTCAAGCACGGCCACGATTCAGGCTGCGTTGGACCGTGGCGACTACGTGGAGGCTGAGCGTGTCGCTGCCGAACGCGCGGCGTCGGCGCGCGCCGCGGGCGACACCGCAGATGCTCTGCACGCGTCGGATCTTCTCGTCCAGGCCCTGACGCGGAGCGGCAAGATTGGCGACCCGCGAACGGTCGCGCTGGCGGAGCGCCTCATTACGGACAAGACGGCGCTGTTCGGCAGCAACAGCCCCGAGTTGGCGTCGTCGTTCGATAATCTCGGTGCGTTGTCTACGGCTCGCGGCGAATTCGCCAATGCGATCGCGCTCCACCAGCGAGCTCTCGCAATTCGACGCCGATCGGTAGGTGCCGACGATCCGGCGCTCGCCGACACTCTCGAGCGGCTTGCGGTCCCGCTGATCTGGCTGGAGCGCTTTTCCGAAGCCCAGAAGGCTCTCGAAGAAGCCAGGCGCATTCGCGAGCCGAGATCTGAAAGCGCGCCGCTCGATTTCGCCCATGCGTTGTACCTGGAATCGCTGCTGCATCGCTGGGACGGCCACTACGATGCCGCGGTGTCCGCTTTGAACCGAGCGTTGCAGATTCGTCTCAGGCTTGCGCCCGGCCACCCGGATAACGTCGATACATCTCAATTGAACGGCGATTTGCTGCTTTTCAGGGGCGATGTCCGACATGCTGAGGAGGCGTGGACCGAGGCCTTGAACCTCGCCGAGCGATCGCTCGGGATAGCCCACCCGGCAGTGCCTCCGCTGCTTTCTCGTCTCGCGATCGTCGCGCAGGAATTCGGGTATCTCGATCGCAAACGGGAACTGTTGGAACGCGCGTTGCGGATCGCTCGGGGTATTCAGGCGCCGTGCTACTCGCAACTCCCCGCGATCCTGAGCAATTTCGGAACCTTGAGTACCTATCTTGGCAATTTTCAGCAGGCGAGACAGTTTTTTGACGACGCGCTTGCGAAGTCGAGGAAATGCTATGGACCAACGCACTCTGGAACGACGACGATTCTTCATAACCAGGCCAAGTTGGCCGCAGATATGGGAGATCTCAGGCGTGCGGAGGAGCTGCATCGTCAAGTTCT
>Ga0075428_100005521_pt1 | contig 14062 bp, 4 predicted proteins | sample RhiMetdeltSRZDD2_FD_75291 | JGI IMG/M metagenome (GOLD analysis project Ga0075428, IMG submission 75291) | Populus rhizosphere microbial communities from Tennessee, USA - Rhizosphere MetaG P. deltoides SRZDD2 | ecosystem: Host-associated > Plants > Roots > Rhizosphere > Soil | place: USA...
AAACTTTGGGCATCTCCGTGCCAATCACATACATATACAGAAGGTCCGATCATTGCCGATATGAACGGTGATGGTGCGACCGATATCGGCGTGACTTGTAACAGGAATAATTCTTTTGACATATCAGACCCGATCCAGCAACAGGCGCTGGGAGAAATTCGGATGTATTATTCTACCGGCAATGAATGGCTTCCGACACGCCAGGTATGGAATCAACCAGGCTACCATGTTACCAACATCAATGATGATCTGACTCTCCCGTTTCCTCAGCTCGACGGGTCAATGATATTCAGCCCCGGGCCCTGCGCTAACGGACTGCCAGGTCCTCAGACACCACTTAATATATTTCTTAACCAGGTACCTTTCCTTAGTGCCGATGGGTGCCCGGTCTTTCCTGCACCCGACCTTGAGTTCGTTGGTGACGATCCAGAAAATCTTCCCTATCCGCCGGGCGATCCACGTAACTTCCCCGCTGTCATTGTTACGCCTCCAATATGCGGTAACCTGGATATCGATGTTAGTTTTAACTTTGTCAATAGCGGAGATCTTCCAATATCTGATGTCATTCCGGTAAGCTTCTTCCATGGAGACCCTACCGATCCAAGTATTACTTCGGATTCGTTGCTCTATTCGACCACTGTTACTGTAACCAACTTGCAGGTTGGTGATACGATCACTACCGCACCTGTTACATTCAACGGTCCGGGTACACCTTTCCGACTTTACATCGTGCTTAACAACAACGGTTCAGTACTTCCTATAAATCCAAACGGATCGGTGACAAATGAATGCCGGATTGATAATAACATCTACGATGTTTTTGTAACGCCCGATCCATTCACTGCTGTCATTGAAAAAATTAGTGACAATAATAAATGCGTTGCGGCCGATCCTAATGTGGGTGAATTGAGAGCGAGGATTTATAAGGGTCCTCAGATTGCAGCGAATGAAGTTGTGGATTATAGTGATTACTCTTTTCAGTGGTATTACGGAGTAGGAACGACTAACCCCGTTCCAGCAAACTTGGGCGGCAATAATTATAACCTGACCGATCTGGCCGAAGGAGACTACACGCTTGTCGTCACCAATACTGCCAAAGGTTGTACGACGCTGCCGGTGAGTTCAACGATATTGCTAAATATCGTGCTTCCTGCTGTGACAGTTAATGTATTGTCGCATCAAACAGTGTGTAGCCCCCCTAATGGAGCCCTGGAGGCCATCGTTGCCGGAGGGAACACGGGCTTCACTTTTGAGTGGTATAGCAATGCCATCTCGCTCGGTATCACGACATCAACGATCAATGGTCTTTCAGGAAACAATTATACGGTCGTTGTTTCACGTAACGGCTGTACGACAACTGCTAATCAGGTTGTAAATGACCTGGCCGTTGAACCCGATGTTACTGCTACAGCAACGCCTGTTGTTAATTGTCAGACGCCCAATAGCGGTTCCGTTAATGCCGACGCTACAGTTGGCGGAGTTGTACAGGCTCCTGCCGGATATACTTTCAATTGGTATTTTCATAACATCGCAACTGGCACAAGAGGCAGTGTGTTGCCTCCGGTTTATGGAACAGGTAAGTCACGGACTGGACTGCCCGCCGGGTTTTATGAAGTAGAGACGACTAACAATGCTACTCAATGTAAGTCAACGCCCTTCGTGATAGAAGTGCAGGATAATACAGTAGTACCAGATGTACGTATTACTGAACTTGCTCCTCAGACATCCTGTGATCCCGCTAACCCGAACGGACGACTCCAGGCTATTGTGTCTATCGGTGGCGTGGACCAGGACCCTGCCAATTTTACTTTTGCGTGGTTTGAAGGACAGAACACATTACCGGCAAATGCCCACACTCAGGTGAGTGGAATAAATGGAAGTATAGCAGAGAAGGTAAAAGGTGGTGGGCTATCGCACACCATAAGAATTACATCGGCGCTCCAGTGTACGGCAGTTACCGACACCGTTATCACGGAGATACTGAATCTTCCTATTGTGACACTTACACCGGCTCCTAATTCAATTTGTGATCCTGCGCTAGCTGCCACTAATTTTACAGGTAGTGTAACTGCCGCTGTTTCTTTTGCAGGCAGTCCGGTGACCGATTTTACCAACTACACTTTAACCTGGTACAACGGAGCATTGGCTTCCGGTACACCCCGTAGTGAAACAACTCCGGTGGTCTCGGCTCTTGACGATGGTTACTATACACTGGTAGTTGAAAGAACCGACCTTTCCTGCGTGTCTAATCCAGCAACGGCGCAAGTGATTGATGCGACAGTGCTTCCGGCTATTACGGCAAATGCGACTCCATCTACGAACTGCGATCCTCTTCTTGCCAACGGATCGGCTATTGTAAATAGTGTTGACGGATCAGGAACTGGTGCTCCATTTAACTTCCAATGGCATACGGGTATCGACGTTTCTTCGCCTATTGTGGGCGCTGTAAATCCTGCCCTCAACAACCGGCAGGGTGGGGCGTCAGCACTTTTCACCGTATTGGTTACTAATACTACCAGTGGTTGCCGGAACACTATGACATTACAAGTACCCGACAATCGCGTTCTTCCTTTGATATCATTGACTCCTTCTCCAAACTCAATATGTGACCCGGCGTTAACCTTGCCACAAATAAATTTCAACGGGGCTGTTGCAGCATCTGTTACAAATCAAGTTGGCCTCATTACAGATTACACCTTTGCCTGGAGTAATGGTGCGACTGTCGAGGACCTTGTAAATGTCACTTCTGGATCCTATACACTTACGACTGCTCATACGCCTACGGGCTGTGTGTCCGATCCTGCCGTTGCTCAAGTGGTGGATCAAACCGTACTCCCGGTTATCGCCGCATCGGCAAACCCTTCCACGAACTGCGTGCCAGGACTGGAGAATGGTCAAGCAATTGTCAACACGATAGATGCTAATCCTCCAACATCACCATTTGCTTTATTGTGGCACCAGGGAAATGACCTTACTACACCGCTCGCAGGGGAAACGAATGCACTTCTGGATAATCGTCAGGGTGGCGTGAATGAGTTATATACTGTATTGGTCACCAACCAAAACAACGGCTGTCAGAATACTACTACAGTATTGATTCAAGACGACCGCGATTATCCGGTAATAACATTATCAGCAATTGATAATACCATGTGTGCAGGAACCCCTAACGGCTCGGCCACGCTAGCGACGCTTACCTTTGATGCTTCTGCCGTAGCTTCTCCTTACACTGGCTACTCCTTCAGGTGGTCAACGGGTGCAACGACAACTTCCTTGGCACAGCAACCTGCTGGAATCTACACATTGGATGCGACGAAAGTTGATGTTGGGTGTACTTCAGCTCCGGTTGCAATCGAAATACATGATGATCTTTTTATTCCACCTATCAATATAGCTTCCGTTGATCAAACGTCATGTGACGTCAATAATCCAAATGGTATGTTGACTTCCACGATTGATGAAACGTCAATCGGTGGAGGGGCAGCCGTGAACACTGGATATACATTTATTTGGCGTGACAATGGTACCGGCCCAACGCTTTCAATTCCAGGTACGACTGTCACGACTACAACCGCTACCCCTGGTCAGGTCAATACATTGCGTGGCGATCGTTATTACACAGTCGAAGTTTCCCGCAGTAGTACCGGTTGTACGAATACTGAAACTGTTTTCCTTCCTGAAGTTATCGTTTATCCGATCGTTGTTGCGGCAAGTACCAACCCCGTTACGCGATGTGATACGCCCAACGGCGCAATGGCAGCCAACGTAGCAGGCTCGGAAACCGGATATACATTTTACTGGTTGAATGAGATCGGACAAACTCAGACAACATTGAATACCACTGTTGTATCAAATGCCGACGCTTCATTTGTAGACAACGGTGACTACTCGAACCTGATACCGGGATATTATACCGTTGTTGCAGAAGACAACGTCACTTCTTGCCTTTCCCAACCACTTACAAGAGAAGTTGTCGACGCCATACAGATGACCACAATCAATGTGACTCTTGGCCCCGGTCTGCCCTCAACATGTGGAGCCTTTGATGGGGAAATGACTGCGAACGTCACCGGCGGCTCGGGCGGAACGGTAGATTTGTTCTGGCACTTCGGAGGTCCTGTGAATGACAGTATAAACTTCTTTAACAACCCGCCAGAGTTTGATCCACCAGATGATGTTCCTTTTACTACAGTGAGTAATGCAACGGTGCCTGCTGCTTCCCACATTATTAATCTTGAATCAAGATTGTACACTCTAGTAGTCCATGACGATGGAAATGGGTGTGGAAATTATGAAACCATCTTCCTTCCATTCCAGGACGCACACGAGATAACGGAGACGTTAACACCATCTACTATCTGTCCCTATGATATCGGTAATGGCGAGATTGAAGTTGTAGTATCATCGATACCAGCGGTTCCTCCAGGTTTAACGTTTCAGGATTTTTCATATAGCGTATACAAAGGTGAGAATCCCGATCCGTCGCTCTTGCTGAATCCTCCGGGAACCACTGCAGGATCTTCAGCGACAAATCCAATGGTGTATTCATCGCTGGCACCGGGAATGTATACCATAGAAGTACGTCAGGAATATGGAAGTTTATGTCCTGTTTACAAAGTTGTACAGATAGAGTCGCTGGCGCTGCCTCCTCTGGTCAATCTCGTCGGAGCATTGACGGCCAACACAGCTTGCGATGTAAATTCTGCAGATGGTGCCGCGGAGATAAGTATCAGCCAGGATCCAAATGATGGAACAGCAGGAAATACTTACACACTTGGTGTTTCGCCCAACCCGTTGATAGGAGGGTATCCAATATCAGGATTGGGTGCAGGAAATCAAACGATTAATGGTTTGCGGCCTGCTAATCAAGTGCCGCAGTACACCTTTACTGTAACGTCTTCTAACAATTGCGTGACACAACGTTTTGTTTCCATTCCTAATCAGCCCTCCATCGCCGAACTGGTTGACGGAAATGTGATACTTACTGACGCCCAATTCTGCGATACTGCTTTAGAAACCACGGCGCAGGCAGAGGTCACGGGCATATCCATTGTAAATGGGCCTGCGGATAATATAAGCGATTACCGATTCGATTGGTATACAAACATCAGTTTGACAACCAATACCCTTAGCGCTATGGGTGATGGCTCGGGTACCAAAGGGGGAGAGGTTCTTTCAAATGTTGGTGCGCCATTGCCAAGTGCTCCCGTCACAGTCGGGTCTTATTGGGTGGTTGCGACAAAAGTCAACGCTGGAGCTACCGGCGGAGTCGGATGTTTCAGCGCGCCATTTAAAGTAGATATCGGTGATGATACTATTGATCCGACAATCACGATGACGCCAACAGCAAATACAGCTTGTGGTGTAAACTATGAAGGTTCAATATCGGTGGATGTAAGCACTGCTTCCGGACCAGGTGCAGTGCCCGGGGCAACTTATGCTTACGATTGGACGTTGCCTTCAGGCGCAACCGGACCGGCCGATGCCACCGGCAATACCGGCGTTGCTAATGCATTTGCCGGGCTCATTGATGGCTTTTATACCTTAAATGCGAGGAATGAACTTACCGGCTGTCAGACAACTAGTACGGCAAGCGTTATCAAACTGGATATCCCAGTTGTTATCACTACAGTCGGTCACATAGATAATGAATACTGTTTCCCTAACGGTGAGATGTTCGTTCAGCAAGTGATCATTGATGGTGTACCGGAAGCCAATCATAATTTCTTCAATTTCGAGTGGTATATCGGAACACCCAATGGCACGCCGATACAGTCTGGCGTCGCTCTCGATGCGATCAACGGCCTCGATCAGGGGTCATATTATGTTGTGGCCACTGTTGACAACAGCGCACCAGTAGGTTCAGGGTGTAAATCACCACCAGCGCGCGCAGATGTTAAGGATATTCACATCAATCCGATTATAAATTTTGCTACGATAGGAAATACAGCTTGTGACAATAGCTTTGATGGACAAATTACGGTTTCATCTTCCACTGCGTCTGGTCCAGGCGCTGTTTCTAATTACGATTTCACATGGCAGACGGTGCCAGCAGGTAACACGCTTGTTGACGGTATCGACGTTGTTAGTCCGTATGCGGTGACAGGTGTTAGTGACGGACAGTTTACTATACGTGCCTTCAATCGTACCACACAATGTTTTGTTGACGGAACAGTGACGGTCGCACGGACACCACAACCTTTGGAAATTCTTACAGTTGATAAACTGGACCAGACAATTTGTTTCCCTGATGGTCGCATTGAAGTGATGGCCGTTAGTCCTGCTACGGTCGCGGATTACAATTTCCTCTGGTATCGATCAAATCCCGTTTCGTCACCTCTTCTTGATGGCGCAAATGCCCTTATCACAGGTACATTACTTAATGTGGCAAACTATGCATCGATCGGTGCTGATACTTATTACGTGGTTGGATACAAGAACGCGGGCACAGCAAGCTCAGGTTGCGCAACACCGCCGTTCCGCATAGATATAGACGACGTGAGCGTCGATCCACAACTTGTATTCTCGTTTGAGCCTAATTCTAGCTGTAACCCGGCTGACCCGAACGGTATTGTATTGGCCACGGCCTCCGAACGCGATGCGACTACAGATAATTACACTTTCACATGGACGTTGAACAACGGAGCATTGCCGGGCATAACGACACAAACAGATGTAAGTCCTACAAGTCAGCTCGATAATGCTTTCGAAGGCAATTACGCACTCGAAGTAACCAATACATTAACCGGTTGTACCTATGATCAGGGGTTCATCTTAGACCTCGATCAAACGATGAGTTTGCCGAATATTGTCCAGGTGGATGTCGTCAACCCTCTCAATTGTTTTCCGACGGGAAGCGGCCAGGTCGTGGAAATAACGATAGGTGGTGTAACTACGATCACCGATCCAGTTCAGTTGGATGCTGACTTTGATTATGAGTGGTATAAGAACAGTTACCCGGCAAATCTGCTCGCGGGCGAAGTATCAACATTGTTGGCTAACCAGGAGCCAGACCGTTATTTTGTTCTTGTGAAAGATTTGACAACTGATTGCAAATCGACTCCTGTAGAGGTGATAATAGAAAATGGGGATATTATTTATCCCGATATACAAATTCAGCAAACTGTTCCTCAGATCAGTTGCGATGATATGAATGGAACGGCCGTTCTTGTGGCAACTGCAGATGGTCAGAGCGACACTAATCCAAACTATAGCTTCACATGGTATCCTTCTCTCGATGCAAGTGGGGCAAGTTTTGCCAGCACGAGCACAATTGCAAATCTGAGGTCAGGGAATTATTCTGTTCAGGTCTTTAATTCAGTGACTAACTGTGTGGCTAATCAGCTTTATATCGTACCTGACAACGCGCCGCAATTCCTTCCTCAATTATCGCTATCGACCAGCCCACGTGTTCGCTGCGACATCGAGGATGGAGCATTGCAGGCGAACGGCGTGCCTTATCCGGTCGATCCGTTTCAGCCTCTGAACAATTATCCATTCCAGTATAATTACACGGCGGAGCTATACGCGGGTGATCCCCCCGCAGACATCAATAATCCCGAATACGGATTCATGTTGAATGATCCTAACTTCCCCGGATACAATTCGAACTTCCTCCAGTCCGGGTTGCCCCAAGGACCTTATACCGTCCGGTTAATAGACTTAAACACTGGCTGTGTTACCATCGACGCAATTGTAGTTGGTGATGGACGTCAATATCCTGCTATCGAGATTGTGCAAGATAATCCCTTGATCAATTGCGACCCCTTGCGACCGAACGGTCAGCTCTCTGCCACGGCCGATGGAGGCAAAGTAGGAGGGTACACATTTGAATGGTATTCGGGAACAACAGCTACAGGTACAATTGTATCCGACAACAACAAACTCATCGGACAAGCTGTCGGACCTTATACTGTTCTTGTTACGAACAACCTGACCGGATGTCCAAACAATCTGACAGGTGACATTACAGATGGCACGGTTCTTCCACCGACACCAACTGCCATTCTCATTCAGGGAAGAACGAATTGTATCGTACCTAATGGATGGGTAGCTGCGAACGTCGGAGGCATAACGCTGAACTTTACTTTTAACTGGTATGATGGTTCTGCCGTACAAGGTTCACCGGATTTCACAGGCGTAAATTACATCGACCGCGACATAGGACCCTATGCAGTTACAGCTACGGACGTCGTTACTGGATGTATTTCACTGCCGGCTATCGTCGAAGTTCCGGATGAAAGAGTCATGCCGGAGGTACAACTTGAGTCAACGCCTTCATATTGCTTGACGCCTACGGGTAGCGTCACACTTGAAGTGACTACTCCAGAGGTTACGTTAACCGATATCGTGTGGTATAATGATAATTCAAATGCACAGATTGGCTTGGGCCCGGCAGCTTATGAATTGCCAGCGGGCTTTTACAGAGCAGAATTCATAAGTTCAGAGGGATGTGAGAACGAATCCATCGTTGAAGTAGGGACAGAAATTCTTTCCTACAACCTTGTATCTGCCAATGGAGATAATAACAATGATGTCTGGATCATTGACTGCCTTGAGAACTTCCCGACAAATAATGTGAAAGTTTTCAACCGATCTGGTGTAAAAGTGTATGAAGCCGATGGATACAACAATGTTGACGTAATTTTCGCCGGTATTGGTGAGCGTGGTTTGTATACAATGGGTAACGATCTACCCGATGGAACATACTTTTACATTATTGATAAACGCGATGGATCGAAGCCTATAACCGGATACCTTGAACTAGTGCGATGAAAAAACTCATAATCATATTAGTAGGCATTATGGTATCGGCCGCTGGCTATGCGCAACAGCGGCCGATCCATTCCCTCTACATGTTCGATCCCTTGCTCATTAATCCTGCTTACGCCGGAACTCAGGTGCAATTGAGCGGAACGGCGATTTACCGTAACCAATGGGTCAATTTTCCTGGCGCTCCAAAAACATTTACTGCCAGCGCCCATACTGGTTTTCGAAAGAACAGGGTCGGTGTTGGCTTTTTAGTAGGAAACGATCAGATAGGAATTCATAGCGAAAACAGCGCGTATTTTATTTATTCGTACAAAATTCCTCTTTCGAAATTCGATAACAACAAATCGACGCTTTCCTTTGGTGTGCAAGGTGGATTCAATAATTTGAAGTCCGACTTTACGAAATTGAATCCACATGATGTAAACGACCCCTATTACTCATTAGTGGAACGCAATATGTCCTGGAATTTCGGAGGGGGAATATATTATCGCTCGCCAAAATTCTACGCCGGCTTCTCGGTACCATATATTCTCAACAACAAGGTTGTTGACGTTAAAGACTTGGAGAGTATCGCCAAACAATCCCGATATTACTACCTGACCGGCGGCTATGTATTCCAGCCCTCAAAGAATCTAAAGTTCATTCCATCTACATTAATCCGGCTTCAGGAAACAGCGCCATTGAGCTTTGACCTTAATCTTGTTACTGTGCTTTACGATGTAGTTGGATTGGGGGCTTCCTACCGATTGGATGATTCAATAGTTGGAATGTTTGAGTTACAAATCAACGAAAATTTTCATGTGGGCTATGCGTACGACTTCACGACGTCTGATTTACGACAATATTCAAATGGAACACACGAGATCATGATTAATTACCGTGTCAAGATCAAACGACTGCACAAGGGAATTGAGTGCCCATCATATTGGTAAAGGGGACAGCCCCTTAATGTTTAGGATTTTCAAATTTATTTAAAGGCATATAGCATACGCCTCCGACAACCCCGACACGAATTTCCGCCTGACCGTATTCCGCACTTCATCTTTTTCGCCGGCAAATTATTAATGAGCCTACCCGAAAAGGGTTATTGACATTCTGGCCAAGGCAGGGTAAATTAACTTTCTAACAATCCCTCTCATGAATCCCTTTGGTTGTTTCTCTTCAGGGCTTCGCTATGTCCTGGTCGTTTCCCTCTTTACCAGTGCCTTATTCTCTTGTAATGACGAGGACGAGCCTCCTGTCCCGGAAGTTACTTCAATCAATCCCAGCTCTGCATTGCCAAACACACTGGTTTCCATCACAGGAAAATCATTTAGCCAGGTATTCAGTGAAAACAAGGTTTCGTTCAATGGAAAGGAGGCGTTGGTTACTAATGCGTCGTCAACGCAGCTAAATGTTCTGGTGCCAGACGGAGCGGAGACAGGCCCGGTCGTTGTTACTGTTCGGGGTAAAACTGCTACCAATCAGGTGGTATTTACGGTCTTAGCATTGCCATCAGAAATATCCAATGTTGCTCCTACCACGGGCGGATATAATACACTAGTGACCATTACTGGAGCTAATTTTTTTTCCAGCCCTGAGGCGAATGTAGTTACATTTAATGGAGTGCAAGGTACTGTAACTTCCGCCACACCCACTAGCCTAACCGTTAAAGTGCCCGCGCGGGCAGGCTCCGGTGCGGTGATTGTTAATGGCGTGGCTGCTGCGATCAGTTTTAATTATGTGCCCGAAGTATTCATAGCTGGATACGTTGGCGACGCTTCCGGTTACTCGCGGGCAACGTACTGGAAAAACGGTGTTCCTACCACCCTGGCCAATACGGGTCTGCATACCTACGCAAATGATATTGCCATTGTAAATGATGATGTATATGTTGTCGGTTACCGGTTTCTTGGTTCACATAGCGTTGCCAGGTGGTGGAAGAATGGTACAGAAATGCCGGTTAGCAATGACGCATATTCCTCTTCCGCGGAAAGTATTCTTGTCGATGAGGGCGACGTCTTTATATCGGGGTATGAGTATAATTCAAATGGAAAAGGTGTTGCCAGATACTGGAAGAATGGGCAGCCGGTTGATTTAACGGATGGTTCTACTAACGCATTTACCTATGACATTGCGGTGGATGGGGAACATGTTTATGTGGGAGGGACTCTCGCGGATACAAATGGAAATTCAAAGGCGACCTACTGGAAGGATGGCGTCGCCCACGTCTTAACAACTGGCGTTTCATTTATCTGGGACATGTATGTATCGGGAAATGATGTGTATACAACAGGGTCAATACGGAACACTGGACCAGGTGTTGGTTTTGTATCGTACTGGAAAAACGATGAGGCGTTTCTTTTAAGTCCTGGACTGGGCAGCGCGGCGGGAAGGGGCATTGTTGTTGTTGGCGACGATGTGTATGTGGCCGGCGTTGAGGACAATAGCAAGTTTGTAAGACTTGCCAAATATTGGAAAAACGGAAATCCTGTAATATTGACCGATGGCGCATCCTATGCCGTAGCATACGCCATTGATGTCGTGGGGGAGGATGTTTATGTCGTGGGAATGGAGTACAACTCCACCGGAATAGGCGTTGCCAAATACTGGAAGAATGGCGTGCCCATTGCCCTTACTGATGGCGGGTACTTTGCATTCGCCACGTCGATAGTACTTCGGTAAGAGAATTGAATTCTTCTTTGCACGAAGAAGTCTATCCCAACATAACACTTTGATTTCTCTTCGCTGGATGTAATATGGACTGTCTGCAGAGCGAGAATTAGCTTGGACGCTAATGGTTCTTATAGCCTTGGGTGGTTTCGCTTCTTGTATTCCCCTGGGGTGAGGCTTGTTACTTTTTTGAATATTTTGGAGAAGTGAGGAACATTTTCGAATCCGGTTTCTTCGGCTATTTCAATATACGGAAGGTTAGTTGTTGCAATCAGATATTGTGCACGTTCAATTCGTTTCATATGGATGTACCCCAATGGTCTTTCACCTGTAAAACGATAAAACAGTCTTGAAAAATAGTCTTGATGCAGGTTCGCTGTTTTGGCCAGGAAACTGACCGTGAGATTTTGGCTGAGATTTAATTGAATATATCTGATAGATTCCAAAATCTTCAGGGGAACCGGCTCCCGTTGAACTACTCTGAATGTGTTTGAACTTAAGAAGCGAGAGATAAATTGCAGAATGATGCCTTGTGTTTCGATAAAAACAGATTCGTTCACGGTGTTATTTAATTCTTGATAGTCCCGATAGTAAATGTTTTTTTCATACACTTTTGGATTATCAGATCGATTGATGCCTCTGCCTGGATTTAATCGCAGCAACCGTTCAAAGGTGGCATTGTCTATTTCAAGAGAACGCACTTTCATAACTCTTCGGTTGTATTCGAAAAGTGAAATCCCGTCTGCTGATTCTTCAAAAAAGTGGAGGAAATATTGGCTGAGATAACTATCGCAGCTCAAATGACATAATGTGAAACTGGGGATGATGTAAAGATAACCCTGTTCAAGCTTGATTTTTTCTTGCGCCGTGGAAATAGATCCCTCCCCCTCGTCAATGTAGTAAATCCTAAAATATGGACTAAGGACGTTCGCATAATTCCATTTATTATTCAGTTTGACATGGTCGACATGAAGTAGGGAGAAGTTGTGCCTTAAAAGTCTCTTGCTCATAAAATGCGTGTCGCTCTAAGGTACAAAAAGTCGGATTTGTATAAAACAAAGTCTCTTTGATACAATGGTAGAAACAGACCTTAAAAGTAAATTGGTATACAGTGGAGCTGGGGATGCTTTTTTTAGGTAACAGCCGCGGCTACGTTGAGAGCTGTTTGCTTGGATGTCGGAAACCACGTGGTCATGCCGGTGGAGCGATTGTAAAGCATAGCAATAATAACAAAGGAAAAAGATTGTCAATGGCATCTTGTGACATGTAAGAGACGAATTGCCTATGAGAATAGTAAGGGAGTACTTTTCAAAGTTTTATGAACTCAGCATTAAATAAGTGGATGGGGATGGTTTTGGACTGCGACATTGTGTTGCTAGTTCAAAGAATACAACACCAATATGATTAAGATTAAAGTATAACTAAACATCCCAGTCGCATATGAACCAGTTTACTCTTCAGCAAGGAAATTCAGAAGAACTGGAGTTGTTTCCCCACATTAAAGAGTTTGCACTTAGCAAAAATACTACTGTTCAGCTAGACTCTTTTACAGCAAAAGTCTCCGACAACCTGCAGATATACTATATTCTTGATGGGAAATTTGAATGGCTCATAAATCATCGGCACTACACGCTTTACCCTGGGGATGTCGCATTGGTATTGCCCGGTCAGGAAATTGGCGGATCGAAAGGTATTCTCGACATAGGTACCCATTTCCGGCTTTTTATTGAGATCAATCAAATGCAATTTGATACCAGTATGAAGCTTGGGACATGGAGCGGCCTTGCCGAGGACGAAAGAGCGACCATCAGTGAGCTGTTGCAACATAACAATGCTCAAGTGCTGAAAATGAAAGGTGCGTTAGAAATATTGCATGAGCTTCGTTCAGAGATTCTGAGCCAGGAAATAGGACATCATACCCGTGTCAACCACTTACTTGATTCACTGCTCATAATCATCGCCAGGCATTCTACCAGGCAGTCTGACGCGCATGCGGATTTTTCGAGAAGATTCATGGTGCTTGAACAAACTCTTCGCCAAAAACTGGGTCATCAGTGGACAGTTGAGGAGATGGCGGCTTTATTCGGACTTGGGACAACAGCCTTTACAGAGAAGGTTAAAAACGATACGGGTTTCTCTCCGATGAACTATCTAATTAATGTTCGAATATCGGAAGCAATAAAGCTGTTGAAGAAACCTGACGCAAATTTTACAAGCATTGCGCTCGAAACGGGGTTTTATTCTTCGCAACATTTCTCCACTACCTTTAAGAAGCTTACGGGCTATACACCCGGCCAGTTCAGAAAAAGAAATGTTTCAATTTTTAGATAATCTTCACTGAGCGCCATTACGTGCGTAGTTACCATACAAATAGGCGCACGAAACGGGTCAGGGTTTTGGCATTTAAGACGGAAGGATCTTACCCAACCTTCAAGTATCGAACCGGATTTTCGCGAACGATCGACTTTCATTTTTTCCTTTTAAAGGCATGAAACATTAACGGCATGAAATCTGCCAAATGAGGCCGTCATTTTCATCATTGCAGATAAGCTCATTCGAACTTGAGTGGGGAAATCCTTGCGCGATTCTGCGTGTAACATCTTAATCCCATCTCTTTTGTCAGCCAAAATCCATCGCT
>Ga0075428_100005524_pt1 | contig 14059 bp, 4 predicted proteins | sample RhiMetdeltSRZDD2_FD_75291 | JGI IMG/M metagenome (GOLD analysis project Ga0075428, IMG submission 75291) | Populus rhizosphere microbial communities from Tennessee, USA - Rhizosphere MetaG P. deltoides SRZDD2 | ecosystem: Host-associated > Plants > Roots > Rhizosphere > Soil | place: USA...
ACCGAGAGTCGGCGGCGGACGCGCTGGCGTTTGCGGCAACGGTCCTAACGGTCTTGTTGGGATACACGCTCACGCTCGCGCCGCACGTGACACTCGGCTTCTCAGGGATTTTCGCCACAGCGGCCATGTACGGGGGTGTGCCGCATCCACCGGGTTACCCGCTGTCGGTTTTATGGCAGCAAGCGTTTGTCACGCTGCTGCCGGTCTCAAACGTCGCCTGGCGCGTGTCGGTGTCTTCGGCGGTTGCCGGAGCGCTGGCATGCGGGTTCATCGCCGCGATGGTATCGCGATGGGGTCGTGATCGTAATTGGCTTGACGCGAAAAAATCACGGTGGGCTCGCGTACTTTGCGGGTGGAGCGCGGGAATGATCTTTGGTTTTAATGGAGCGTTCTGGGGCAGGGCGGTCATCGCCGACGTGTGGTCATTTACAATCCTGCTTTTTACCGCAGTTCTGTTTCTGTTTCAGACCTGGGCTTTTGCGCCTCGTCGGACACGCGTGCTCTACGCGGCTTGTTTCGTTTACGGGCTCACACTGACCAATAGCCAGATACTGCTTGCGGTGGCGCCGGCTCTCCCGGCGTTGATTGCTGTGGGCAACCGTGAACTGGCGCGGGATGTTCTGCTCGCGGGTTGCGTGGTTTTCATTGCGGGACTCATCGAGGGTTGCAGTGGCGTTTTTGGAGTACAGCCAGAATGGAAACTCGGTTCGCTGTTCCCGGTTCATGTTGCAGTGGGCCTGCCGGTCCTCACAGTGACGGGGATCCTGGTTAGAAAAACACGGCGTGTTCTCACCGAATGGAAAGGCGTTCTGGGATGTACAGCGGCGTTCGTCCTCGGGTTGACACCATATTTATATGTGCCGCTTTCATCCATGACCAATCCGCCGATGAATTGGGGATACGCTCGAACGACAGGCGGCTTTTTCCATGCGGTGAGCCGAGGACAGTACGAAAGGGTGGTGCCCACAACGGGCGCAAAAACTTTTGCAAAGCAGATCAGCACGTACGCGCAATCTGCTGCAAAGGACTTCGGCTGGATGTACCTGCCGTTTGCGTGCGTGCCCTGGTTCGCGCACCGCGGCCTGCCACAACGTCAACGTTCATGGATGCTCGCCTCGCTTGTACTCTTCGCCTGCCTGACGTTGTTGATGATCATCGTGTTGAATCCGCCCGTCCACACAGATGGCGTACGGACGATCAAGGTGTTCTTCTCGGCGTCGTTTGTCGTGTTGGCCATGTGGGTTGGATGCGGAATGCTGATGATCGCAGACGGAAGCAGCAGGCGATAGCCTGGGCAAGCCCTACCCTCCGACTTGTCTAGCGGGGTGAAAAGACGTACCAAAGGGGCCGATGAACATGCACCCGTTCGCAACGTTGGCTTTGCTCGCGTGCGTAGGCCAATCCGCGGTTGCAAACGTGGTGATCAACGAGTTGATGTATCATCCCCCCAACGAGCGGGAGGATTTGCAGTATATTGAGTTGTTCAACCACGGCAAGGAGCCCGTCGATCTTTCGGGCTGGTCGTTTCGAAAAGGAGTGCGATTTGAATTTCCGGCCGGGACGAAATTGGAGCCGGGCGGATTTGTCGTAATCGCGCGAGACGCGAGGGCGTTTGCCAGGCACTACACCAATGGCAATGTCGTCGGGAACTTCGAGGGTAAGCTCAGTCACAGCGGTGAGATGATCACGCTGGCGAATCGCGAGGGCAAAACCGTGGATTCGGTGGACTACGGCGATCGGGGAACGTGGCCGCGCGGGGCCGATGGCTATTCGCCGTCTCTGGAACGGATTTGCCCGACGAGCGCTAGCGATGAACCGGGGAACTGGGCTGCGTCGAAGGTGCCGAGTCTGGTGCGCAGCGCCGGAACGCCGGGGCGCGCGAATGACAGCTATTCGGCGAACCTGCCACCGATTGTTTCGAAGGCGACGTTCGCAAGCATCGTCCCGCCCGAGACCGACGTTGTTGTGACGTTGAACGCGACCGATGCCGATGGGTTGCGAAGCGTCGCATTGGTTCGCGCGACGAAGGAGGGCGACAAGCATTTGACGATGGAACGGACTGGCGGCGATGCGCGGGCGGGGGAGTATCGCGCGGTGTTGCCGGGGCAGGCATCGGGGACGGTGGCGCGCTTTTGGATCGAAGCGGTCGATGAGAAGGGGACGAAGCGCATTACGCCGGGTGAGAACGAGGCGGCGCCGACCTTTTCAATCCTGCATTTCGCGAACACAAACCAGGCGACCCTTCCGTTTGGGTTTCTGACTCGCACGAGCGGCCCCACGCAGCGCTCGCGGCCAGGCTTTAGCGGAGGACCGGTGACGCCCGAACCGGCGCGCGGGAACGGAGCGTTCGTTTACGTCGAGACGAACGGCGGACCTGTGCGGCTGTTCGATCACGTGCAAGTCGAGCGGCGCTCCAGCGGATGGAACGTTCATTTTCTACGCGACCAACCTTTCGAGGGCATGTCGAGCCTGAACGTTATTTTCGAGTCGGATCGATGGGCGTTGACGGAACCGATCGGTTATGAAGTTTATCAACGCGCTGGTGTGCCCGCGCCGCGAGCAGGGCACATGCGCATTTGGGAGAATGGGCGGCTGCGCGGGTATCACTTGTGGGTCGAGCAGGTGAACAAGGCATTTTTGAATTCCCGCCGGCGCGATAGTGACGGCGATATGTTCAAACTCGTTTGGTATGGGCGCGACGTCATTGGGCAGCACGACAAGCGGACCAATCCGCTGACGGGCCACACGAATCTGTTGGCGTTGATCAATGCGTTGCAGCGAACCGGCGGCGCCGATCAATGGCAGCTCATCCGGCAGCACTTCAATGTGGGCGAGATGGCCAGTTACTACGCGGTGAACCACTTAATCGCGAACTGGGATGGCTTTCACAACAATTATTTCGCGTATCTCGATCTGAACGGCACGGGCAAGTGGGAGGTTTATCCGTGGGACCTCGACAAAACCTTTGGTGACTTCGACGGCGCGCCCCCGGACTACGCCTTCTACGATTTGCCGCTCACGTACGGGGCGCAAGGCGATGTGTCCCCGTCGCTGGACCGGAGTTCAACCACGCGCAACCATCGGGGACCGTTTGGAGGAGTGAGTTGGTGGCGGGGTGGCGGATACTTCTCTCGGCCGCTGCTGGCGAATGCCGCCTTCCGCGGGCATTTCCTGGCGCGTTTGCGAGACTTATGCGAGACGGAGTTCACCGAGGAGAAGTTGTATCCGTGGATCAACGAGATGGAGCGGAGACTGAGGCCGGAAGTGCGAGTGCGCGCCGCAGCGTCCGGACAAGACGCTGAAGATGCGCTGGCGGCATTCCGGTCGGACATGGAATCGATTCGGCGATTTATCAAAGGCCGGCGGAGTTTTCTTCTCAGGGAGTTGAAGCAGTGATTGGTGCTGGAATGTTAGACGGATAAAAGCGATAACGCAGCGCCGGGCAGCGACGAGATTAGAGCCTCGTTACCTCGGCTGCTACAATGAATCAAAAGGTCCTGCGCGGGATTCCGTCCGTTGAGAAGTTGCTGCAAGCCATTGGCGAGACGGGTTTACCCAGGCCACTCGTGGTGGGAAAGGCGCGGGAACATCTCGCTGAGTTGCGGAAAGCGAAAACGATTCCGGAGTTTGAGGAGGTGGTGGGCAGCCTGCGGGCCTCGCTTGAGACGCTAAAGCTTTCACGGATTCAGCCGGTGATCAACGGCACGGGAATTTTGATTCATACAAACCTGGGACGCGCGCCACTGGGCCCTGCCGTTGTGGAAACGCTGGAAGCGGTGGGAGCGAATTACAACAATCTGGAATTGGATCTCGGCACGGGCGAGCGCGGGGGAAGAGCCAGCTATCTTGAGCGATGCCTCGCTGCATTGTGCAGCGCCGAAGCGGCGACGGTGGTGAACAATTGCGCCGCGGCGTTGATTTTGATTTTGCGGCATTTTGTGGGAGCGAAAAATGAGGTGGTTATTTCGCGGGGCGAGTTGGTGCAGATTGGCGGTGGTTTTAGGATTCCGGAAATTTTGGAAGTGAGCGGTGCGCGGTTGCGGGAAGTGGGCACGACGAACAAGACATCGATTGGCGACTACGCGCGCGCGATCAACAAACAAACGGCGCTGATCCTACGCGTGCACCGCAGTAATTTTTTTATGGGCGGTTTTGTGGAGTCGCCCCGCGCGGAGGAACTGGCGGTGCTCGCGAAGAAGAAGCGAATTCCCTTTGTGGAAGACCTCGGCAGCGGGGCCATGGTGCCCACGGAGCAGTTCCTCACTGCGGAGCACGAACCGACGCCGGCGGAAGTGGTGCGCCGCGGCGTGGACCTCGTTTGTTTCAGCGGCGACAAGCTTCTGGGCGGACCGCAGGCCGGAATTATAGCGGGCAAAGCGAAGCTCGTGGCTGCGCTTAGGAAGGAGCCGTTCTTTCGTGCGCTGCGGTGTGACAAGCTGATCCTGGGTGCGCTGCAAACCACTGCCGAGTTGTATTTGGCAGGGCGAGAGGAGAGCGTGCCGGTGATCGAAATGTTGCAAATGAAGCCGGAGGAATTGACCGGTCGCGCGGCGTCGATAATCAAACAGATTGGCGACCTTCCGCTCAAGGCCGACGTGGCCGAAGGCCGGGCCCAATTTGGCGGGGGGACGTTGCCGAGGGCGGCCGTTCCATCGGTAACAATCGACCTGGTTCCCCGGGGGTTGTCGTTGGCGGAATTCGGGCGGCGATTACGCATGGGCAAGCCGCCGGTGATAGGATACGTGGCCGGGCAGCGGTATAAAATTGACCTGCGGACCGTCTTTCCAAGGCAGGATTCGGAGCTGGAACAGGCCATCCGGAAAGTGTTTACTTTGAAAGAAGAAGGCAAGTCGCCCGTTTAATGGGGTTGTCAGCAGAATTGCCATAATGGCGATCTCTGCGACGCCTTCAGGAGATACGCATGTCAAAATGGGGATTCGCAGCATGGCTGGCGCTGGCAGCAACAATGAACGCAGCGCCGGTGCAACAGTTGTGGGAGAAACGGTATAACGGCCCGGCCGCCCGAGAGGATGTGTTCTCGGCGCTGACGGTGGACGTGGGAGGCCGGGTTTACGTGACCGGATCGTCCGACAATAACGTGAATCCCGACCCGTACGGGACCGTAAAGTACGACACCAACGGGAACCAGCTTTGGGTGGCGCGTTACACGGGGCCGCGCGCGATTGACGTGCCCCTGGGGGTGATCGTGGACGGCCAGGGCTACGTCTATGTGACTGGTTTCTCACACGGACTGGCCAGCGGCTACGACCCGGATTACACCACGATCAAATACGCGCCGGAAGGGACGGAGTTGTGGGTGGCGCGCTACAACGGGGCGGGCACGAATAATCAAAGCCCCGACAACCCCATGGGAATGGTGGTGAACGCCTTAGGGGAAGTGTACGTGACCGGCACTTCGATGAGCCCCGAGCAGAATATGGATTTCGCGACGATTAAGTATGCCACGAACGGAACTCAATTGTGGGTGGCGCGGTATAACGGAGCGGCGGGCTACTCGGACAACGCGAGCGCGATCGGCATCGACGGCGCAGGCAATATTTATGTGTGCGGTTTCAGCGAGCGGGAGGATTACCGGGAAACTGTCACGCTGCTGAAGTACAGCCCAACGGGAACGCAGCTTTGGGCAGCGCAGTTTGATACAGAAGAAATCTACCAGAGCTTGCGCCCGCAGATGAAGGTTGATTCGTCGGGCAACGCACACCTCGCATTCACAACAGGCCGCGGCGGTCCGCAGGACGTGCAGCGCCTCGTCGCATTGCAGTACAACTCGGCCGGGGAACTCGTTTGGCGGACCCAGCATCGGCTTTTCCATCCGCAGTACGATACCACGGTGGTGGCGGTGGACCTCGATGACGCCGGCAACATGTGTGTGGCGGCGAAAACCGCAGGCCGTCCCTATCATGATTATCTGGTGTGGAAGATTTCCTCCGCGGGCCAATCGCTATGGACAAGCCGATACAATTCACCGGCGGGTTACCAGGACATGCCCGGAGGCATGGCGTTGGACGCTCAGGGAAATATCTATGTGACGGGGACGACTTATACGGATGGAAACCGGTATCAATTTACAACGATCAAACTGCGGCCCAACGGCCAGCGGGAGTGGGAAACGACGACAGCGCACTCCGACAATACTGGAATGTCCCTGTCGGGTGTGCAGGTGGACGCGGCCGGTCACGTTTACGTTGGTGGATCCGTTGGCCCCGTGGGTACGAAAGATTACGTTACCATCAAGTATCGGCAGTTGCCGCAGCCAGGCCTGCCGGAAATCACGACGCATCCGGCTGACCAGACCACGCCGCTGGAAGGCAGCGCGACCTTCTCGGTAACGGCGACTGGAGAGGGACTGCATTATCAGTGGCGCCATGACGGCTCTAGCCTGCCCGGCGCCACGAACAGCACGCTGGTATTGACGAATATTCAAAGCGAAGCGCGAGGTTACTATTATGTCGATGTGTCCAACAGCAGCGGCACAGTGGCGAGCACCGAGGCGCTGTTGGACGTGTTGCTGCCTCCGGAAATAGTCGAACAACCGGTCTCGCGGCAGGTCATTGCGGGGGCATCGGCGCAGTTTTCTGTGGAGGTGACTGGATCGGAGCCGTTGAGCTTCCAATGGCTAAAAGGGGGCACGGCGATTTCTGGTGCAACGAATTTCAGCCTGGTGCTTTCGAACGTTCAAACGGCAAATGCGGGAAATTACACCGTGGTCGTCACCAACGTGGCGGGGAGCGTGACGAGCGAGGTTGCGACGCTGTCGCTAGTGCCGGGATTGGAGCAATTGTTTGTCAGCACCTTCCGACAGCCGGGGCAATCTTATTCATTCCCGCAATTCCTGCGCGTGAGCACGGACGGCAAAGCGCACCTGGCGCAAACTTTGCAACTTCCCGGCCGCAATGAGTTCTTCACCGCCCAGTTCGATACGAACGGGGCGGTTACATGGTCGGCACGGTACGCGTTCGGAACCAATGGAGGCAGCTACGTGCGGGGGGCTGCGATGGACAGCAGCAACAATCTCTACGTCGTTGGCGAGACCCCTGGCAGCAACAACGTGGTCCTGTTGACAGTAGTTAAGTATGGTCCAACTGGCGATCGACTTTGGGCGGCGGTACACAACCTGACGAGGACTAACGGTTATGACACCGTTGCAGGGGTGGCAGTCGATGCTGCCGGAAACGTGTACGTGACAGGAAGCACCCAGGACGACGATGGGAGACTCGATTTTCTGACGGTGAAGTTCGATGCCAATGGGGCAGAACAGTTTGCTGTGCGTTATGGTCTCAGCGAGGCGAGCTATGATTCCGCGGTGGCCATTCAGGTGGATCAAAGCGGTGTGTACGTGTTTGGCCATTCCCACCGCGACACGGTAAAGCTGATCACCCTCAAGTACGATCACGCCGGCGCGTTGCTGTGGACCCAGGTTCAAGATGGGGGCGGGTCAGGCCAGGCCGTTGCTATGAAGCTGGATGCCACTGGCAATGTGATCGTGACCGGTTCCGCGATGCCGCAGGGGGGCGATACGGATTTTCTTACGTTGAAGTACGCCGCAAACGGCGACCTGCTTTGGAAGGCGCAGTACACCGGGATGCTGGACGGGTACGACTCTCCCTACGCGCTCGCCGTGGACGGAGCCGGGAACGCTTACGTCGCCGGGCGATCTGCCTTGCCCGACGAGTCGAATACTTCGTTGTCGGCCTATCCGATCATCAAATACGACAGTAATGGAAACGAGCTGTGGGTTTCCTCAAGCATCGACTCGGCCTCCGAAGGCGGGCCGGACAGTCTCGCCGTGGACGCAGCCGGGAATGCTTACTTGACGCTGGGCAAGTACTTTCAGGAGAGCGGGAGCGACTTCGTCACTTCGAAGTATGACACCAACGGCACCCGCCTGTGGCAGGCGATTTCGACGCGGGAAAGGTATAGTGATGAATATCCTGCGGCGCTGGCTTTGGCCGGCAATGGCGATCTGCTCGTTTCAGGTATTAGTTACAATCCGATCAACGAATTGCTGTTGTTCCGCTACAAACAAAGCGAAATCGTTGGCCTGCCGATCATTACCGAAGCACCGCGAAGCCGTGACGTGAGGCGTGGCGCGTCGGTGATGTTCAGCGTGACGGCGCTGGGCGACGGCTTGGCTTACCAATGGTTTTTCAACGCGCGAGCTATCGCGGGAGCGACTGCGTCCTCCTACAGCATCGCCAGCGTTGCTGAGCGGGACGCGGGGCACTACGCGGTGGAGGTGCGGAACGCGGCGGGCGCAGTTTTGAGCGCGACGGGGGTTTTGTCGATAGGAGTGCCGCCAGAAATTGTTCGGCAGCCGCGCGGCCAAACGGTGTTGCCCGGAACGGACGTGGCATTCGAGATCATCGCAACGGGTTCAAGGCCGCTCTCATATCAATGGCGGCATAACGGGACGAACATCCCCGGGGCATTCAGCCACACACTGGAGTTGCTCAACGTACAACTCGAAGACGGCGGTCTTTACTCGGTGGTCGTGAGCAACCGCGCCGGCGTGGTGACGAGCGCCGAGGTATTGCTGATGGTATCACGTCAGGCGAGCCGGGAATGGGTCTCACTCTTTAACCCGGGCCCGCCCGCAACCTCGATACCCTTCGATATGGAGTTGGACGGCGCGCAGAATGTTTACGTCGCGGGAAATTGGTGGGGAGAGGCGCCAGTGGGTTATCTGACCGCTAAGTTCAGTTCGGCAGGCGAGCAGCTGTGGGCGCGGAAATTTTCGACAAATGACTTCGGCAGTGACGCCTCAGGGCTCGCCGTGGATCTCGCCGGCAACGTGTACACGGTCGGGACTGCCGTGATTTCGAACGGCGTGCGCAGCGTGGTCACAGTTAAGTACGACTCAAACGGAAATCAGCTCTGGGTGCGCCATTTTGCCGGGCCCGGACCATTGCCAAGCAGAACCGATATTACGGTTTCGTCTGGTGGCTCGATTTACGTGGTGGGCAAGATCGACAACGCAGCGGGGGTGGCAAGCCTCGTGACGCTCAAATACGACACCAACGGTACTCAATTGTGGTCGGCTTCGCAGACGCTGGCGCCATACAGTGCCTTTGGGATATGCAAACTGGCGGCGGACTCGCAGGACGGTGTTTACGTCGTCTCACATATCTGGGGAGAAACTTCAGGCAGCGACGTGCTAACGATCAAATACAATGCGAGCGGCACCAAGGTCTGGCAACAGAGAATTTCGGACACAGGTGATCAGGGGCCGGTGGATATCAAGGTCGATGCTGCCGGAGATGCCCTGGTGGAGGCGTACTCGCGCAATTACACGAACCGAGGCTTCCTGACCGTGAAATACCGGTCGACCGACGGCCAACAGCTGTGGAGACGGACGTTTGCGCTCTCGGACAATGGAGTTGATGAGCCGTCCGCGCTGGAAGTCGACTACACGCGAAATATCTACGTGACGGGGAAGACTTTAGTCCAAACTTATTATGACGAGAATGGCTATTATCATGAAGACGAGGAGGTCCTGACGATCAAGTATAGTCCAGACGGACAGTTACTATGGGTCGCGACCTATGGGGCGCCAGAAGGTGGCCGCGAGGTGGGAACATCGATTGCGTGGGACGGTGACAACGGTCTCTATATTACAGGGACGGCCACCGATGCGCTCGGTCGTAAGGATTGGCTGACGTTACGTTACGACATAGACGGCAACCGCTATTGGTCGGACGTTTATCGCGGACCCGAGGGAAGGGATGACGAAGGCCTCGTGGTGCGGGCCCGCTTTGGCAGCGTCTATGTTCTCGGATCAACTGCCCGGGCTGATTACGATGGTCCGCAGCTCGGCCTGATTAGGTACACGGATGTGGGCTTGGCGGACGTGCCGAGAATTGAAACCGCGCCGCAAGGTCAAACCGCGGTAGCCGGAAATAACGTCATGTTCTCTGTCGGTGCGAGCGGGCCAGGGCCGCTGCGTTATCAGTGGTATCATAATGGTACGCCGATCATTGGCGCCAACGGCTCCGGATTGCTGCTGCCGCGTGTCGAGCAAACAAATGCCGGCAATTATGCCGTGGAAGTCAGCAATGGCACAGGGATGGTGAGATCGCCCGATGCCTGGCTGGAGGTCGTTGTTCCGGCCCGGATCACCGCAGGTCCACAGGATCAGTGTATCGTCGCGGGATCCCGCGCCGAGTTCCGCATCGATTACGAAGGCGACGGAGAGCTAAGGATTCGATGGTTTCACAATGGAGCGCCGCTGAGCGAAACGGACAATGCGGTAGTAATCCGCAACGCAAGTTTAACCAATGCGGGCGTTTACACGGTCGTGGTAACGAACGAGTACGGCTCGGCGACGGCCAGCGCACGGCTGATGATCACGCCGCAGGCCACGCTGGCGTGGACGGCTCGGTACAATTACGCCAGCAATTATTGGGACCAGCCGGAAGCGGCGACGGTGGATTCGGAGGGCAATACTTACATTGTCGGCAATAACGCCGTTGGATCGGTCGTTCTGAAATATGCCAGCAACGGAACCCGGGCGTGGGTGCGCCCAGCTGTGAGGACCAACGATACAATGTTCGCCGCGACCGACCTGGCATTGGCGCCCGACGGAGGGGTCTACGTGGCGGGCTGGCTCCAGGATTCAACGGGAACAAACCAGGCCCTGACCCTGGTCAAGTACTCGGCCAATGGAGATCGACTCTGGGACGTCGAGCATCCCAATGGCGGTTATATTCGGCCTGTGGACATGAAAGTGGATGGCGCGAGCAATATTGTCGTTACGGCGGAGAGCGGTGAGAGCCCGTATGTGCCTTCGGAAATTCTTACGTTGAAGTTCGACAGCGGCGGAAACAATTTGTGGACGACGCGGCTGAATTATTCGGACGACACACCAGACCTGCCGGTGGCCATGGCTGTGGATTCCGCCGGCAACATTTACGTTACTGGTTACACGACGGAGCCTGGTGCCATCGAATACGAACAGGTCGGCAACTATCTCACGGTGAAATATGACCCTGCCGGCAACCAGGTATGGACGGCTGAGCACGACGGGCCGGGCGGCGCGGATGACCGGCCGAGAGCGATTGCGGTGGACGGTCTAGGCAACGTTTATGTGACCGGCAAACACAGCCACGAGTATTGGGTGAACTCGGGAACCACGGTCTATTTTGACTACGATTTCGCGACGATCAAATATGATACCAACGGGCAGCCGGTGTGGACAGCCGTGTATCGCAGCGCTCCCCGGCAGCTGGACGAAGCAGTGGATTTGAAGGTGGACGGCGCCGGCCACGTGTACGTTCTCGGCATCTCGGACCACGACATCGTCACTGTGAAATACAATGCTGCGGGGCAGGAACAGTGGGTCTCGCAGCTGGACAGCGGATACAATTATGACGTCGCCGCACGCCTTGCGCTCGACGATGCAGGCAACGTCTATCTCACCGGCCACAGTGGAGATTATGGGGATATCCTCACGTCCAGACTGGATGCGAATGGCAGCCGATTGTGGCTGGCGCGATTTGATGGCGCGGATGGAAACTCCGGATACTCGACCTTCGACTATCCGATTGCGATCGGTCTGGACGCTGCGCGCAACGTGTACGTCGCCGGCGGCCTCGATTCTTCGCAAACGTCGCGAGATTTCGTCGTATTGCGGTACTCGATTTCGAGTTCGCCTGGATCACCGGTTATCACCGTGCCTCCGCAAAGCACAAACGTCAGCGCAGGTTCTACCGCAACCTTGAGCGTGAGCGCAACGGGTGCCGCGCCCTTGCGTTACCAATGGCGGCGAGATCGCCTGACTCTGGCCAACGAGACCAATGCCACCCTGGAAATCGCTGATGTCACCGCCGCCGACGTCGCGCGCTACTCGGTGCTGGTCTACAATGATCTCGATTGCACGGAGAGCGTAGAAGTCCTGCTGACCGTGAGTATGCCGAGCGCAGTCCAATGCGTGCACGTCGAACAGACGGGCACGGCCACCCGGTTGACCATTGCCGGGCCATCAGCCTGCACCTACCAGGTCGAGTGCTCGGCGGACATGGTGTCATGGCACACGCTCGGGACGATTTACAACAGCACAGGCACCTGCCAGTACCTCGATGAGACGCCGCAGGCGCAACGCAGATTCTATCGGGTCGCGAAGTTGCCCTATTGATTCAGATACTTTACTGATGCGTGGGACGTCCTCGGACCGCGCTCAACTGCGGTTGTTTGCTTTGCTGGGCCGTTTCGGACTGCTATCGTCAACGTTATGGCAGCGGAAGTGCAGGCGGCGGCGTTGCCGTTGAGCAGGGAGGCTAACCCCGCGGTCCCGCCGTGGTGGCGCCGCTTCTTCGATCCGGTTGATGGCGCGTCTATCGCGCTGTTCCGCATTCTGTTCGGCGCCATCATGATTATCGAGGTGCTCCGCTATGCCTCATATGGCTGGATCAACTCTTACTACATTGCTCCCCAATTCCACTTCACGTATTACGGCTTTGGATGGGTGAAGCCACGGCCGGGAAATGGAATGTATTGGCATTTTGCGGTCATGGGCCTCGCGGCCTTCGGCGTGATGCTCGGCGCATGGTATCGCATCAGCGCCGCGCTGCTGTTCCTCACGTTCACTTACGTTTTCCTGCTCGACCAGGCTTGTTATCTGAACCACTTCTATCTCATCTGCCTGTTGTCATTCCTGATGATCTTCGTGCCGGCGCACCGCATGTTATCGATCGACGCTCGGCGCAAGCCGGGATTGCGAAACGATGCTATTCCGGCCTGGGCGCTATGGCTGCTGCTGGCGCAGCTTTCGATCGTGTACTTTTACGCCGGTATCGCCAAACTCAATGGCGACTGGATTCATGGCGAGCCAATGCGGAGCTGGCTCACAGACCGCGCGGATACTCCGCTCATCGGACGCTTCTTCACCAAAGAATGGATGGTACTGCTCTTCAATTACGGTGGACTGGCCTTCGACCTTCTTATCGTCCCCTTATTGCTATGGAAACGGACGCGCGTGCTGGCGTTCCTGTGGGTGACCTCATTTCACATGCTGAACGCGGTGTTGTTCAGCATCGGAATTTTCCCATGGCTGATGCTGGTGGCCACTTCGCTCTATTTCCCGCCCGATTGGCCGCGGCTGGTCTTCAGGAAATGGAAACGCGTTCGTGAATCATCGCCTGCTGCGGCGCCACGTCTGCCGCGCGTCACCGTGGGTTTGGTCGCTGCTTACCTCCTCATTCAACTCCTCGTGCCCCTGCGGCATTTCCTTTACCGCGGGAGCGTTCACTGGACCGAAGAAGGCCACCGCTTTTCCTGGCACATGAAGCTGCGGGACAAAGACGCGACTGCGCGTTTTTACGTGACCGACCCCCAGCGCAAGCGGACCTGGGAAGTGTCGCCGCGGCTCTATCTAAATTCCCGGCAACTACAAAAGATGCCCACGCGCCCGGACATGATCCTGCAGATGGCGCACCACATCGCGCGCGACCAGGCGGCAAAGCAAAATATTGATTATCCCCTCGAAGTGCGGGCGCGCGTTATGGCCTCGCTGCACGGACGGGAGTGGCGGCTATTGGTTGATCCAAGGGTGAATCTCGCGGCGGAGAAGCGCTCCCTGGCGCCTGCGAGTTGGATTTTGCCCCTCCAGGAATGACAGCCCGGCTTGAAAGAAACTCGAGACCCGCACGTTTATCCCGCTGGTATCGGCTTCCCTTTTGGCGCCGATTGGGCTAACGTGACACCATACCCAATATGCGCATACTGCCGATAGTGGTGCGGGTGGGCTGCATGGCGTTTGTGTGCGCGGCTGTGCTGTGCCATGGCCAGGTGCAGCCCTCTTGGGTTCATCGCTATACCGGCCGGGGCGGCTCTCAGCATCTTACGGCGGGGCCGGCGCTCGCTTCGAGTGCTGTTTATCTTGCCGGCCGCTCGGAGGACGACCTCGGCGGGGACGCGCAAATCGTAGTCGTGGGATATGGTCTGCAGACAACGGAATTCTTCGAGGGGCGACACAATCTCAGCACAAATCAAAACGACGAGCCAACAGCGCTGCAAGTGTTGCCCGACGGCAATCTTCTGATGG
>Ga0075428_100005525_pt1 | contig 14058 bp, 10 predicted proteins | sample RhiMetdeltSRZDD2_FD_75291 | JGI IMG/M metagenome (GOLD analysis project Ga0075428, IMG submission 75291) | Populus rhizosphere microbial communities from Tennessee, USA - Rhizosphere MetaG P. deltoides SRZDD2 | ecosystem: Host-associated > Plants > Roots > Rhizosphere > Soil | place: USA...
ACGCGATCGCACAGCCGCTCCGCTTCCTCCATGTAGTGCGTGGTCAACAGGACGGTGCCGCCGCGCGCCTTGACGTCCGCGATGACGTCCCACACCTGCCGCCGGGCCTGAGGATCGAGCCCGGTGGTCGGCTCGTCGAGGAAGAGGATCTCCGGGTCACCGACGAGCGCGGTCGCGAGCGAGAGGCGTTGCTTCTGGCCCCCCGAGAGCTTCCGCACCCAGGCCTTCTCCTTTTCCTCGAGACGCACGATGCGCATGACTTCCCGCGGCTCCAGGCCCTTCGCGTAGAAGCTCCGGAACAGGACGATCGTCTCGAGCACCGTCAGTTTCTCGGAGAGCTGCGTCTCTTGGAGCTGGATGCCGATGCGCTGCCGGAGGTCGTCGGCGCCGGGTCCCCACGAGCGGCCGAGTACACGGACGCGGCCCGCGTCCGGCTTGTTCAGTCCCTCGAGGATCTCGACCGTCGTCGTCTTGCCGGCGCCGTTGGGGCCGAGCAGCCCGAAGCACTCGCCCGCAGGCACCGTGAGATCGAGGCCGTCGACGGCGACGACGTCACCGTAGCGCTTCACCAAGCCTTCGCAGGAGATGGCGATGTCGGTCATGGAGCCGCGTATCATAGCGTGGTGATTCGGACGGTCGCTGCCGCGCTCGTGGCCGTCGCGGCCGGTGTCGTCGCGGCGCGGGCCGCCGGCCCGGTCGTCGTTCCCGGCGACGACCTCCCGGAGCCGGTGCTCGCTCTCGGCACGCTCGATCAAGCCACGGCATTCTCAGTCTCGGCTCAGCGTGACGTCGCGGTTGCCGCCGTGCCGTCGCCGCGAGGACCCGGTCGCTCTCTCCTACGCGTCGCACGCGGCGCCGCAACCAAAGAGCTCGAGCTCCCGGGGGTCGTGCGTGGGCTCGTCGTCGCGGCCGACGGCGGCACGGCCTACGCGATCGTGTTCGAGACCGACAGGAAGGGAGCTCCACGCCGCACGAGTCTCGCGCGCATCGACCTCGGGGCGCCCCGCGTCCAGACCACGTTCGCGCTACCGATGAGCGCGCGGGGCCTCGCGATCGGGGCCGGCGGAGCGACGCTTCTCGTCGCGTCAGGCGACGAGATCAGGACGTTTCTCCTTCCCGATCTGACGAGCGGGCCGCTCTATCGAGTGGGCGGCGACAACGCGGCGGTCGCGCCCCTCGCGCGGTCGAACCGCGTTCTCGTCGCGCAGGAGCGGACGGTGGCGCTCGTCGATCTCGCGGCGGCGCAGGACCGCGACGGGCTGAAGGTCTTGGAGCGCGCCGACGCCGCCTCGGCCGTTCGCTGCCTGATCGCGTCGCCGGACGACACGGCGGCCCTCGCGCTGGACGACGCGGGGGGCACGTACGACGTGAGCGTCGATCCCCTCCGATTGGCACCTCGCGCCGCAGCGACCGTGGCGTCCTGGCCGGGGACTCCGGTGGCACCCGCGCCACCGGTCGCGGCGATCGCTCCCGCCGCCGCGGCTGTGGCGGCCCCCGCGCCGTCGACGGAGACTGTGCCTGCTGTCGTTCCGGAAGCGCAGGCGCCGCCGGTCGCGGTGATTCCTCCTGCCGCCGCTACCGCGGCTGTCGCCGCGCCTTCGAGCGCCGTTCCCGAGCCGCCCCCAGCGGAGACCGCACCGGCCGTCGTTCCGCAAGCGCAGGCGCCTCCGCCTCCGGTTCCTACCGAAGTGCCGATCGCGTCCACGGCACCGACACCGAGCGAACCGGGCGCCGTCGCCGGCACGCTCACCGGACCGGCGCGGGATCTCGCCGCTTTCGTGATCGCGCTCGGGCCCGACAACGTCCTGAAGGAGGCGACCCGCGTCGCCCCGGACGCCGGCGGCCGGTTTCGGTTCACCGGGCTGGCGGCCGGAAGCTATCGCCTCGTCGCTGCGGGAGCGAACGGCCGCGTGCTAGTCTGCGAGCCGCCATTCGTCACGATTCGTCTGGCGCCGGGAGCACCGGTCGAGGCCCCGACGCTCGGCGTCTTGAAGGGGTACTGAAACACGGACCGCGTGCCGGCGTACCTTACCGCGGTCCCGAACGGACACGACCAAGGAGAGACGACCATGCGAGGAGTTGGATTGTTTCTTGCGGCTGCTCTGGCCGTTGGTCCGGCGCTCGCCGCGGACGCTTCCGCGTCCGGCGTGGCGGCGACGGTCAAGGCGGCGATGGATCCCAAGGTGCAACCCTGCCAAGACTTCTATCGTTACGCGTGCGGCGGGTGGCTCGACACCGTTCAGATCCCACCCGACCAGTCCCGTTGGGGGCGCGGGTTCAGTGAGATCGCGGAGCGGAATCGCATCGTGATGCGCGAGATCCTCGATGACGCGGTGAAGAATCCGGGCGACGACGTGAACCGACAGAAGCTCGGCACGTTCTACGGCGCCTGTATGGACGAGGCCGGCATCGAAGCGGCGGGCACGAAGCCGATCGAGTCCTGGATGAAAGATGCCGCGAAGACGAAAAACGACAAGGCGATCATGACGATGGTCGGGAAGATGCACGCGGCGTCGATTCCGGCGCTCTTCAACATCGGCGTCGAGGCGGACTTCAAAGATCCGAACACGAACATCGCACAGATGTTCCAGGGCGGTATCAGCCTTCCCGATCGTGACTACTACCTGACCGACGCCAAGAAGGACAAGCTCGCCGCGTACGTCGCGCACATCGAGAAGATGTTCGTCCTCTACGGCGACAAGCCCGACGCGGCGAAGGCGTCGGCGGCCAAGATCGTCGCGTTCGAAACCGAGCTGGCGAAGGTCTCGAAGCCCCGCGCGGAGCTGCGGGATCCGAACAAGACCTACAACCGCTTGGACATCACCGGACTGAAGAAGCTCACCCCGAAGATCGACTGGGACGGCTACTTCAAGGCGATGGGGCACCCCGAGGTCACGCAGATCAACGTGGCGACCCCCGAGTTCTACAGCGGCCTCGAGAAGATCCTCGGGTCCACCGACGACGCCACCATGCAGGCCTACCTCCGCTGGAAGGTTCTGCGCGACGCCGCGGCGGCGCTGCCGAAGAGCTTCGACCAAGAGAACTTCGCATTCTTCGCGCAGACGCTGCAGGGGCAGAAGGAGCAGCAGCCCCGCTGGAAGCGCTGCGTGATCCAGACCGACGGTGCGCTCGGCGAGATCCTCGGGCAGGAGTTCATCAAGAAGCAGTTCGCCGGCGACAGCAAGAAGATCGCGCGCGAGCTGGTCGAGGCGATCCAGGCCGCGTTCGCGTCCGGTCTTCCCAGCCTTCAGTGGATGGACGACACCACCCGCCAGCGCGCGCTCGGTAAGAAGTCGGCGATCGTGAACAAGATCGGCTACCCGGACAAGTGGCGCGACTACTCGAAGCTCAAGCTGAAGAAGGGCGACTACTTCGCCAACCTCGTCGCGTCCGGTCGCTTCGAGTTCGATCGCGAGGCGGCGAAGATCGGCAAGCCGGTCGACAAGACCGAATGGGGCATGACCCCGCCGACCGTCAATGCGTACTACAACCCCCTCAACAACGAGATGGTGTTCCCCGCGGGCATCCTCCAGCCTCCGTTCTTCTCCAAGGATTTCCCGATGGCGATGAACTTCGGGGGCATGGGCATGGTCATGGGGCACGAGCTGACCCACGGATTCGACGACGAGGGCCGCAAGTTCGACGCGACGGGCAAGTTGACCGAATGGTGGGAGCCGTCGGTCTCGGCGGGGTTCGAGGAGCGCGCGGCGTGCATCGAGAAGCAGTACTCGGAGTACATGGTGCAGCCCGGAGTGCCAGGGCAGCCCGCAGAGGAAGGAAAGCCCGAGCGACCCGAGCGCCCTCCGCTGTACATCAACGGCAAGCTCACCCTCGGCGAGAACATCGCCGACAACGGCGGGATCAAGCAGACCTTTGTCGCCTACCAGAACTGGGAGTCCAAGCACCCGGATTCCGCGACGCCCGCCGTCGACGGCCTCACGAACGACCAGCTCCTCTTCGTGGCGTTCGCGCAGACGTGGTGCTCGAAGGCGACCCCGGAGATCGAGCAGATGCTCGTGACCGTCGATCCGCACTCGCCGCCGCGGTTCCGCGTCAACGGTCCGCTGTCGAACTCCAAGTCCTTCGCGGAGACGTTCAGCTGCCCCGAGGGATCGCCGATGCGGCCGGCGAACCCCTGCGAGGTCTGGTAAAAGGACCGCGCTCGCATCCATCATGAAGGGGCGCCCGGTAACCGGGCGCCCCTTTTTTCGTCGGGGGGCCGCATGCCGGTCCGAATCAACGACGAGGTCGAGATCCCCGACGACGCGTTGACGTTCACCGCGTCGCGAAGCGGCGGCCCCGGCGGGCAGCACGTGAACAAGACCTCGAGCCGCGTCACCTTGCGCGTCGACATCGTCCATGCGCCGTACCTCTCCCCGGAGGTTCGCCGGCGCCTCGCGAGCGTCCTCGGCGCGCGCATCGGCGCCGACGGGACGCTGCGGGTGGTCTCTCAGGCGTCGCGCAGCCAGTTCGCGAACAAGCGCACCGCGATCGAACGGCTCACCGAGCTTCTGGCCGATGCCCTGACTCCGGTCGCTCCGCGCGTCGACACCCGCGTCCCGTTTCGCTCGAAGGCCGATCGCCTGAAGCTCAAGAAGCGACGCTCCGCGGTGAAACGGCTGCGCCGGCCGGACGACGACGATCTCTAGCGGTGGGGGGCCGCGATCTCCCAGCCGGCTCGCTCGAGAGTCTTTCGGATCGCGGCCAGCAGATGCACGGCGCCGGGTGTGTCCGAGTGGACGCACAGAGTCCGGCATTGCCCCTCGCGCGCCAGCCGCAACGCTTGCGCCGCAGCGACGTCGGGGTCGGTGAGCACCGCCCCGGGTCGGGTCCGTGGTAGGAGCATCCCCGTCGCGTCGTAGCCGCGGTCGCAAAACCCCTCCGGCGCGACCGTGAGGCCTCGCGAGCGCCAGGCGGTGATCGCGACCGATCCCGCGAGCCCGACCAGCACGAGATCGCGCGACACGCGCAGGACGGCGTCCGCCACCGCGGCGGCGATGTCCGCATCGCGCGCCGCATCGTTGTAGAGGGCGCCGTGCGGCTTCACGTGGGTGAGGCGGACCCCCTCGGTCAGGGCGACATGCGCCAGGGCGCGGATCTGCGCTTCGACGGAGGCGGAGAGCGAGGCCGGATCCATCCGCAGGGAGACGCGTCCGAAGCCGTCGCGGTCCGGAAAGCTCGGGTGCGCTCCCGCAGCGACACCGTGTTCGGCGGCGCGACGCAGCGCGAGCGCCATCGTGGCCTCGTCGCCCGCGTGCCCCCCGCAAGCGATGTTCGCGGAGGAGACGAGCACGTAGATCGCCTCGTCGTCGGCCCCCTCGCCGAGATCCGCGTTGAGGTCGATCGTGCTCATGCGAGCAGCGCCCGGAGCGCCCGCTCTTGAGCGCGTGCGAGGTCGACCGCTTCATCGAAGGCTACCGGAGCGAAGCGCAGCGTGTCCCGCGGCCGAAGCTGGCCGAGCCTCGCGGCGTCCACCGAGGCGACCGTGGCGATCTTGGGGTAGCCGCCCGTCGTCTGATGCTCCACGAAGAGGACGATCGGGAGCCCGCTCGCGGGGACTTGGACCGAGCCGAGCACGACGCCCTCCGTCACGAGCTCCCTTGGCGCCGCGAGCCCGAGCGCCGGCCCCTCCAGCCGGATGCCCATCCGGTCGCATGCTTCGGTGACCCGCCACGTGGCGGCGTGGAACTCCAACCGGGCTTTCGCGCCGAACCAGGACGCTTGGGGGCCCTCGGTCACGCGAAACGGCTCGGCGCTTCGGTAGCCGGGGATCTCCGACGGCACCACGGCGCGGTCGGCGGGTTCCGCCGTGACGGCGGATCCGAATGCCAGTGCGTCCGACGCGCGGAGCGCGCGTCCCTCGAGGCCGCCGAGCCCCGTCGCGAGGTGCGTCGACGCGCTGCCGAAGACCGGAGATGCCTCGAGGCCCCCACGAACCGCGAGATAGGCGCGGGCGCCGTCCCGGATCGGTCCGCAGGCGAGCGTCGCGCCGCGGCGGATTTCGACGGCGCGCCAGGAGGGCACGGCGAGGCCGTCCAGTCGCGCGTCGACGTGGGCGCCGGTGAGAGCGATGACTGCGTCGCGATCGAACCGGAGCGTGGCCCCGACGAGGGTCATCTCGAGCGAAGCGGCACGCGGTTCGTTCCCCACGAGCCGCAGGCCGACGCGAAGCGCGACGGGATCGGCCGCGCCCGAAGCGGAGACGCCGAGCGCGGCGTGGCCGGGGCGGCCGAGGTCCTGGATCGTCGTCTGAAATCCGGGGACGAGGACGCTGGCGCTCATGAGTGGGATCCGGTGGGCACGAAGCGGATCCGATCGCCGGGAGAGAGGGTGGCGGCCGGATGACTCCGCGCGTCGAAGAGAACGAGATCGGTACGGCCGATCACGTTCCAACCGCCGGCCGTGGACAGGGGATAGATCCCCGCTTGCCCGCCGGCGATCGCGATGCTGCCGGCGGGGACGCGCCGCCGGGGTGACGGGTGTCGAGGCGTCGCGAGGCGCTCCGGCAGCCCCTCGAGGTACGGGAATCCCGGTGAGAAGCCCACGAAGCAGACCCGGTACGTCGCCCCCGCGTGCGTGGTCACGACCTCCTCGGGCGTGAGACCCGTCGCCCGTGCCACCGCGTCGAGATCGGGCCCGTCCGGCCCTCCGTAGCGGACGGGGATGTCGATGGAGCGAGGCGGCGGGTCGGCCTCACCGCCTCGCACGTCGAGCCGTTCGCGGATCGCACGTTCGACGGTCGCGGCCGATCCCACGAGCGCATCGAACCGCACGAGAAGACTTGCGTACGCGGGGTGCAGGTCGACCTGCCCGGGGATCGGCGTCCGGACCAAGGCACGGTGGAGGCGTTGGACCTCCGCGCCCGTACGCACGCCGACCGGGTCGTCGGAAACGACGAGGAAGGCCTGATCGCTCGCCCGCACGATGCGCATCGAAGGCGGTGTTCTACCGGATCCGCTTCCCGCCGACAACCGTGGAGCGTACCTTTCCGCCGGGTGCGCATGGCATCATGGCGCTCCCGAGGAAGAGGAGGGACGCCAGCTTGAGTCCGTCTCGTGTCGAGGAAGGGCGGCGGCGCGGAGCGATCGTCGCGATCGGCGGTGCGGAGGATCACATCCGCGACCCGGAGATCCTGAGGCGGTTCGTCGATCTGTGCGGCGGTCGCCGTGCGAAGATCGCGGTGGTGCCGACCGCGTCGGAGCGCGACGACACCGGGCGGCGCTACGAGGACGTCTTCAAGACGCTCGGCGCGCGCGGCGCGAAGATCTTCGAATTCGAGTCGCGGGCGGATGGGGAGCGCGAGTCGTGGATCGAGTCGCTCGGCGAGGCCCACGGTGTGTTCTTCACCGGCGGCAACCAGCTTCGGCTTTCCACCGTGCTGGGCGGCACCTCCGCCGCCCGCGCTTTCCGGCGCCTGAATGCGGCCGGCGTCCCCATCGGCGGCACGTCGGCGGGCGCCGCGTTCCTCTCCGAGCACATGATCGCGTTCGGGGACGAGGGCGCCACGCCGCGTGCGGGCATGGTCACGCTCGTGCCGGGGCTGGGCCTGACCAACCGCGTGATCGTCGACCAGCACTTCCGCCAGCGCGACCGCATCGGCCGGCTGATCACGGCGCTCGCGTACAACCCCTTTGCGGTCGGCATCGGACTCGACGAGGACACGGCTGCGTTCCTGGACGCCGACAACGTGATCGAGGTCGCGGGAACGGGAGCGGTCACGATCGTCGACCCCGGCGCGGTCCAGCACAGCTCGATCGACGCGCTCAAGAACGGCGAGCCGGTCTCGATCCTCGGCATCCACCTCCACATCCTCGCGGCCGGCGGTCAGTTCGATCTCGACCATCGCCGGGCCCGCGCCGCGGCGGGTGTCGAGCGCCGGGGGTGAGGGTGCCGTGAAGGTCCTCTCGCGCTCCGTGTACCTCGGGCCGAGCCTCTTCGCGCGATTCCCGGTCATCCGCCTCGTCGTCGACCTCGAGGCGCTGGAGGCCTGGCCGACCGGGCGCCTGGGGGTGGACTTCCAGACGCAGCTCGTCCGGGCGCTTCCCGGTCTCGCGGAGCACGGGTGCTCCTACGGGGAGCCGGGCGGGTTTCTGCGCCGCATGGCCGAGGACGAGGGCACGTGGCTCGGTCACGTGCTCGAGCACGTGGCCATCGAGCTGCAGAACGTCGCCGGCACGCCCGTGACGTTCGGGAAGACGCGCACGACCGGAGTCGAGGGACAGTACGAGATCGTCTACGAGTACGATCAGGCGGATGTCGGCACCGAGGCAGGGCGGCTGGCGCTGACCTTGCTCCTCTCGCTCGTTCCCGCCGAGCTACGCCCTCCGCACGCGGTGCCGGCCGCCTTCGATTTCGCCCAGGAGCGTGATGCCTTCATCCGTTTCGCGCAGCGCAGGGCGCTCGGCCCGTCGACGACGGCCCTGGTCCGCGCCGCGGAGAAGCACGAGATCCCCTGGCTTCGCCTGAACGAGTACTCGCTCGTCCAGTTGGGTCACGGCCGCTACCAGAAGCGTCTCCAGGCAACGGTCACGAGCGAGACCCGGCACATCGCGGTCGAGATCGCGTCCGACAAGGAAGAGACGAACCGACTGCTCGGCGATCTCGGTCTTCCGGTCCCCAAGCAGAGGCTGGTCACGGGCGAGGAAGACGCGGTGCTCGCGGCGGAGAGCATCGGATATCCGGTCGTGGTCAAGCCGTTCAACGCCAACCACGGGCGTGGCGTGTCGATCGGCATGATCGATTCGGAGCAGGTGCGCGCCGCGTTTCAGCAGGCCCGGACCCACTCCCGAAGCGTCGTCGTCGAAGGCTTCATCACCGGCGAGGACCACCGGATGCTCGTGGTGGCGGGCGAGCTGATCGCGGTCAGCAAGCGTGTGCCCGGGCACGTCGTCGGAGACGGCACGCACTCGATCGAGCGGCTCGTCGACATCGTCAACGCCGACCCGCGCCGCGGGATCGGGCACGAGAAGGTTCTCACCCGGCTCGAGTTCGACCACCAGGCCGAGCGGCTCTTGGCCCGCAAGGGGTACGACCGCACCTCGGTTCCCGCCGCCGGGCAGGTCGTCTACCTGCGCTCGACCGGGAACCTCTCCACCGGAGGGACCGCGGTCGACGTCACGGACATCGTGCACCCGGACAACCGCGAGATGGCTGTGCGGGCGGCGAAGGCGATCGGCCTCGACGTCTGCGGCGTGGACTTTCTGACGGACGACATCAGCCGCTCCTACCGCGAGTCGGGTGGCGCGATCTGCGAGGTGAACGCCGCGCCGGGGTTCCGCATGCACGTCGCGCCGTCCGAGGGCACGCCGCGGGACGTCGCGGGTCCGGTCATCGACATGCTCTTCCCGCCGGGCACCCCGTCGCGGATCCCGATCGCGGCCATCACCGGGACCAACGGGAAAACGACGACCGCGCGGATGGTGGCTCACGTCTTCAAGTTGAACGGCAACGTCGTCGGGCTCGCGACGACCGACGGGGTCTACATCGACGGCCACCGCACGGTCGACGGCGACATGACAGGCCCGATCGCCTCGCGGATGGTGCTCCGCGACCCGTCGGTCGACGTCGCCGTGCTCGAGCAGGCGCGCGGCGGGCTGCTCCGGGCCGGAATGGGGTACCGGTGGTCCAACGTCGCGGCGTGCCTCAACGTCACGTCGGACCATCTCGGTCTCAAGGGGATCGGGACGCTGGAGGACCTCGCCAAGGTCAAGCGCATCGTCATCGAGGTGGCACGCGATACGGCCGTTCTGAACGCCGACGATCCGCTCTGCCTGAAGATGGCGGGGTACACCGACGCGGCGTCGATCTGCTACGCGACCATGAGCGCCCAGCACGGCCTCGTGCGGGAGCACATCCGGGCGGGCGGCCGCGCGGTCGTCCTCGAGGAGGGGATCAACGGCCAGATGATCACCCTCTACGACAAGGGCGCGCACATGCCGCTGCTCTGGACCCACCTCATCCCGGCGACGATCGAAGGCAAGGCGATGCACAACGTGCAAAACGCGATGTTCGCGGCCGCCGTGTGCTACGCGATGGGGGTCAAGCTCGAGAACATCCGGCACGGGCTCCGGACGTTCGACACCTCGTTCTTCCAAGCCCCCGGCCGGATGAACATCTTCGACGAGCACGGCTTCAAGGTCATCCTCGACTACGCGCACAACCCGGCCGCGGTCGAGGCCATGTGCCGCATGGTCCGCCGGCTCGAGACCAAGGGAAAGAAGATCTGTGTGCTCGCCGCGCCCGGAGACCGACGCGACGAGGATGTCCGCGAGATCGCACGCCAAGCGGCGGGGGTCTTCGATCGCTACATCTGCCGCCGCGACGACAGTCTGCGCGGCCGGCGCCCGGACGAGATCCCGGAAATGCTCCGGGAATCGCTCGTGGCACACGGCGTCCCGGGAAGCGCGATCACCGTCATCCCGAGCGAGGCGGACGCGGTCGACGCCGCGCTGCGTTCTTGCGCAGCCGGGGACCTCCTCCTCGTGCTAGGAGACGGCATCAACCGCTGCTGGAAGCAGATCATCTACTTCCGGCCGGAGGCGGCCGTGCGGGCGGAGCCCTCCGAGACCCTTCGTGCCGAAGGTCCGATCGAGGTGGTCCCCGCCTACGACACGGCAACCCCCTTCATGCGCGACGAGCGCGGGGTTTGGCTCCCGACGACGTCGGAAGACTAGGCCGGGCGGCGGTGGCGACCCGGATCGATTCGCGCCGCCTCCCCGGCGCGAACCTCTTCGGCGAGCGCGGCGGCGCGATCCTCGACGTCCGGCTCGAGGGCGAAGCTCCCGCGGCCGTCGTGGCAGCCTGGACCGGACAGGCGCGTCGCATACTCGCCGCCGTCGGCTGGCCGGGCGAGCGGACCGCGGGGCGCCGCTCCGGCGACGACCTGAGCCTCTACCTTTCCGCCCCGTCGGACGCGCTCTACGCGGCTACCGAACTCAACGAGCTCGCCTGGGCAGCGGCGGGCGCGACGCTCGAGGGCTCGTCCGAGCCGGAGCTCCAGCCGGGCCTGGACGACGTCCGCCGGGCGATTGCCGAGGAGCGGAAGCCGGAGTGGATCGCCCTTCAGGACGAGGCCGGACGGCGCGACGTCGCATTCGTCGCCGACGACGAGCACGTCTCGCTCGGCATGGGGTCCGGGAGCGTCACGTTTCCCGCCGGCAATCTCCCCGAGCCCGGACGCGTCGCCTGGGATCGCGTGCACGACGTTCCCGTCGTGATGGTGACCGGCACCAACGGGAAGAGCACCACCGTCCGCTTGCTCGGCGCGATCGTCGCGGCGTCCGGGAAAACCCCGGGCATCAGCACGACCGACGGACTCCACGTCGGCCCCGAATCGATCGGCTCCGGGGACTACTCGGGGCCCGAGGGGGCACGCCGCATCCTGCGCGATCCGCGCGTCGAGGTCGCGATCCTCGAGACGGCTCGGGGCGGCATCCAGCGCCGGGGCCTCGTCGTGCCGCGCGTGGACGCCGCGGCGATCACGAACGTCGCGGCGGATCACCTGGGAGAATTCGGCATTCACGGCCTCACGGACATCGCCGACGTGAAAATGGTCGTCGCGCGCGCCGTGAAATCCACGGGGACTCTCGTGCTCAATGCCGACGATCCCACGCTCGTTTCACGCGCACCCGGGATTGCGGCGACGCTGGCGTGGTTCTCGCTGGCGGACGCGGGGAGACTGATCGACGTCACCGCGATCCCGGCCGCCTTCGGGGGGGCGGCCAAGCACAACGTCGCGAACGCGATGGCCGCGGCGTTGCTCGCACGTGCGCTCGGGATCGACAAGGATGCGACGGCGCGCGGACTAGCGTCGTTCCGCAACGGCCCCGATGAAAACCCCGGACGCCTCAACCTCATCCCGCTCGGTGGCGCGACCCTGCTCGTGGATTACGCGCACAACCCACACGGGATGGACGCACTCGTTGCGGTGGCGCTCACGCTGCCGGCGCAGCGGCGCCTCTTGTTGATCGGGCAGGCCGGAGATCGCGACGACGAGGCGATCCGAGCGCTCGCCCGCTCGGGATGGCAGCTCCGCCCCGACGCGGTGGTGATCAAGGAGATGCCGGCCTATCTCCGCGGACGGGCGCAAGGTGCCGTATCGCACATCATCGGGGACGAGTTGCGGCGCCTCGGAGCGACCCATGGTCAGATCACGCACGCCTCGACCGAGTTGGACGGCGTGCGGTCCGCGCTCTCGTGGGCGCGCGACGGCGACCTGCTGGTGCTCCCGACCCACGCCAACCGGCGCGAGGTGCTCGAACTGATCGAGAAGCTCCGGCGATCCGGGTGGCGCGCAGGTGCGGAGCTTCCCCGCTGAGGTGACGAAATCGGCGCTGGAGCCGGCACCCAGACTTGAACTGGGGACCTGCTGATTACGAATCAGCCGCTCTACCAACTGAGCTATGCCGGCATCGACGGGGAAGCGACGGACATTTCTAGCAGAGTCGAGGGGGACGGGCAATACCGCGCGGAGCCTCGACGCCCCGGCGCGACTCATCTACGATCTTTCGATGCCCGAGCGGATTCCATGAAGTATCGAGCGATGGGAGGGACCGGCCGCTCCGCCTCGGAGATTGGTTTCGGCGCCTGGGGGCTCGGCGCCACGATGTGGCGCGGCGTCTCCGACGACGAAGGCGCCGCCGCTCTCGAGACGGCGCTCGCCTTGGGCGTCAGCTTCATCGACACGGCTCTTGCCTACGGGGACGGCCACAGCGAGCGCCTGATCGCGAAGACGTTGGCGCGGGTCAAACCGTCCAGCGAGATCACCATTGCTACGAAGATCCCACCGCAGAACGGCGAGTGGCCGGCGCGTCCGGATTCCTTGATCCGTGACGTGTTCCCGCCCGGGCACGTCCGCAAGGCGACGGAGACCTCTCTGAGCAACTTGAGTGTCGACGCGCTCGACGTTCAGCAGTTTCACGTCTGGCACGACGCGTGGCTGGCGCAGCCGGAGTGGCAGGCGACGCGCGGCGAGATGGAAGCCCTTCGATCGGAGGGGAAGGTCCGGCACTGGGGGATCTCCATCAACGCTCACGCTCCCGAGACGGCGCTCCGCGCGTTGGTCGACCCGCTCTTCGAGGCCGCGCAGGTGATCTACAACATCTTCGACCGATCCCCGGAGCGCGAGTTGTTTCCGCTCGCGGCCGACCGTAACCTGGCGATCATCGTGCGCGTGCCGTTCGACGAGGGATCGCTCACGGGGTCGATTCGCGCCGACACGACCTTTCCCGCCGGTGACTGGCGCGAGCGGTATTTCCGCGGCGATCGCCGGCGACAGGCCGCGGAGCACGCCGATGGCCTGCGTCCCCTCTTGGGTGACGAGGCGGGGACGCTGTCGGAGCTCGCGCTGCGCTTCGTGCTGTCGCGCCCCGAGGTCACGACGGTCATCCCCGGCATGCGCCGGCGGACGCATGCGGAGGCGAACGCCGCCGCGTCCGACGGCCGGCTCCTCAGCCCGGCGTTGCTGGCTCGCTTGCAGGCCCACGCCTGGGACAAGAACTGGCTCCGCGACTAGCCGGGTATTTTCGCTTTACTTTTGTCAGCCCGTCCGGTATGAATACGTGCGGCGTTTCAGTCGACGACGGTGGGCTCGAGGAGGAACGATGAGAACGGATCGACGAGTGCTCGGGTGGTGCCTGACAGCGGCGTTCTTGCTGGGCGGCGGGGTGGGCATCCAGGCCCAGGGGACGAACGCGGTTCCCAAGCGCGTTGTGCCGCCGAAGCCCGAGAAGAAAGCGCCACCTGCCGAGCCGACACCCCAGGAGAACTGGCTCGCCGCGGCGACCCCCGGACCGCAGCACAAGGTGCTCGAAAACTTCGTCGGGCGTTGGAAGACCCACGCGAGCATCGTGATCGACCCGTCGAAGCCCGCCGAAGAGAGCGACGGCACGGCGGATGGGACGATGCTTCTGGGTGGCCGATACGTGCAGGTCACCCACAAGGGCACGCTCCAGGGTCAGCCTTTCGAAGGCATGTCGATCATGGGCTACGACAACATCGCGAAGAAGTTCGTGTCGATCTGGTTCGACAACATGGGTACCGCGCTCGTTCATTACGACG
>Ga0075428_100005526_pt1 | contig 14058 bp, 7 predicted proteins | sample RhiMetdeltSRZDD2_FD_75291 | JGI IMG/M metagenome (GOLD analysis project Ga0075428, IMG submission 75291) | Populus rhizosphere microbial communities from Tennessee, USA - Rhizosphere MetaG P. deltoides SRZDD2 | ecosystem: Host-associated > Plants > Roots > Rhizosphere > Soil | place: USA...
GAATGCCGACGGACTGCGAAGCATTACGATCAACGCAATTACTGAAGATGGTGACGGTGTGTTATGGGTGGGGACGGCGGGCGGCTTGCACCGCATGATTTCCGCCAAACGGTTTGAGCGCGTGGCTCGGACAGTGGTCCCGGTGGAGGTCATTGCCGGGCTGCGCACGACGCCCGAAGGGGATGTATGGGTAATTACACTGCAAGCCGCGCGCCTGCTGCGGAATGGCGAACTCGCGCACACGCCGATCCAATTTCCCAGCGTGGTTCGCTGTTTTGAACTGGATCGTTCTGGCGATCTGTGGCTGGGCTGGGAGAAAGGTGGGCTGGCGCGCATCCGAGTCGGAACAATGACTTTGACGGAGGAGGACCTCTCGGTGCGCGCGACCTCGCTGTACCGCGACCGCGATGGCATTCTATGGCTGGGAAGTTCCACTGGTGAACTGTGGCGGCGAAACCCTGAAGGCGGCTGGGGCCGGGCGGCCAAACCGGCTGAGGCAAAGATCCTGGCGATGCAACACGACGCTCAGGGAAATCTTTGGCTGGGAATCGATGGGGTTGGCCTTGGTCGGCTGCGAGAGAACATAGTCGAGACATACTCGATCTATCGCGACTCCGGGCGCTTTCCTGTGACATCGATGGCCGAGGATCATAAGGGGCGCATCTGGACGGGTACGCTGGGCGCGGGACTTTTCCGCTGGGAGGACAATCGCTTTATCTCGACGCCAATCGATCCCACGGCACTGAACGTCACGGCGTTATTGTGTGATCGCAATGGGAATTTGGTTTGCGGCACGATCCACGTCCATCACGGGGAACTCTATCGGCGCGAGGTGAACGGTGCGTTTTTACTCGAGCCGGAATTCGGGAAGCAATGTCGCACCGTCTTCGAAGATCGCGAGGGTGGACTGTGGGTTGGGAAATGGCGGGGAGGCGTTGAGCATTACAAAGATGGAGTCCTAACGCGTTACGTTCCGACCAACGGGCTGTCGAACGATCGCATTTTTAGCATTGCGCAGGATCAGCAGGGCGCTATTTGGATCGGCACATTGAAGGGACTCAACCGGCTGGCAAATGGAAAGATCACGGCCTTCTACCGCGAAGACGGGCTTGGCGGAAATGACGTGCGAGTGCTGTTCGTGGATCGAGAGGGGACGCTCTGGGCCGGGTCGTCGGGAGGCGGATTGACGCGTTATCGTGATGGACGGTTCGCGCCGATCACCACGCGCGAAGGGCTAATCAGCAACTGGGTGGAGCAAATTCTTGAGGATAACGAAGGCAACCTTTGGCTGGGATCGAATGCCGGTCTCATGCGCGCGTCGCTGCAAGAACTGAATGACTGCGCTTCGGGCAAGACGCGCTACGTGCATTGTATGGCCTTCCGCCCGGAGGAGGAACTATCGCATCGAGACAGCGGCACGGGATATCAGCCATCGTGCCTGAAGACACGCGCGGGCCAGCTTTGGTTCGGCACGGAGTCCGGTGTAATCGTGATCGACCCGAAGCGAATCAAACCCAATAGGCAACCGCCGTTGGTTTACATCGAAAAGATTTTGATCGATGGGGAAGCGAGCGACGTTTATCCGAAGGCATCCTCGAGGATTGTGATTCCTCCGGACACACAACGCCTGGAGTTCCATTACACGGGGTTGGAACTGTCGGCGCCGACGGCCGTACGCTTCAAATACAAGCTGGAAGGGTATGACCGTGAGTGGGTGAATACGGGCACGCGCAGGGAGGCGGTTTATACAGGGGTGCCGGCGGGCGATTATCAATTCCGAGTCACCGCGGTGAACAACGACGGATTTTGGAATGAGACCGGCGCCACGCTGGCGATCACCGTGGTTCCTCCCTGGTGGCAAAGTTGGTGGTTCCGAATGATGGCACTTGGCTGTTTGACCGGCATGGTCTTCGGAGCGTACGAATTGCGGGTCCATCAGCACCGCAAAGCGCGGACGGCGCAAGAGTTGTTAGCGCGGCGCTTGATCGAATCGCAGGAACAGGAACGCAAACGGGTTGCCGGCGAACTGCACGACAGTCTGGGGCAGTCGTTGCAAGTGATCAAAGGCCGCGCGCAGTTGGGACTGAATCGCGCCGCCAATTCGCCGGCAAGCGCGAAGGAGTTCGAGGAGATCTCGAGCGCCGCGACACAGGCCATTCACGAAGTCCGCGCCATTTCCCATGCGTTGCGTCCCGCGGAACTGGATCAGTTGGGCTTGGCGCGCGCGATCGAATGGATGGTGCAAAGGACCAACGCTACTTCCGCGACGCGATTTGGATGCGAAGTGGACGGCGTGAACGGTCTGCCGCCGGAAACGGAGATCAGCCTCTATCGGATCGCGCAGGAAGGCATTCAGAACATTTTGAAACACGCGCAGGCGACTGAGGCTATTCTCCAATTGCAGCGCGAACCAGGCGCAGTTCGTTTTTCGATTTTCGATAATGGCCGCGGCCTTGCGAAGCCGCCGCGCTCCGACGGTCATGGCCTCCTGGGCATCACCGAGCGGGTGCGGTTGCTGGGAGGCGAATTTGACATTCAATCCGCGCCCGGCAAGGGCACGCGCCTGACGGTCACGATCCCCACATGAAAGACAAGACGCGCATCGTAATCGTGGATGACCATCCGATCTTTCGGCACGGGCTAAAGGAGATCATCGAGTCGAACGGAGAGTACGTTGTCGCCGCAGAAGTCGGCGACGGCGAAAGCGCGATTCAACAAATCAAGTCAGTCAAGCCGCACGTCGCGGTGGTGGACCTCAATTTGCCAAAGCTCGGCGGGCTGGAAGTGGTGCGCGCCGTGCGCTCGCTGCTACAGCCGCCGATGATCGTGGTGCTCACGATGCAGGCCGACGAAGGGACGTTCAACGCTGCGATGGATGCGGGTGCGCAAGGCTACATGGTCAAAGAGAACGCGGTCAGCGACGTGCTGACGGGTTTAAAAGCCGTCGCCGCGGGCGGAGTGTTCATCAGTCCATCGGTAGCGGGTTATCTCGTGCGGCGTCATCGGCGCGTCTCTGCGTTGAAAGAGCAGAAAAGAGGGCTGGCGACGCTGACGCCGACGGAAAGGCGCGTACTGCAGTTGGTGGCGGAGAACAAAACCAATAAGGAGATCGGCAGCGACCTCTTCATAAGCCACCGCACCGTCGAGACACATCGCACGCATATCTGCGAGAAGCTGGAATTGTCAGGAAACCGTGCGTTGCTGAAGTTTGCCTTCGAACACAAGTCGGAAATCTAAATCGCTTCGCGATTTGTTACACCCTATCCGTACGAGCGCGTATCTCTCGCGTGGCACTACGCATTCACTTCACGTGACCCCACGCATTCACCACAACCGGCCTTTCAGAGTATTCCTACGCCCCAACAGCCTGGTGGCCACAGAACAGCAAATGAAAATCATGATCGTCGATGACCACCGGGAGATGAGACGGCTTCTGATGAGCACACTGGGAAATCTGGCGAGTGAATTTGTGGAATGCTGCGACGGCGCGGAGGCGGTGGCCGCCTGGTCACAACATCACCCCGACTGGACCGTGATGGATGTGGCCATGAAACCGATGGACGGCCTCGAAGCCACTCGCCAGATCAAAGCGCGTTTCAGCGACGCGCGCATTCTAATCTTCACGCAGCATGATTCTCCGCCGATCCGGCAAGCTGCGTTCGCCGCCGGGGCGTGTGGCTTCCTCGGGAAGGAGAACCTGTCGGAACTCGGCACAGTGCTGCGGCACGCGAAACTCCCACCATCGGCATGAAAACCGTATGAACTCATTCACTTGTCATCTCCGGATTCTGTTCGGAACGGCAGCAGCAGTACTCCTCCTGAGGGCCATGTCCTTGGCGGCGCAGTCCACATCACTGTTGCAGATTCACACCATCGAGATCGTGCCTGGCACTGCGCCACAATTTGTTTTCGCCGACCAGGGCACGGGCGCGACAAACTATACGGTCCAGTTCGCGCCGGCGCTGGATGCGCCATGGTCGACCGTGGCAGGCGCGGTCGTTACCAGCCTGGGCGGCGGCAACTATCGTGTCGTCGCGCCCGATCCGCAGAACCCGCTTGGCTTTTATCGGGTGCGCGGCAATGGGGGCGGCGTCATCGCCAGCTTCGCGACGACGGCTTTCCAGGTCACGGAGGGCGGGATGGTCGCGCCGACGATTACCTTCAACGCCCCGTTCTTTGGCGTGGTCCGGTACACCGTCAGCGGTACGGCGGGTGCGGGAGATTTCGCTCCGTTGAGCGGTGAAGTTCTGGTGAATGGCACCACAGCCGTCATTCCGATCACGCTGGCCGATAATCTCTCTATTGGTGAGCTGAAGTATCTATCGCTGAGGTTGGAAGCCGGTCCTGGCTATCGCCTGGGAACGGCGAGCCAAAGCACCGTTACGATCGACGAAAATGACGCCGAGTGGCAGGGCAGTTTTGTCAGCCGGAAGGCCGCCCTCGGTTTCGTATTGCCGATCCGGCACTCAGCCGAGGGTCACCGGGCGGCTTTGAAGAGCGAGGAGTTTGGTTTCTTCCCCACCAATGAATCTCCAGCTCAAATCACCTTCACGCCGGATATCTTCTCCGTCTTCGCTTCCGACATTCCAATCCCCCCCGAGGCGACGCTGCTGAATTCGAGAATGGTCCTGACCTTTCAATTAAACGCGAACAATGGAATTATTAACCAACTGGTCACCCCGGATCGCGTGGAAGGAGTGGCAAATCTGGTCATCCAGGTCCCCGACAAACCTTATTTGAACGCCACTAATGAAGGGACATTTCTTCTGATCAAGCCGCCAGTCCGGCCTTCGACGAATCAGGTTCAACTCGGGAGGGTCCCGTGAAACCACGACAACGAACACTCATGAATCTTCCAATCGCAATGGCTAACCAATTCGACGATCGCGCTGAAACGGTGAGGTCGCACGCGATTCGCGGCCGAGCCGGGCGGCCTGAATGGCCGGCGTTTCTCTTGCATGCTCTATCAGGTTTGTTGTTCCTGGCCGTTACTTTCCAGAGCCCGGCGGCACTGCCTTTCCCGACCGAAATCCTCTATCAGCAAGCGCGCGTCACTAACGACCCAATCAATGGGTCCCAGCAGTTCGGACAAGCTGTCGCTATCAGCGGAGATACCGTGGCTGTGGGAGGTTCCGAGACCGTCCTGGCTCAGCCGAACGTTCACGTCTTCACCCGCCAGGGAGCGGCGTGGCAGAGGCAGGCCAGGATCAGCTACAACGGTGCGAGGACGCAGTTCGGCTTTGCAGTTGCGCTGGACGGGGACACTCTTGTTGCAGGCGAACCCATACACAGCACTGCGCCAAGCGACCGTGGACGAGCAACGGTTTTCGAACGAAGCGGTACCAATTGGGTGCTGCGAGTCAGATTGCATGATTTGGTGAGCGGTGGCGTTCGCAACGTCTTCGGGGGTGCGCTTGCCATCCATGGCGATACGGTCGTCGTCGGCGCCAGTTCTGCCCTGCTTTCCGACACCGCGCCGGCTCCTGCTTATGTGTTTGCGCGGAACCCGGAACTCAACACGTGGCGGCTCGAGCAACAACTCACGGTGGGAACCAATCTCTTCGCCAGCGCCGTTGCGATCGACGGCGATACAATCGTCGTCGGCAATTACCGTGAGACCAACGCAACCGGGGCGGCATATGTCTTTGTGCGGAACGGAAGTAATTGGACTCAACAAGCCAGATTGACGGCCAGCGATGCGGCGGTCACCAACTGGTTTGGCCGCGCGGTCGCCATTCACCAGAATCGAGTCATCGTCGGGGCGCCGCGCGCCGGGCACTCGGGCTTTTCGTCCGGAGGGGCGGTTTACGTGTTCGAGCGAAACGGCACCCAGTGGACAGAGCGCACCAAGCTGATCGCAAGCGATCCGGGCCCCGGTCGTGAATTCGGCAGCTCGGTCGGTACCGAGGGGGATGCCATCATCGTGGGAGCAGGCTTTGCGGCCCGCTATTACATTTTTGCGCGTGATGACACCTTCTGGTTCGAAGTCCACAGGAGCAATGCCAGCGAGCTGTCAGGGCTCTCCCTGCGTGACCTTGACATCTCAGGAGAAACGTTCGTCGTGGGTGCTCACACCAACCAGTCTGGTGGTTCCTGGAGCGGGCGGGCGTACATTCTGGCCCCCCAATACAGCAACGAGACGCGTGTCGCAGAGTACGTGAAGCGGTTCCTCTTCTATCCCAATGGCACGACCAATATCTTTGACCCGGACCGCGCTGCCTTCCGATATAAGCATCTTCTCTACGGCTCGGAATCCAACAAAGTCCGCCCCCAGCTTGAAAAGATGTCCTCCCTTTATGGATCAGCCGAGCGGCAACGCGCGGACGACGCGCGGACCGTCCTGCTGCGCGGTCTGGTTTTCAATCCTGCCGGCGCGATCCTTCGGGATCTATTGCTGGATATCTACTACGACCGCACCGTCGCCGACGCCATCCTGGCGAAAGATTACCTCGCCCAGGCGGACCGGGTCCGACTGGGCTCGCCTTCGGTGCCCGGAGGATTTGTCATCGACGACGAAATTGGTTTTTATAAAAAGGGATTTGAGACGAACCGGCTCGCCTTACAGTGGTACTTCGCTCTGCTGGTAGACGATCTCGGCATTGCAGGCGATCCAGCGTCGGGATTTCAGATCTTCCAAACTCTCGTGCCCGGACGCGCCTTGCATCCGGCTGTCTACCTGACTACCAATGGCACACCGGAGTCCGTAACGGGCAATACCAGCCCGCTGGCGACCGGTTACAAAGACCTGATTCTCCTCTTCGATCTTCTACGCGACCACGGGCGTAACGCCGCCACGCTCGCGCGCCTCCTGAACGCTCGCAGTGCTCCCGGCGATGTGAACACGGCCAAATCCCTGGTCGATGACGCCCAAAAATTTCTCCATCTGCAGGGAACCGTGTTACTCGGAATCTTTCCCAATTTGGCCCCCGTCGAAGGTGATGGTTCGGGCCTGGCCGAGGCGATCTCCGGCCGGAATGAAGCCAGCAGCGATCTAAGCTCTCTGCGAAACATGATGCTTGCTGGGGCCAACCCGCTCGGGTTCGAAAAAGACTTTTTCATGTTCGTCCAGAAGTTCTCCGGCCAGGAGCAGTTCTTTGATTCGTACGACGCGCTGAAGGTCCGGTTGGACCCGGATGATACTGCCAATCCCCTGGGAAACGCTTTGTCTCGGCGAGATCGAGCCGTGGATACGTACGCAACCTATCGCGGATACCAGGATCAGCTCGCGACACAATTGAACCAAATTTCAGGCGCCGCTGAAGACCGGCTTTTCGAAATCGTGGGAGCTTATCCGGATACGCCGCAGTATAGCGCCCCGGAGAACAACGTGGGAAGCGAGATCTGGCAACAGCTTCGAAGCCTGGACGGAGCCCGGTTGCGCATCGAGCGGAACCGAGTAGAAGTACAAAACCTTCGCCAGCAAATCGAAATTGAGGCACAGCGGGGCGGCGCGATTTCCAACGCCATAATTCGTTACGGGAATCAACAAATGGAATTGACCCGGAAGATCGGTCAGCTGGAGGCCGCACAGGAAGCCGCCGGCACCCTCGGAGGAATCTCGAAGGACCCGGTCAGTGCCGTGCTGGGCGTGCTGGGCGCCGTGGCTGGCGCCACCCTGGGCGTCATCAAAACCGAGTTGGAGGTCGAGAAAGAACGTCTGTCCGCCCTTGAGCAGGCGGAGATCGAGGGGGTCAATACGGCCGCACAAATCAAGACTTTGCTGCTGGGCATGAACACCCTGGTGATCGATTCAAAAGAGGCCGCGCTGCTCTATCAACAGGAATATGGCCGGCTTACCGCCTTGTACCGGGAGAAGGCGGCCCTGGAGCAAAGCCTGGCTGAGAGCGCCGAGTCTTTCGCTGATCGGTATTTTGCCGATCCAGTCCATCGGCTACAGATGCGGCATGATACGCTGTTGGCCAATCTGACATTCGATGAGGCGCAGAAATGGCTCTTTTTCATGGTACGCGCCCTCGAGTATAAATTGAATGCCCCGTTCACGAACTTCTTCCACGAGGGCCAGCACTGGTCGGCCAGGACTCTCTATATGCTGCGCAATGCCGAAGAGCTACAGCGCATTTACTCGGCCATTGACGATTACGAAACCTTGAATCAGCCCCTCAGGGCAGATTATTATGACTGGTTTTCCGTGCGGGAGGATTTCTTCGGCTACAAACGTACCGACAACCTTGGTCAGCCCTTGTTCTACGCCGCTCCTGATACCGGCGAGCCAGTCACTGCCATCGAAGCATTTCGACGTGAGCTGCGGCGGTTGCTGGACTCGGAAGGCTATATCAATCTCCAATTCAGCACCGTGCGAGAGATCCCCGGTGGCAGTTTCTTTCGCGGACCCCGTTTTAACGCTGCGGGTCAAGTTCTCAGCGAGGGACTCTATCTGGATAAAATCAAGTGGATGCAAATCAGTCTGCCGGGGTCACATACCCTGGGGCGCGTGCAATTGACTGGAGAGTTGGAGTACGGCGGCACCAGCTTCATACGCAATGTCGATATGGGTACGTTCGATCCCGAACGCCGCGACCAGGTGCAGGATGAGATGACCGCTTACAGTACCCGTTACTGGTTTTTCCATCCGAGCGGCACGTGGCGGTTTGTCGAGACCTTGAGTTCGCCTGTCACGATGCAAATAAGCTCCGATCCACGCGTTCCGCCCACCGTGCAACAATTGGAGATTTTCAAAGAGCGCAGTGTGGCTACCACTGGCTGGAAACTCGCCATACCAACGCGCGACCTCGGTCAAACCGTGTTGAAGATCGATGAGCTGGATGATGTGGAAATCTACTTTTATCACTATGCCGTGACGCGATTACCTTCTGAAGGGAGAGCGCCGTGATCGGACCGGGTGGGGAGATCATCGCCAGGCAATCGCAACGACTGAAACAGAGAGACCGCACTTGCGTCCGGCCTCTTACACGGTAGCAGTATCTGGCAGTCCCATAATCAAACACTTGAGGAACGAAGAATTCTCTTGCCACGCCAAGGCATCATCTTAGGGTGCCCTCTGTACCCAACGGTTAACCACTAAACAAAAGGGAAAGTATGAATACTTCTGTACTTGTACGAACGGGCGTCCTGGGCTGCGTATTGCTCGCGAGCATGGCCGCGCAAGCCGGAGACGATAAAAACGACGGGAAAGGCACGCGATCGGGCTGCAAAGACTTGCCTTCGCATGCGCGGCTTCAGGCGGAACTCAGGAAGGTTGTCGGCGAAACGAATGCCGGCTTCGGCTTGAACATGTGGGCTACGATTGTAAATCGCGACGGCGAAGTTTGCTCGGTAGCCTTCTCGGGCAATGATCGCGGCGATCAGTGGCCGGGCAGTCGCGTGATCTCCGCGCAAAAAGCGAATACTGCGAACGCCTTCAGCCTGCCGGACCTCGCGCTCTCGACGGCGAATATCTATTCGGCAGTTCAACCCGGCGGTTCTCTCTATGGTTTGCAACACAGCAATCCGGTGGATACGCAGAACGCCTACAAAGGCCCGTCAGAAAACTACGGCAAACCGAACGATCCGCTCGTGGGCAAAAAGATCGGCGGCGTCAATGTGTTTGGCGGTGGACTGGCTCTTTACAATGCCGAAGGCAAACTCGTCGGCGCGATCGGCGTGAGTGGCGACACCTCATGCACTGATCACATTGTTGCCTGGAAAATCCGCCATGGCTTGAATCTGGACAACGTGCCCGGAGGCGTCAGCGCTACGGGCGACGACAACGCGGTGTACGACATCACCAGAGACGCGCAGGGCCATTCCAACAGCGCAAGCGGCTGGGGCCATCCGGATTGCGGAGGCGACGCGCGCGCGATCTCCGCCGCTTTGCCAGTGACGCATCCCATCGGGCCGAATCCGTAAGCCTAAAGTCTCTGAAGGCCGCGCTACTTATTACGCCCGGCCCAAAAACAAACGTGCCCGCCGGCCTTGCGACCGACGGGCACGAAAGTGGGTGGTGGGAGTTCGCCAATCTCTCTTTCCCATGCCGGCATTAGGCGCTCACCCTCGCGGGGGCTGCCAGCTTCCCGACGCTATTCTCCACGGCAAGCGGAGTTATCGGCCTCGTAGCAGGGCCGTCGAGGGCGTTGACCGCCGCCCGATTATTGAGTGAGGCTTTTCAGCTCGCTTCGACTGGTGGTTGCGCCACCGGCCTGCGAACCAGGTCAAGACACGCCCATGATCTTTTCGCGTCTTAACCACTTAGCGCAAGGTCAGCCACAGCTTTTGGCCGTGCGTTCACCCCGTGCCACGGGTCTCGCCTCTTCACTCTCAGGTTGCATTTTGTTCACGGGTCAGCGGTGACTTTTTCGACATCGCCGACCTTGCGGAAGGTTTTCACGGGTCCTGCCGAGACCTCGTGTCCTTCCCGAAACGCCTGCTCTTTTTGTCCCGCCTTTCGGCGTCTTTCCTGGGCGGCGCTTCGGTTTCCCGAAACATCCGCCAGAGTCATGCGTCCGTGCTGGTTCGCAGTAACAACCGTTTGCCCGCTGGGGCAACTGCGATTCGCTCAGGCTCGAAACCTGCCTGAACTACTTGACTCAACTCACCGCGGTTTCTCATCGCGGTTTGTTGCTCGTTTCCTCAGTCGCTTGTGGCACGTGCGACCGTGCCAGAAGAACCGGTGAATCCTGCCTCGCCCGAAGCTTACGCTCCGTTTTGAGGGACCGAACCAACCAGCCTGATTCGATCTTTCCCCGGTCACCCGGGTTTATCCTGGTCAGTTACTAACTTTCGTTTTCACCAACCGTTCTTTCAATGAACTGAAGACAGAATATCAGAAATTCTGAATCCGTGAAGTAATTGATATGCACTGGTTATTCACCGGAAACGAGGACGTCCGCGTCTGCTCGGCGAAGGGTTACGATCAATGTTCGCAGCGTTTTTCAAGTGTCCGGCCTGGAGTTATTCACAAGCGGAGCGGACCGAAAAAAGGTCGCGTGAATAAGTTCTGAGGTTCGATTTGAAGAAAATCTGCGTACGAAGGCAGTTTTTTAGATGATTTGGAGGCTCCTCCCCTGCTGATTTAGGGTATTTACCCGCTACGAACGATTCTGGCTGCATGGCTGACTTGAATCACACCGGATGTGATTTCCAGGGAGGGGTTGCATGCGGAGGCTGAACATTCAATGGGTATGAAATGGGTGGCTTCGCTGGTGCCCCTGTTATGGGGCTTCACTGTATTTGGACAAATCAATAGTTGGTACTCATGGTCCGGGGGAGATTGGCACGACCTCGGCGCGTCGCAGGTCTCGCAAATTCAGTTTGAAAATCCTGCCGGATTGCTGGGCAGTTTTCCGGCGCGCATTCTCCCCGATGGTGAAGTCGTCCCGGCGCCGACGAGAATCGTGATGGAGAGGCACACAACAGAACCGCGGTTGTTTTGGCCTGACGGCTTTATCCTCCAAACCTCCACCAACGTCAGCGGCCCGTTTGAGGATTTAGCCAATACGCTGAGCGGCTTGCCAGTGCCGTTAGTCGATCCAGCGCGTTTTTTTCGAATTCGCCCACGCGGTGAAGCGTATCGTTAGCGCGCGATCTGGGGAACGCACCTAAGACGGAAGTTGTTGCTCCTTTTTCGGCTTTGGCAGAACCGCATTTATTTGTTTGCGCCACTTGAGCAGTCGCAGGTGCGCTCGTGAACTTGCCTTCGTCGGAACGTGCCGTGTTACGTCCACGTCCTCGTAGAGTTGTCGAAAGAGCGCCGCATTGAAGTTCGCATTGGGAACGTTCGTTTGCGCATGCACCGACTGAATCCACGCAGCGAGTTGTTCGTGCATCTTGCGCGTGCGTTGCGGGTCTTGTGCAGCGAGATTCTGCGTTTCACCCGGATCGCTTCTCAAATTGTAAACTTCCCCTGACTCGGTGTCGTAATGCACGATAAATTTCCAATCACCATCGCGCACTGCGCCGCCGGGCCGGCCGCCCTGATTTGTGTAATGCGGAAAATGCCAAAACATGCGGGGGGCACTCTCGGTCTTGCCGAGCAGCAATGGTGCAAAGCTCGGCCCATCGAGATTGCCGGGTCTCTCCAATTCCGCGAGTTCACACAGCGTAGCCAACCAACCCGTATTCACGATCGGTGTGTCCACGACGCGCCCGGGAGGCACACGTCCCGGCCAGCGCACGATTAATGGCACACGCAATCCTCCTTCGTAGAGAAATCCTTTCCCCGCCCGAAAGGGCGAGTTGTGTGCCAGATAAAGAAAGAATGGTCGCGTGGTGTTCGTGCTGACAAAGCCCATCGCCGCGCGCGTCAGGTCATACTCTCCTTTCCCACCTTCGTTCTCGCTCGGCTTCGTCGTCGGTTTGCCCGGATAACAGACATCAAACCCCTGCTCCGGTGGCAGAAATCCTTTGCCGCCCAAATGCCATTTCCCGATGCACGCTGTCACGTAGCCGTTGGTTTTCAACAACTCCGCCAGCGTCAACTCCTCGAGTGGCAACTGCTGCTTGATGACCGGGTGCAGCAACTTCTGCGAAGGCGCGTCCGGGCGCCCTGGCAGGTAAGTTGTAAGGTGCAGCCGCGCCGGGGTTTTCCCGGTGAGGATCGCCGCGCGCGAAGGCGAACAGATTGGTTGAGCGCAATACGACGCCGTGAATCGCATGCCCTCGCGGGCGAGTTGATCGAGATTCGGCGTATTATGTTCGGTGCGCCCATAGCACGCGAGATCGTTGATGCCGAGATCATCCGCAAGAATGAAGACGATGTTTGGTCCGGCAGCAACAGCACGTCCTGATGCGAGGACCAGGAAGATGCAGATGAGTAATCGCGCGAACCCGATTGCTCCAGGCCCGATTTGCACGGAGGTGATTTCCACGGATCGCCGGATTTGGCTTCCGATTCGCGCTTTATGGCTGAGTAATGGTGAGTTCGGAAGCATCCGCGGGAACTCCGGTTTCAGTGACACGGCCATTTGGCCAGCGGACGGCAACGTGAGTCGGGCGACGCGAGCCGCCAAAAACTTGCGCCATGCTGTTTTGCGACCAATAGCCTGAACCGCAGTGGACTTGCCGCGCGGCTCCCAGGATGTCGCCGTAGCGCGGGCGCAGCATCGCGCCGACAGCGTCAGCATTCACGGGTGCGCCCGACAGGCGTACGCGCAAGCCTGGGGAGCCATGCCGATTGCGATACAGTTTGGTCGCGGCTCCGTTCTGAGTAACTACCAGGTCCACTCGTCCGTCGTTATCGAAGTCGGCCAGAGCCCCGCCGCGTTGTTCGCCATAGATCTGAATGCCAGAAGGGGACACAGGTTTGAAATCGCCCCTCCCGTCTCCGCGTAAAACCAGACCTCGCCCGGCATCGAGCCGCGATTCATCGCGCGGGAAGGCAAAAAAATTCTGGCTAAGGAAAATGTCTTCGTGACCGTCTCCATCGAGGTCAGCGACTTGCGCGCTGAAGGCAGGGGCGAACTGCGCTTCGTCCGGTAAGACGCGAGCTTCAAAGCGCCCGCGGCGATTGAGGAACAGAGTTGTGGCCAACGTGCTCACCGAAAGCCGCCGCGCGTTTTTCATGCGTTCGCCAAGAAGTTCGTTGACTGTACAGCGACTGAAGGCAGTGTGGTTCGGAAAATTTTCGAAGACGAACGGGAGGACTGCGCCGAGCGCATCGCGCTGAAGACGAGGCGCGAGTTTGTCGCCGTCGAACTCGGTCTCGATGATATCCAGACGACCGAGACCGGCAAAGTCGCCATAGAAAATCGTCAAGGGCTTTTGCGCCGATGCAGCATTGCAACTGTTCAGCCCCCAGTTACCAGCCACGATATCGAGCACGCCGTCTTCGTCAAAGTCCCCCGTCGTAACACCGGTCCACAGGCCCGTGAAATCTGCGAGACCCCACGCCGTTGTCACGTCTTGCAAAACGCCGCGGCGATTTTGAAACACGCGCACCGGTCCCCACTCGCAGGTGAGCACAAGTTCCGGCAACGAATCGTCGTCGAGATTGCTCCAGACCGCTCCATTGACGAGGCCAATGGCGCGAAGGCTGCCGCTGTTCGTTGCGTCAAGCTCCCATTCACCGTTCTCCTGGCGAAAAATCAGCGAACTCGCGGCCTC
>Ga0075428_100005528_pt1 | contig 14057 bp, 15 predicted proteins | sample RhiMetdeltSRZDD2_FD_75291 | JGI IMG/M metagenome (GOLD analysis project Ga0075428, IMG submission 75291) | Populus rhizosphere microbial communities from Tennessee, USA - Rhizosphere MetaG P. deltoides SRZDD2 | ecosystem: Host-associated > Plants > Roots > Rhizosphere > Soil | place: USA...
CGCTGACCGACTGGTACAACTATCAGCACATGGCAGAGGCATTTGGCACTAGGGTAGATAGACCGGCAACAGCCTTGATGCTAGGGTCACTGAACGCCCTGTCTTCACGGTCATTTGATTGCTTGGCACGGGACGTGTACGGCGCAGATCGAACCTTGATTGTTGATCTAGAAGACGATGCCGACAAAGCGCGCCATGGCACATTTATTCAGGCTAGTGCGCTTGAGTTGCCGTTTGGCCCCGAATCCATAGATGTCGTGCACACTCATCGTCTAATCTATCAGTTACGCGACCATGTTGAGCCCGCAAGATCCCCAGAGGAACAAATGCATGTGCTGTGCTCAGAAATTATACGGGTACTTAAACCAGGCGGACAGGCTTACCTGCTAGAAGTTGTCCCAGAGAGTATCGACCCAGAGCTCATTAACAAAGAACAGATTCTCGAGTTAGGAAGAAGGTTTGTAGTGTCTTTAAGGGCGATTTTTGGTACAGCCATCGAGGACTTCAACGCTGTAGCAACTAAATATGACCCAGACTTTACCTGGCTATTAGACCCTAACCGTAATTTCTCCGTCAATGAGTTACTTTCCAACCTCAAAGTATGGGGGACTTATATCAAAAAACGCCACTCCTAGTTTGTTTATTTCTATCAGGTCAGCGGTGGGGCGATTAGAACTCTTTGATATACTTGAATCATGCAAAAAATAGCTACGCGAATATTTATGTATGCTTCTGTTACGTTTGGCATTTTAGGAATATTACTAGTGTTGACGGCCTCTGGCCCGGACAAGCCAGATTCTACTGTAAGTGAAACGCTTATAAGGCTTCTTTTTATAAACGTGTTTGTTATACTGTCTTCTTTTGCACTCAGCATTGCTGGTAAATATCTAAACGGTAAATCTTAGTTACACAATCGTCCTGTCCGCGTTAACATGCTGGATTTAGAAGCCGATAGATGCTATAATGTAAAGAGCAAGTTATTCAACTCTATACCTTTTATACCGTGCGCTGTAGCAAAGCCATTTTATTCTCGGCTATAGCGAAGACCCTGTCTCGCATAATATTAGCTTATAGAAAGGCTTAAAAAATAATGGCAACTAAATTATTCGTAGGCAAACTGTCCTACGACACTACTAACGATAGCTTGCAAGCACTGTTTGCGCAGTACGGCAAGGTAGTCAGTGCTCAGGTTATTATCGACCGCGACAACAACCGCTCAAAAGGTTTTGGCTTTGTAGAAATGGAAGACGATGTTGAAGCGCGCGCAGCAATAGCCGAGTTAGATGGCAAAGAGTTCGAAGGCCGCATCATCGCGGTGAGCATAGCAAAGCCGCGTGAAGACCGGCCCCAAAATGCCGGCTCCAGCTTCCGCGGCGGCTTTCAGCGCCGTTAAGGTACTAGTCACAAGCTCAGTACAGCTGAGTTATTGCTTAGGAGCGCCCACCAGACGGATCTTCAGTCTTAATGGGTTTACGCCCCTAAGAATGTTTGCTCGCTTATTCCTTAAATCTGGAGTCGACGAACCATGCTCGTCCGCCCCTGACGAATTAGTTCAACACCCCTTATTGGCGTATAGTTAAAAGAGCGAAAGGGAGCATTTTATGAAACATCCGATTGGACAAACTCGTAATGGGATGTCTGTTTATGTGGATCTCATAAGTTCACCTAGCGCAAAACGCATTGCCCAGCATCCCCAATATTTAGTGTTGGCTAAAGAAATGCTCGCGCAAATTAAAGTACGAGGCGCCGAGGCTGTCATCGAACATGACATGGGACGCCTAATAGGGTACGATTTTGTCGTCACCACAACAGATAAAGACACCGTCTTCTACGGGCGTCTCATCAAAGACACAATTTATACACGCTTCACAAAAAACGGCAAACCCCTCTCTACTAATCATTTAACCGTCAAACTGCGACAAGTGGGTACAAAAAATTACGAACTATCTGATATCTGGATTGGCCACTCCAACCCACCACGGCCGGGAAGCGATAACGAAACAACTGAGAGTAAGGTATATTGGTCAAACCACGCTTTTGTCCTAGATGGTCAACCTATAGAATCTCAAACGATTACCAAAATATGCCCATACTAAAGTGGGGCCCTAAAAACAGACCGGCTTTTAAATCGTAGCGCAAAAGCAATATCCGTACCGTAAACTACATTTAAGCTCAATTTGTTATACTTAACTCCATGAAACCCTTTGAAGCCATTAAGCGGCATCCGCGTGTTGTTGCTGCCACAGCCATTTTGCTTGGTGCGGTGGGCGTGGTTGAGGCGGTAGGATGGGCGCAAAACCCTATGTATGATAGGCCGGCCGATGCTTGCGTTTCCCCAATGGCCGTGAGTGGCACATATGTTGACCCAGGTGCTAATTTACTACTACAGACACAGGGAGGCTTTTTTACCACGGGCCTTATCGCACGGGGCACTTTACCCCAAGGTGCCTACGGGGTTGAAGCTAGCTTTAAGGGGCCGGGCGAAGGAGCCCACGTATGGGAAGCAAATGCCAGCCCTATGCTTAAACCCAACGAAGCAGGTGAGTTTGCGTTAAAGATGGCCATTGGCCCTGGTGAAGTACAATTTGGCGTGCGCGTAGTGGCCCCGGCCGACTCGCCACTCTGCGACAGCATGCCCCAAGTTACTTATGCCTACGAAGATGCTGGCGGCTATTTTAATGCCGTCGGTGATATACCGTGGCCTAATTTTTCTAACGTTGCGGTAAACATCTTTTAGCTTTTCGGCTTGCAGATCATTAATACAACAATTACAGTTTTTATAATGAATGATACCCAGCAAAAAATTGCCGCCTTTTTTGAAGCATACCCACTTAAGTCATTCGACGAACGACAAATAATAATTAGGGCAGGGGAAGACCCACAAAACATACTATATGTAGTGGAAGGCCGGATAAGTCAGTATGACATTACACCCACCGGCAACGAGATGGTGGTAAATGTCTTTAAACCTGGAGCCTTTTTCCCGATGTCATCGGCCATCAATAACACACCAAATGGGTATTTTTTTGAAGCAAGTACAGCGGTAACTACCCGCGTGGCGCCAGCGGCAGATGTCATCCAGTTTATCAAGGACAATCCCGATGTCTTATTTGACCTTTTGGCGCGGGTATACCGCGGCGTGGACGGTGTTTTGCGCCGTATGGCACATTTGATGGGCGGGGATGCTAAAAGTCGCTTACTGTTCGAACTGCTAAACGCCTCATATCGGTTTGGCCAACCACAACCAAATGGGGAGGTTACTATAGCGCTTACCGAGACCGCTCTAGCCCGACATTCCGGCCTGGCGCGCGAAACAATAAATCGCACGCTAAAAGACCTTAAAACAGCCGGGCTTATAGAAGTAAGCCAAGAAGGTATCGTAGTAAAAGACCCTAAAAGACTAGCTGCAACATTGGGCGACAAACTGTAAAATTACGCAGTGACCCAAGTCACAGCCTTTCCGCTTGTGACAAGTTATTATTACACTTAACATGTTAAGAATAACCTGGCAAAAAGCCTTACCATATATCCTATTAATTGGTGGCGTTATTGGTCTGCTCGCTTCGTTTATACTGACGTACGACAAGATACAGCTATTGCAAGACCCAAACTATCGGGCAGCCTGCAACCTAAACCCCGTAGTCAGTTGCGGGTCAATTATGAAGATGCCGCAAGCTAATCTATTCGGCGTACCAAACACCATATACGGTCTTATTGTCTTTAGTATGCTGACTATGTTAGGGCTGGCGTTGTTGGCGGGCGCAACTTTTAAGCGCTGGTTGTGGCTAGCCATCCAAAGTATGGCAACGGTGGGCGTTATCTTTATGCATTACTTGTTTTTTGAGGCAGTTTTTCGGATCCACGCCATCTGTCCCTGGTGTTTTATAGTGTGGATGGTAACAATCCCCATATTTTTTAGCATAACCATCTGCAATATTCGCACCAACACCTTTGGGAACCGCTGGCAAATGTTGGCTTCTACCATGCACTTTATCGATCGGTATAACAAAGATATTCTGGTGCTATGGTATCTGGTAATCTTTGTAATTCTTGGTGTCAAATTTTGGTATTACTGGAGCACCTTGCTATGACCTAACGTTCAACTGTACACTACAGGCATAAGCATAACTTAAAAAGGATGGGTACTATGGCAAGTACAGAGCGAAAAGCAATCGATAAAGTATTTATATTACTGGGCGTTATGGCCACTGTGATATTACTGGTAGCCAGCGGGTTAGGCTGGTACGGGTACAATTTTGCAACCAGCCAAGTGCGGACGGAACTAGCGGCTCAAAAAATTTATTTCCCAGAGAAGGGTAGTCCCGCGCTTGATCCAAAAGAATACCCCAACCTCCAGCAGTACGCCGGCCAATTGGTGGATGACGGGCCCAAGGCCAAAGCTTACGCCAACGATTATATTGGGAAGCACCTAGAAAAAGTTGCCGGCGGCAAGACGTATGCCGAGGTTAGCGCCCTAGCCATGAAGGACCCCACCAACCAAGAGCTGCAGAAACAAAAAACATCACTCTTCCAAGGCGAAACCTTGCGCGGCATACTATTAGGTGACGGCTATGCCTACTGGACATTTGGCATGATTGCAATGTACGCATCCGTCGCTGCCTTGGCTGGTGCTGTGGTTATGGCCATCCTGGTGTTGCTTGGGCTAGGCCACCTTAAACGATTAAAATAACGTACCATTCGACGCTGTCATTCGGCTACTTTGATTTAGATTTTTTACTAAGCACCCATTGCACCGACGGGCTTAACGGCTTGTCGGTGCGGTGCATACAGCCCAGCCAGCAACAAGGGCGACGTTTTCCCTCGAGCAGTTCTTTGATTGTCCGCGTAATATGATTTTTCCTGGTTTCTGGCTGCTTGACGGTAACTGCCCAACAAATCCATTCATTTCGGGCTAGTGGGGTTAGGCCTTCCCATTTTTCCAGCGCCGTTGTATTAGAAAGTAAAGCTTTGCGCAGATCCGCTGGCAGTTGATGCACGGTGCCGCCGGTGATTGCTTCTTTTGCCATACACTCATTTTACCTCATCATTCTCCTGAGACTGTTTAGTTCTTGCCGGGGATATGGTTGCACTAAAATTTACAAATAATCTGTTTTATCGTATAATATTGCTACTTCGTTGAGGTTTTATTACTTCCGAAGCACATTGACAAGTAGGCAATTAACATTACAAGATGCGATGCGAGTACGCACAGTGTTCTCGCATCGCATCTTGTGTGTTTTAGGATACACACTATAGTTCTAGCGCCAGCTAGTAACCGAAGGCCAGTTGTGCCAAAGATACGAAGAAAGGGTGCATCACATGTCCCCCGAACTGGCTCGTAGTCTCGTTGACGAGAACGTCGGCGTTCTGAAGCGCTTCGTCGAAGGCTACCTGCTGAACAACGGTATTGCCGTCCAGCTCGTCGAGGCAGTTGCCAAGAAACTTCTAGGAGCAGAGGTCGCCGCTCACGGCATAGTGCCCGATGGCTATGCGGCCATTCCCACGCAGCTCGTCCAAACGGCTGTCAGGAGCCTCGTCGACATCACCGTCATCGACCCCACAGTCTTCAAGGAAGGGTCAACCACGGTCGAGTTCAACATCGAAACGGTCATCGCCAACGCCCCGTCGCTGGAATTCGCAGCGCGCTACGCGGAGTTGGTTGAAGGCCGGATCATCCCGACCGACGTCATCCCGAGCGATAAGCTCGTCGACGCCGTGCTGACCCTCTTCCACCAGAAGCAAGGGACTATAACGGAGTAATCGGCTTCCATCGGCACTAACGGTTGGCGTGGTATGCTCCCACAGGTACCACGCCACCTGCGTGTTTGTTTATCTTATCCACCCCGCCTACTTGTCTTTCTTCTAGTGTACTTGATGCCCCGAGAGTAGGACGTTCATACACGGGTTACTCACATGAGGCAACAAGACACTGCATACAGGCTTGCATTGGATGCGGTTATACAGAACAATAACCACTATGGTAGAAACAATTGGCATTGTTGGCGGCGGGCAACTGGGGCGCATGTTGACGCTGCCTGCGCATACTTTAGGCTTTCGGGTTGCGGTGGTTGACCCGGCAGAGAACTGTCCGGCGGCACAGGTAGGGGCAGAGCACATTCGGGCTGGCCTAAACGATAAGTTAGCAATTGGCCAGCTGGCCACTAGTAGCGATGTCATAACATGGGAGATTGAACACATCCCCGCCGATTATTTAACAGAACTCGCCGAAACTGGCCACAATATACAGCCGTCGCCGTTTACATTGGCCGTCATTCAGGACAAACTTACCCAAAAACAATGGCTACAATCTAGGGGTATTCCTGTAGCGCCTTTTTCGCAACACCTTGACGAAACAGCTTTTTTGGGCGGGGGACCGTACATAGTTAAAAGCAGGAAGGGCGGCTACGATGGGCGCGGAAATGTAGTAGTGCATACCTTTGATGATCCCCGAATTGCCGAGCAGTTCGGTAAACAACCGGTCTATGCCGAACAAGCGGTTGCCTTCGAAAAAGAGCTGGCGATTATCGCCGCTCGCGACATGCGGGGGAATATCAAGCTGTATCCGCCGGTCGAAACCATACATCAGGACAATATTTGCCATATGGTACTTTCACCTGCAGAGGTGCCACCCGAAACCATATTAGAAGCTGCCTTTATTGCACGAGAATCTTTGGAAGGTTTGGATGGTAGTGGAGTGTTTGCAATTGAAATGTTCCTGGTAAACGGCCGTGTGCTCGTTAACGAAATTGCACCGAGAGTGCACAACTCTGGCCACCTTACTATCGAGGCCAACGCCACCTCGCAATTCGAACAACACATTCGGGCCATAACTGGCCTACCCCTGGGGGACACTACAATGCGCGCCCCAGCCGCGGTGATGATCAACATTTTAGGCACCCGCGACGGACACCTAGACCGAACGGGCTTAGCAAATATACAAGCGCTACCCGATACACACGCCCATTTTTATGGCAAAAATCCACGGCCAGCCCGAAAAATCGGCCACATCACCGTCTTAGGCGATTCAATAGCAAGCGCCAAACAAACCGCCCTGCGTGCTAGAGCAAATCTTTCCGTATAAAAATACTCAATTGGTAGCGCATCACTTTCTGGAACACCTGACGTTGCAGTGGGTTAGGCTTCAAGCTTGAGACGTTTAACGAGCCAGTCGCGCGGTAACATCGACAGGAACCAACCAGCGCGGGGGCCGCTATTTTTGCCAATCAATGCTTGGTACAGCGTCGTAAACATTTCTTTGGGCTGCAGGCCAAGTTCGTCCTTGAGTTCATAGATGCATTGGTGAAAATACGCCCCGTCCGCCTCTGCCGGTGCGGTAGCGGCTTTACCCCCCAGAGTACGCAAGAACGCTTGCTGTGGTTCGGTAAAGTCCGCGGCATTTACTTTCTCGAGCAGGTCGAACTTAACGTCATCGGGTGCGCGGAGACGCAGCCATTCGTCGATAAATTGTAATTCCTCGCGGATAATGTCAGCATCTTCTTCTGCAGCCTGCGAATGTTCGGTGCGCTTGATGATCTCGAGCGTTTTAGTAGCATCTTTAAGCGATGCCTGATAGCTCGCCACGAGGTGCGAAAACGGTACCCGACTAACAGTACGACGCTCGGTATCGCCCCTTGTGCAAATGTGCCACAGTTGCTGCTCGGTGTCGGTCTTATCTGGTTTGGCGGCAAAGGCGGCGAACTCGTCCATTAATTGCACGACGCCATTGATTGGGTCAAAATACAAACGCTTAAGCGGCGCAGCGCGCAAGATAAAGTAACGCACCACCTCTGGGGGCATGATCTTCGCGCCCTCGACAGCGTCCAGTCCTGTCCCCTTACTAGCGCTCATTTTTTTGGTGTCGCCAACCATGTTAATAAAATCGTACGATACTGGGTAAGGGGGTTCGCCTTCGTATACGTGCTTGACGATTTCGATACCGGTGTCGTAGCTTCCGCCCTTGGTCATGTGGTCGCGGCCCGAGGGCTCAACAGCGACGCTTTGCAGCCACCAGCGGCCAGGCCAGTCCAAACGCCAGTCCAGCTTGACCGCGCCTTTGTCGTAGGCGATGATTTTAACGTTGCCATCACCATCTTTGTACTGGAGTGTCTTAGCCGTAGTATCTATACTCACGAATTCACGCTTTTTAAGCCTGTCGCCCTCCATGACTTGAATAGGCGACCAATTATCCTCGAGCTTGCGGCCCGAGACTTTCTCGAGCGCTTCGCGGATTTGCGGGATACGCCCCAAAGCGCGCTCAATAGCCGGCACGTAAAAACCAGCGCGGTATTTTTCGTGGGCGCGAATGTATTCGACTTCGATACCCAATGTATCGCAGGCATCAATTAAACCCTGCAAAAAGAAATCGGCAATATTTTTGCCCGAACCATTCGGGGCGGGCATATCACATAACGGCACCCCGAGGTATTTCTCATATTCAGCCGGCAAGTTGATAGGCACCTTGCGGAAGGCATCCAGGTCGTCAACAAACTGAATATGCCGTGTTTTGCGGCCACGACGGCGGATTTCGAGCAATACTGCATCGCAGGTCACCAGTTCTCGCAGATGCCCCAAATGGTAGACGCCTGAGGGCGAGCTGCCGGATTCAATCAAAATCTCGCCCTCCGGATGACGGGCAAGCACTTCATTAACGATCTGGTTCAACCACTGCATATCTACTGTTCTTTCGTAGCTATATCTGTTTTATCTTAACCGATAGTTTGACTAAAGAAAAGACGGAGGTGGTCTTATGCCGGCAAGGTGAAACCGCATTTTGTTTGTAACAAATACAGTACTTTTGGCGAAGTAAGGACCCGATGGTATCTTTATATAATGGATTCTTCTGAGCATTTCTCTGGCCCCATGACTACCGATATTGCCATTTTTGGCTTACACCCAACATCCGGTGAGCTGGCTGTCTTGTTGCAACAAGATGGCAAAAACTTAGCGCTCCCCAGCGCGCTTTTAAGTGACCCACTGTCGCTGGAACGGATACAAAACCAAGCCATCGACGCGCTAGGCTTTGATTTGCCGATTACTCCTATTGTAGAGCAGACAGCCACGCTGTTAGACCAAGACACTCGACAAAGTATACGTATTGGCTATGTAGCCGTATCATCCTTGCGCGAGACAAACAATAGTACCTTGCTGAACCCGAACAGGCTAGCCAAGGTCCCAAACGTTACCCTAACTGCAAAGGAAATCGTCGCCAATGGTCTGGCATGGCTACATCATCCCTTTACCTTCAATTTAAGTCCTCGATTCGGTGCCAAAACCCACAACAGTACGCTAAAAATTCTAGCCAGGTTGGTACTCAACCCACGTGAATTTACTATTTCAGAGCTCCGGCAAGCCAGTGAAGCCATTTTGGGCGAATCGCTTGACCCGGCAAACTTCTCGCGCACAGCCATGGGCTACCTGGGTATCATTCCTACAGACTACGAGACTAGTGGAACAGAAGGCCGACCGGCCCGGTTGTACACTATGCCGCCATCAATTCTTGAGGGGTAGCAGTTAGCGGAGCTTTATTTCGTGTTCTGCTGGTTGCGCCAGGGTAATTTCGGCGCTGGTGCGGTTTTTGCGATGACGGCGGCGTTTGCGCTTGGCCGGTTCGCCGGGAACCTTGGCGGTATCAGTTGCATTTTTAGTATCTTTAAACAACAAATTGCCCAGGCGCAATGTTTCGGCCGGCAGTACCTCTACAGGTTGCTGTGCAACTTTAGGCTGTACGGGGTTAACGACCGGCTTCGGGGCTGGCCTGGGTTCTGCGGGCTTTTGTTCAACCGCATATTGTTCCCGAATATCCATTTCGATTTTGTCGCGGTGTACACCGTACAAATTGCGGCTACTGGTTATAATCGCTTGGGAATTATCAACTTGCACCTCGGGTAAATCAAGTGTAATACCAGAGAACGCCTGCGACTTCTCGCCATTAACCGTCATGCTGATAATAAAGTAACGGTTGTGCATATGGATAAGGTCATGCTCGCTAAATTTAGGGTCGAAATAGCGCTGCATGGTCCGGGCGTCGTCGGCACTAATACGAAAGGTCACAATCGAACCAACGTTGCCAAACACCGCGTCTTTGACTTCCGGCATCATCTGGGCAACGTATTGGTTGGCAACAGTTAGGTACAGGCCGTATTTTCGCGCCTCGCTTAAAATGGTCGAGAAGCTGTCGGTCGCAAAATTCTGGAATTCGTCCACGTACATATAAAATGGCACGCGTTCTTCGGCCGGAATGTTTGCCCGGCTCATGGCCGCCATCTGCATTTTGGTCACGATTAGCGAACCAAGCAGGGCAGCGTTATCTTCGCCCACCAAACCGCGCGACAAGTTAACCACCAAAATTTTGCGCTCGTCCATAATTTGGCGGATGTTAAAGCTGCTCTTTGGCTGGCCGATGATATTGCGCACCAGCGGGTTGGCCGTAAACGCGCCGACTTTGTTAAGCACCGGCGCAACAGCTTCGGTAGCAAATTTTTCGTTCCAACTGGCAAATTCGACATTCCAGAAGTTTAAAACTACGGGGTCGTGAACGTAGGTTAATACCTCTTTGCGGAACTTTTTGTCGATGAGCATGCGGGTGATGTCCAACATCGTGGCGTTGGGGTAGTCCAGCAGGGCAAGGATGGTGTAGCGCAGGATGTATTCCAAACGCGGACCCCACGATTCAAACAAACGCTTGAGCACGCCAATTAACTCGGAACAAGTGTGCGTTTTAAGCTTGGGGTCGTAGACTTCCAGCGGATTAAAGGCAATGGGGAACTCGGTGTCAGCGGCGTTAAAGTACAACACGTCTTTAATGCGTTCCTCGGGGATGCGCTTTAAGATGTTTTGCGCGTAGTCGCCGTGCGGGTCGATGACGGCAAAACCGAAGGGGCTGTAGACGTCCGAAATGGTCAATAGCTCTAGCAAAGCCGATTTACCAACACCAGTCTGCCCCAAAATGTACAAATGCCGGCCGCGGTCGTCGCGGGGCATGCCAAAGGCGGTGTTGTGGCCACGGAAATTTGTAATAGCCACCGGGCTAATCGCTGGGTTGTACTGGTCGGTTACTAAGGGCAAGTTGGCTGGCGGTTCGGCAGTTTGGGCGTTGGCCCACAAAATGTACGGCGTCTCCACGTTGGTGTGCGGCAAGTGGTACAGCGTAGCAACCTCTTCGATGTTCATCACAAAACTTTTTTTGCCAAAGTTGCGGCTTTGGTATTCGGGTAAGTGCGTTTGGTCGACTGTTCTGGCTTGCGTAAAACCGTTTAAATAGGTGGTATTAAACTGTTTGTAGCTGGCGGCAATAGATTGCAAGCGCAATTTAGCCTGCTGCTCGGTGCCTTGCCCGCGGTACACAATGCGCAGCAAGGTGTCGTAGGCCAACTTTTGACCTTTGGTTTCGGCACCTTTGGCGCGCAACTGTTCGAATTCGGTTAATTTTGGGGCAGCTAAAGATTGCTTGTCAGTGGCCGTTAGCATCTTCCAAATAGAGGCCGAGCCGGTTTTTAGATTAGACAGGTACTTTTCGTTCTTTTGCTGCCATTTGTCAGATGCTGGGCGAATGATTAATTGCAACCAGGCTTCTTCGTTTTCTTCAAATTTTGCAAGCGTAGCGGTAATGGCAGCCAAGGGGTCCACCTCAAAACTTTGGAAAGTTTTAATGGGCAATACATCGCTTTGGTTAAGATGCATTTCGCTCATAACAGTGGTAAGGTAAGTGCGCTGGCTGGCAGCGTAATCCTCTACCTCCGAAATATGCACGGTAGGGTACTGGGCGTAAATCTGCTCCTCGACAAAATCTTTAAGATAGGTCGGCACCCACACATAAAAACCAATGCGTTTGTTAATAACCGCAATCTCAAAACTCAATTGTTCGCGTTTGGCACCCTTAAAAAAGCTGCCCGAAGCTTGCACCAGCAAACCCTGCAAACTGGCAAACATCTGCTCCGCCGCTAGGGCCTTTTTATCGTTGGTGCGGGGCACCTGCAAAAGCAGCACAGTACCGGTGTTGGCAGCCTCTGGTTTCATAGCGTAAATTATACTATAAAATTTTTAAAAAAGCAAGCATAAACGTCTTTGTCACACCAGAACGCACAAGGAACTTTTGCGCTTTGGCGTAACAAACGACAGCAAGTATCGTGATAAGCTGTACATATGGCTACTAAGACAAAATCCAAGGAACTTACACCTCGACAAAAAAGCGAGCTAACTGCCGGCGTTAAAAAAACTGTTAAGCAGTACAAAAAAACTCTACAGCTTTTATCAAAGACATGACCATCAAAAGGTTAACGCTTAGACAAGCCGAGTTTGTTGCTCATAGACTTGTTATTGAGTTAATGAGCTCGACGACAGAACCAATACCCTCATTTGACACTCGAGAACCAGGAAAACTAGAAAGCTGCTTAGCAGAACCATTTCAGACCTTCGATGGAAAGTATTTGCATCACACATTCTTTGAGAGGGCAGCCGTATTATTTTATCTCATTACAAAAAATCATTGTTTTGCCAACGGCAATAAAAGAATGGCAGTCACTTTGACTATGCTCTTCTTCTATACAAATAAGCGCTGGCTGTATGTAGACCCAAAGGTTCTATATAAGATCTCATGCGACGTTGCCAACAGTGACCCGAAGGAAAAAGAGGTAATACAAACGGCATTAGTGATGTTCTTTAAAAAATTTCAAGTCCCACCCCCTAAATCTAACAAAAAGGCATAGGCATAAAACAGATTACGCCCCGCTAGCAAATCTTACTGTTATAGATAAACTGTCGAATGCTTATCTCCACATGCATAAAATCCCTGCAAAGCTAAACACTTTTACTTGGTTATGAGGGTGGCTAAGAAGATTGAGTGCGCGTGTGCGCTAAAAGAGTAAACTCTACTCAACATCTTGTTAGCCACCCTTCGGTACCCCTGTTACTTACACCGTTTTGAGACGATGTGTTCGCTCACTGCAGGGCAACAGCTTTACTCTTGGGAGAGTTGGTTTAGAGGGTCTTGTCGCGGAAACCGTCGCTGTGCGGGTCACTGCCGCCGATAGGGTCGACATCCGTCTCGTCCGAGGTGGCGCTGCGCTTCGGGAACAGGGACGGCGACTCATTGTCGGCGAACAGTTTTTTGAAGAACTTGACGATCCACTTGATGGCACGGATCAGGATGTCGGCGACCAGGGCAACCGTGATGAGCAGTCCGATAGCAAACGCGATCAGACCATCCTTCCAGTCGTCGCCCGACGCGGCCATGATAATCCCGATGATCACACCGAGCCAGAACGCCACGAAAGCAGCAATTCCCCTCATAACCTGTCTGAACATGGTCTCCACCTTTCGAGGTGAATCCACGCAATGTCCCTGACAACGCCATTGTCGTCAGAATCATCACTTCCAGGATATAGGCTCCTAGCACACCTTTTGTCTCTATGTTTACGAGACCACAATATTTTATAATTTTTTAATGTTTTTTTCAACAATTTATTGTATAGATACCTTGAGAAAAAATATATTACATGGTATTGTATACATCTACTTTTGTTGAGCGCTTTGTGCTGCTCCAAAGTACATTAACAATCCGTTTGTTTACCTTACGTTATTTGGACAAGCCAGGCCGCCAGCAAGTGGTTTTACTTGTCCAAATAACTACTATTTTGTGAAGGGAGGTGCTTCATTGCTCCTCGTAGCGATTGTTGCCACAGCAACTGCCCTTGTGATTGGTCTGCTGATCAGGAAACCGCTGTTGCCGTACCTAGTACGTCGAGGGTTGGTTTTTGAAGATCGGCGCATTACGTGGTTCGAGTACGGAGTCATAGCGTCGCTTGCTTGCCTCGTTATAACCCCCGGAGTGCTCATTATCGGGAAAGAAATGTCGGTTAACGCGACACTCCGAAACGAAGAATGGTTCAACGGAGTCGAGATCGTCCCCAACCCGATAGCCACACAATGCCACCCCGGCAAAAAAGGCGAAAGCGAGAGCTCCGGCCGCAGCAACTGCACGCATTCGTACAACACGAACGTGAAGTACGAATGGGAAGAAGAATCGTGCACGACGGACAAAGACGGCAAAGAGACGTGCA
>Ga0075428_100005535_pt1 | contig 14052 bp, 15 predicted proteins | sample RhiMetdeltSRZDD2_FD_75291 | JGI IMG/M metagenome (GOLD analysis project Ga0075428, IMG submission 75291) | Populus rhizosphere microbial communities from Tennessee, USA - Rhizosphere MetaG P. deltoides SRZDD2 | ecosystem: Host-associated > Plants > Roots > Rhizosphere > Soil | place: USA...
GTCACCAACTGCCGTGCGATGGCGGCAGCGACCGCCAGAGCGACCGTACGCCAGCCAGCAGAGGCATCCACCGAAGCCACGACCTCCTGGACAGCCAGCGTCACCAGCGCCACAAGGCCTGCCACGACGACGACAGGCTCTCCACGAAACAGGTTCTTGATCCGCTCGAACATGATCACTCCTGACCTGCGTCCGCGAATACCTCACGGACTACGTCCTCAACGACCTGAGGATCGACTGACACCTCGACGTCCTGCATTGCCTTGTCGATGGCCTCGTCCAGCGCGGCCTGATCGATGGTGACGGTTCCGCCCTTCTCCGACAGACGCAGGATGGCGTCGGCATCCGCCTCCTCTGGGGCGAGGGCCAGACCGAGCGCACCAGCACGGTTGAAGCAGTCGCCCGACACTGGCTCATGACCGTTGTCGCTCACGACGTAGCTCTGTCCGTTGCGAGGATGGTAGATGAACAGCATGTCCTGGTCCTTTGCCTTAGGTCGAGGTACGGGTGGCGGGCTGTCGACGCCTGCCAGCGCCTGTAGCTGGGCGTGGGTGCCGTAGAACAGGTTGAGATCGACAGAGCCATTCACGCCTGGGCAGATGCCACTCGACGTGTACTGCCAGAACGTGGCGCCTGGCCAACCGCCATACTGGTCCAGTTCGGGACCATCAGCGATCTCTAGATCGGTCGTCTCGTACTCGCTGTGCCACAGCGGTCCGATGTCAGCGCCGTAGGGGTTGCCGATCGTACCCACCCAATACCACTTGCCCGTGTAGAGGATCAGCGGGTGCCCGCCCGTGCGACGGGCGAACTCGGCAGCAAAGGCCCTGGCCTGGTCGGCGGTGCCCTCCTCGACGTCGAGAGCACACAGGACGCCCGTAGGATCACCGATGACCGACAGGAAGTAGCGAGCCTGTGCGGCTGGGTCCTGGTGGGACTGGAGCCAGTGGTAGGCGCCTAGCTGGAGGCCAGCAGCCCTGATCAGAGGGGCCTGAGTCAGGTAGTAATTGGTGTAGGCGTAGCTGGTGCCATCGGTGGCCTTGCAAAACGCGTACACGTGGCTGGCACCCTTCACGGCCTGCCAGTTGATGGGTCCCTGATGACGGGAAACGTCGATGCCGAGAAGTGCCATGTCACTCATTACCGCCGTTCGTCCCATCCAGCTTCGCCTGAGCGGCCCTCAGGTCGCAGTCGGGTCGCTTGTTCGCGGCACGGACCTCAGCCACGTCCCGCTCGATCAGAACGCGGTAGCGGTCTACGATCGCGGGATCGGCGTCAGAGGCGAGTTCGATGAGCGTGTCTGCGAGACGACGGTAGGTCCTCTCATCGCCATCCCTGATCTGATCGGTGCGTTCATGTGCCGCTACGCACTGAGTGGCCACGCGTAGCTCAGCCTCCTCATCCAGGCGATCCACCAGGTACTGCATGCGTAGCTGAGACGACCCGACCAGCGCCAGGCCTCCAACTACGGACGCGACAGCCAGGCCGCGCCCCACGCGGCCCCTCAGAACTGGATGACGTGACTGAGCCACTGCACTACTCCTCCAGCAACGAGCGCGACAATGGAGATGATTTCCAAACCACTCATGGTGAGTCCTCCTCCCTTGTCGTGCCGTTCTGCTTGCCCTTCACGAGGCGGATCAACTCCGAGCCGAATAGGACCGTTCCAATGAACGTATACGTGGCTGGGCGCGCTCCCCAGAAAGCTGTCTCCAGGATTGCCAGCACGCAGCCGAGGGTGAACTTCACCACTCGTTCGTAGATATCCAGGCGAGACGGATTCACGGTGCACCATCACTCACGCTCTACTCCCAGTGATTCGTAGGCAGCGTTGACCGTCTGGCCAAAGCGAGGCAGCTTGTCCTCGCCAGGCTTCAGGTAGCCCAACTCAACCTGGGTGTTTACCCACTCCATTTCCCTGTCAATGCGGCGGAAAGCCTCGTTTCGCTGATCCTGTGGAGCGTTGACCCTGAGTCCGACACCCGTGAACATGCTGATCCATGACGACAGCAGCCGCTCGCTGTACTTAGGCTCCGTTGGGAACAGACGACGTGCCCTGCCGTAGCTGGGCAGCATCTGCTCCATGACGTACATGTCCTTCTGCTTCATCATCCACTCGCCATTGGCCCCGCGACGGGCGAAGCCGATGGCATCCAGGGCTGGCAGAGCGCCAGGGATGACATCCATCCACCTTGGCACTGGCTGGTACTCATCCTTCAGCGGGATGTTCTTGAACACCTGCTTGCCGAAGGCGTACTCCAGAGGCGTCTTGATGAACGGTGACGTCTGGCTGAACATGACCGTTGGGTCGGTCACATCGTTCAGAGTGGTGAATGGCAGGTCAGGCAGGACGTAAGCCTGGCCTCCCTGGAGGCTGAATGGCAGCCTGACACCGAGGTTCTCGCCGAAGTACGACGGCACGATCTGCTCCTCAGGAGAGTACAGTTCGACCTCGTTCTTTAGCTGGTAGAACCTGGTGAACTTCGTAGGCTTCTGCGCCATCTGCTCCAGCATCAGGGGGAAGTTCTTACGCGTCCACGTGTAGAATGGCACGATCCTACGCATGACAGAGCGCTCGAAGCTGCTCAGGTCGTCGTAGTCGAAGTGGTACTTCATGACACGGTCGATGGCATCCTGGATGGTTCCACCGTCCTTCAGCGTCTTGTAGGCGAGGGTTCCCCGAGCCAGGTTCTCGACGTTCTGCTGGCGACGACGCATGTAGGCCAGAGGACGGAAGTCGGTTGACCATGGCTTCAGGTTCTTGGCGCCGATGTGGCGCTCGACCTCCAGCATGGTACCGCTACCGACCAGCAGACCAGCATCCTGCACCTGCTGGAGGAGGGCCTTGTCAGCGGCTGACAGCTTGCCACCGAACTGGAACGCCAGGTAGTCGGCGTAGTGGCGAGCACCGATGCCAGCGTCAGCCAGCCAGTTGTTGAAGGTGGCGCCAAACAGGTTCCTGAACACCGTGCCAGGCATGCTCAGAGCGTAGCCCTTCCACAGGTTCAGGACACGGTCGTACAGGTGGAGGGCGGGACGGATGCCCTCAGGACCCATCATCACGGTGGCGCCCCTGAGGGCGTCCACCAGCCAGCCGTCCTTGGTCATCGACACGGCGCCGACAGCCTTGAACTGGCTAGGCATCTGACGGACCCACGCCTCCTCCAGAGGCTTGCTGAAGTTCGCCTCACCCAGGCGCTTCCAGGTCTGAGCGACCTTCTGTGCCTGCGCAGCGCTCCGCTCGGCATCCACTGCGATGGCCTCGTAGCGTAGCTGGCGCGCGTGCATGGCGTTCAGGTAGCCCTCAGCGATACGAGAGGCGTACTCGTTGTCCATCTGGCGAGCGGCCTGCTCGCCCAGAGCCTCCCTGAGAGCGTCCTTCTCGGCGTCGATCTCCAGGGCGCGGTTGGCAGCCTGGTCAGCCTCCATCAGCAGAGCGTCCTGCTGGGCTGCCAGAGCACGATCCTCGACCGTCTGACCCTTGATTGCGCCCCGCAGCTTACGCTGAGCCTCACGACGCTGCTGACGGATCTGAGCCAGGTCGACACGCATGCTGTCCCGATCCGCGAATGCAGACAGGATCTGGCCCTGAGTGTCATCGATCTGAGCCTGGATCTCACCCATGCGGTCGCTAAAGTAGGCACGGATGCGAGAGCCGTGGATCTCCTCGGGCAGGTCAGGGAACATGCTGTGAACCAGCTTGTCGCCCATGTCCTGAGCGTTCGTCAGGTCATCCATCTCAGCCAGCAGCGCGGCAGGATCGCCGCGGTCCACCTCGGCGACACGCCCGCGTGCGCGCTCGATGACGCCCTTCTCATGGAGGATCGAAGCCTTCACCTCAGCCAGAGCGTTGACCTTGTTGGCAGCATCCTCTCCTGGTAGGCCGCTACGCACAGCCGCGTCGTACTCCTCCACCGCACGACCTAGCTGATCGTCCACCCTGACCAACTGCTGCTCTAGCTGGTCGGTTGGCGCTGCTGCCAGATCCTCGAACTGCTGGAGGACATCCTCGATACGACGCATCTCGTCGGTGATCTCCAGGATGCGCTGCTCGTTGACTGCCAGTTCCTTCAGGACGTCATTGGCTACGGTGCCCTCGGTGTTGAGGGCGGAGTTGCGATCAAAGATCGCCTCTAGCTCCTGACGCAGGCTACTCTGCTTTGCCTCCAGCTTGGTGATGCGAGAGGTTGCCTGGTAGGTCTCAAGGTTGATCTTATGCGCCAGTTCCACGTGGGCGTGATCCAGAACGAACTTCTCATCGGATGCCAGGTCCACCTGGTCCATGAGTGAGTCACGACGAATCTGTAGGGTAGCCGACTCCTCCCTGAGGAAACCCTCGTACTCACGGACAGCCTCGCTGTCCCCCGTGTCTGCCAAACGGATCTGACGCTGCTGCTCAGCAATGTCCTCCCCCTCGGCGGCTGCACGAGCGGTGAAGCCCTCGGCTCCCTCCTCGGCGCCCCTAACTGCCTCAGCCTCAGCGCGTGCTGCCCTGGCGGCACGCGTTTCCCTATCCGCGCGCGCGGTGGCGCGTACGGTCATCTGGTGGATGAACGCCTTAGCCCTGGACTGTGAGTAGCCCTTCTCTGAAAGCTGCTTCACATAGGCCAGGTCGGCCAGGCCGAGATCCCTGAGGTTCTTGGCCATGAACTCATCGCCATAGCGACGAGCCACCCGACGAACGTAGTCGGGCATGGCCTTGTAGGCATCCTTCTCAAACCAGTTCGTGACTCCCTCCTCACGGAGGATGTCATCGATCTGCTGATCGACTGAGCGAGGGTCCTCGGCGGTAGGAGCGTGCAGCTTGCGATCGAACAGGGTGTCGATCTGATCCTTCTCGACGCCGTACTGGCGACGGAAGTCGAAGGTCTCGCGCCTAAGCGTTCCACCAGCGTTGCCATACCCACCCCTAGCTGCGATCATCTCGTCAGAAGGCAGGCGCGTGGTGTAGTTCTCACGCATCATCAGCCATGGCATCTCGGGGTCGATGCTGTTGGCCTCATCCCTGATCTCGGGCATGAAGCGCTTGATGTCATCCACCAGCGTCTCATCGCCCTTGGCAGCAGCCTGCGCCAGGACGCGGGTAATCGATGGTCCTGCCATGTTCTCGTCCAGGACCTCTGCGAAGGCGTAGCGGAGATCCTCGCCATCGATGCCAGCCGTCTTGGCGCGCTTGGCCAGACCAGCCCAACGCTCACCCCAGACGGTCTCGAACAGACGACGCTTCAGGTCTCCCTGGCTGCGCTCACCAGCCCACAGGATGGCCTTGGCAGCATCCTCGGGAGGGCCGAATAGCATGGCCTCACGCATCTTGGGGAACTTGGTGAACAGCCGAGCCATGCCGTTGCCCAGGCTGCCCTGAGTGAACCGAGCGCGGGCCTTGCCAGCCACACGACCCAGACCCATCTCCTTCTGGGAGATACGGATGACGTTCCTGCCACCACGACCCTCAACCACCGCATCTGGAGCCAGCTTCTGCACCAGCTTGTCGATCTTCAGAGGTGCCCTGATGTACGTTCCAGGCTCGGCACCGATGACCTGACGAGCGAACTCGTCCAGCATCTGGTTGCTCTTGTACTTGACTGCCGTCTGAGCGGCACGAGAGGCCGCTAGATCGCCCTGTGCTGCGACGGCAGCCTTCCTGGCGACATCATCCGCATAAACGGTTCCAGCACGCTCTGCGGCGCTTACAGCGGCCTCTCCGAGGAACTCCCTGGCCGATGGCTGAAGCAGAGCGCGGGCAGCCTGCTGGCCAGCCTCCTCGCCGACCCTGCCAGCACCACCCGTCACATAGGTGAGAGGATCGGCAAGGACGTCCAGAGCGAAGCCTGGGATGGCAGCCGCTACGCCAGCCTGACCCTGTGACTCCATGTACTGGCTAAGACCCGTGGCCTCGCCCATGGTGATGTTGCGACGCACGTCGCCGACGTACTGGTCCCAACTCAGAGGCTCATCGATGGCCAGGTTAGCAAGCTGGCGCGTGCCAGCAGCCACAGCAGCACGAGGCGTGTCAAGGGCGTCAAGGACGCCCATCAGCAGCCTGCCACCAGCGTTCAGAGGGCTGAAGCCCTCCTTCTTCTCCAGAGCGCGCTCAGCTACGGTGCGCTCCAGGTCGTTGGGCTGGCCACGACCGTCCTTCTTGCCGCTACGTGTTGACGAGGTGCTGACAGGTACGACGGCGCGCCAAGCGCCCAGCCCGTATCCCCTCAGGGGGATTCCGCGGTTGGGGTTGATCGCGGGCACATCCCGCCATGAGCGGACAGGAGGAGGCATCAGATCAGCGTGCCCATGTTCCTAACCGTCTCCCACTGGCGACCCAGCCATGACATCTTCTCGTCCAGGTTCTTCTTCTTGTTCTGATCCTTCTTCGCGCCCGCCTCACGACGACGCTTGTCGAGCATGACGGCCTGGAGACCGCGCTGGTAGGCGGGGTTGGTGCCTGTAGGACCAGCCATGGTGTCAGGCAAAGCGAACTTGCGGCCACCGATCACGGCCACACGCTGGCCATTCTCGAACGCCAGACGGTCAGGGCCGCCTCCCATGCCGACCTCCTGGAGGCCCTGGCCGAACGGGGTGCCCTCAGGCGTAGCGGTCAGGTCAATGCCGCGGGCCATAGCGAGGCGACCGAGAGGGTCATTGCCACCGCCGCCACCAGCGCCAGAATCAGGATAAGTACCCGTACCAGGCTTAGCAAGTCCACCCTCCCGCTCCCTGATGTAGTCCAGGTTCGATAGCTGACGGTTGCGAGATGGAGCGCCCTGAGCCATCAGGTCCTCCAGCCCACGCTGGTAGTAGTCCAGAGCAGCCTTGTCCTTCTCAGCGCCCGTCACGGCGCCCAAAGAAGCCAGGTCGCCACGCGCTGCGAGCGTGTCCCACTCGGTGCGGCCGATCTGCTTCGTCAGCCGCTTGGTGAACTCAGGGTCCTGGAGGTAGTTGTAGGCTCCGATCGTGTCGCCCCTGGAGTTTGCCAGAGCCTCTGCCAGAGGACCGCGCAGCAGCGGGTCACCACCGAAGAATGTGTCAGTGCTGAACTGGTCGGGATTTGGGTTCATCTGCGAGGCCATCTGAGCGATCAGGTAGTCAGGCGTTGGGCCATAGACATCCCAAATCTGGTCACTGACCTGCTTCAGAGGGTAGCCCTGATACGGGTTGTACTGCTGGCCGACTAGCTCAGCCAGCATGTACGGATCGTAGTCAGAGGGCATGAATCCGCCGCTCATGTCACTGTAGTCCAATCAGTCCGATCTGCGCCAGGAGGTTGGCGTAGCTGTTCTCCAGGTTGCCACGTGAAGAGGCGCCGATGGTTGCACCCATGGCCTGGGCGTCAGCCTGAGCCTGAGCCATCATCTGGGCTAGACGCAGATTGTAGGCGTCGGCGTTCTGAGAGCGCTGCTGCTGACCCGCCATGTTCATCTGAGCCATGGAGTTCATAGCCTGCATCTCAGGGCCGTTGGCCCCCTGGTTGCCGAGGTCACGCTGGAGCATCGCCTGGGTGTTCTGCGTTCCAGCGTTCATCTGCTGCATGAGGGCTGCAAGCTGGTTGCTGTAGCCGCCCGTCAGAGCCTGGTTCTGAGAGAAGATGTTGCCAATGTTGGAGTTGTACTGGTTCTGGTACTGATCCAGCATGGGCAGCGCCTGCTCACGCGCACCTGTCAACTGCTGAGTCAGGGCAGCCTTGCGCTGCTCCAGTTCCTGCTGACGACGCTGCTCCTCGGCGATGCGGAAGGCGTCATAGGAACCGCCGCCTCCACCGCCACGACCACCGCCGCCGCCTCCACGACCTCCGCCACCAAAGCCACCCATGCTGCCACCCATGGGCATGCCGCCGTAGAGCATCTGGCCAAGCTGGTTCAGGTAAGCCTGGTTGAACCTGTTGTACGACAGCGACGTACCCTCGCCCTGTGCGTTACGCACGGACGTTGGCGAAGCCTTCGGCTGGTTCTTGTAGACAGGCGCACGCCCGTAACTACCCAGATCACTAGGCATGTCAGAGAATTCCCTTCAGGGCTGAGGCAATGGACGCCTGAGCGGCATACTGGTTGCCAAACAGGTTGGCGATGGTCTGAGCGTACTGGTCCTCGGCCGTACGGCTACCCAGGATGTTGCCAGTCTGAGCGTCCTGATAGCCGCGCTGGAGGTTGCGCTCTCCACTCAGACGATCGATGGCGTAGCGCTTCAGAGCATCACGGAAGATTCCGCTGTGATAGATGCCGCCCTGCACGAATGACGTGGGGAGAGCCTCACGCGCACGATTGGCCTGCTCCTCGAAGTCATAGACATCCTCTCCGAAACGCTGACCCAGGAGACCCTGATTGTACTGGTTCCTGGCCTGCTCGGTCAGGAGATCGGTGCGCGCGTTACTGCGGCCCTGCGCGTACTGCATCTCCTGTTCAGGAGAGATGGTCGATACGTAGAAGCTCATGTCTACTCTTTCTGAGGAGCCGTCCCATTAGGCCATTGGCAGGAAGTAACCCCACGCTCGGCCGCCACTGGCACTCACCGATCCATTCGGGTCTGAATAGATCGCCACAGACAGCACGTCGCTCTTGCGCAGGGGAAAGGTCAGCGTGGATGACACGCGGGCGCTTCCCCAGCCCGCAGGAATGTGCGTCTCGTCGTCGGCGTCAATGAACGTGTTGGCGCCGTTGAGGAACCAGCCGAGCACCACGCGGGCTGGACCTGTCACGTCGATAATCGCCGAAGCCGTGCCATTGAACAGCCAGCGATCGAAGTCCCTGGGGACCTGAATCTCATCTGAGCTATTGCGCACGAGTTCGTAGGGGTCCTCTACGGGCGTGATCGTCTTCTTCGTCAACCCGTTGGTCGTGGCCTGGCTGGCATCAATCGTCACACCGAAATGCGGCCACGTCATGTACTGCTGGATGGACGCGAACGAGTCCTTCAGCGGCCTGGAATCAGGCCCCTGATAGTCATTAGCACGAGGCTGACGCCAGCCGAGTAGCCCGCGATTGAGCATCAGCGGAGACCCGTGTCTTCAATCCAGAACTCTCGTGGCGAGGTTGACGTTGCCCCGAAAGTGATAGAGCCGCCGCCCACGACCTCCAACACACGGACGCGGTAGGTGTGAGCGCCAGCCGTTGGCTCGAACCAGATCGTTGAATCGCAGATATCACGGGTGCTGTCCGTGATGTCGCACTCGGCGATCACGTTGCCGTCCTCGGTGAACTGGATGACATACGTGACTGCGGCGCTCGTGGTCCAGCCGACGTGCAGGCACAGCTTGTATAGCCTCAACACGTCCATCGTGGGCGTCAGAACGAAGTCGGTGTTCACCGTGCCAGTGAATGCAGACGAGTTCGTGGTGAACCGCTGGCGGGCGATGACCTTCTGCTTGTCCACATACGCCTTGCGGGTGAACTGGTTGTCTGAAACAGGGTCTGCCGCTGGTCCCGCAGGGACAGCGGTGAACGCGGTCGTAGCATCCTTCACGATTGCGTTCGAATTGATGTACGACACGAGGTCCTGGAAGTTCTGGTTCGCCTTGGCGCTCTCGATGAGCGTAGCAGGCGCAAATGAGTAGGTGACTGATACGGTCGTCATCTCAGTTCCTGATTGGCCTTGGAATCCACTTCATGGTCAGGCCATAGATGCGCCAGTCGGTACCGCTGACCGTGTTCCTGAAACGCAGGGCCTTGGCAACTCCGTTAGACAGAGGTGAACCCCTCACGATGATAGCCCTGTCAGCGCCCAGGACAGACTCGAAAGCCCAGTTCGCCTGATCCCAGTTGTTGACATCCCACTGAGCCTCACCACCATCCAGGGTCGTGAAGATGTCGAATGACTTGGTCACGACAGCGGGGTCATAGTCCGTCAGAACATCGACAATCGTCCTCTGATCCGCTCCAGCCAGCATCACCATGACAGGGCGCTTCCAACGCTTCTTCATGGCAGGGTTCTTGTCATCGTAGAAGTGAGTCGTGTACCAAGCGGTGATGATCTGAGGTGATGACAGCGAAGGCACGCCGAAGATCGTCGTCTGCGGAGCAGCGATCAGAGCGTTCGTGTCGGTAAACAGGTTCTGGACGTCTAGCTCCATGACATAGCCAGCCTGGCCTGACTCGCCAGCGCCACCAATAAAATGCAGGTCACCACCTGCGGAGGCGCGGTGAACCCACCAGCCGAACAGCGTCTTCGTGTGGAGCGTCCAGGTGCCTGCCTTGTTGAGGTCGAGGTTGTCCTGGTAGACCAGGCTGATGAACGCGCCAGCGTAAGGCGCGCCCAGCATGGGTACTGACAGCCACAGACGATCATTGAAATACTCAGCGATGACCTGGAAAGAGAAGGGCATGTTGATCTTGTTGTCATCGATGAGCGGGTAGAGAGGCTCGAAGATCCACTCGAACCTCTTACCATCGTACTTCCATGCGCCCTTGTCGGTATCCCAGAAGAACACCGCATTCTCGGTGGCAACGACGGCGCCCTGCGTAGGAGCACCCAGTTCCTTGGTCAGGTTCTGCACCGTGAAGCCAGCAGGAGGGTAGCCATGGATGGCGTAGACGGCCTTCTCCTTGAACACCAGCAGCCTGTCACCGAAAGGCACAAGAGCCTGAATGACACCGTTCTCGTCATTGGCGTCAATGTCGATGAAGTCGTTGGTACGCCAATCCTCGGGGCGAGAGATGTGAGACCAACGAACGCGGCAGTTGAAGTTCGTACCGCCCTCATTGGTGTTGCCTGCCCACATGACCTCATGGTGGACGGCCATCGTCTTGCACGCAGGGAAGTTGCCATCGTTTGGTGCGGCCAGGTCATCGTTGAAGTTGCCAGCTACGGTCGTCAGGGTCGTAGCCAGGCCAGAACCCGTCCAGCGGAACGCAGGCACCTTCGAAGGCTTCAGCAGATACAGGACGTCGTTCATCTCAGCAAAGATCGTCCGACCAGCACCGCCAGGAGTGATGATAACGTCCTGCCAAGCAGAGCCATCCCAACGCTTCACCCAACCGCCACGAGCAGCCAGAATGTGACGGACTGCTGAGGTGTCAACGTACGTGTAACCCGAGTCAGGGTTGCCGAAGCCCTCGGCGATGGTTCCCGCACCTGCTGAGGCATCATCGGCAGCCGTTTGCGCCCACGTAGCGGTAGAAGCACCACCCACGGCCGTAGCCACGGTGAAGGTGCCGTCATAGGTGTTGTCAGCGAAGTCAACCTGGATCGACTGTCCAGGAACGAGTCCACCAGGATCGCCGTTCACAGGCGACAGACCCGTAGCGGTTACCACGTTGGACGTGCGTGAAGCGCCCGTGGCGGTAACGATACGCTTCGTTGGCCTCGTGATGAACGCCTTGCTGCCCCTACGCAGACCAAAGCCGCCCCGCCTGTCGATGTCCACGTTCTGGAGATCGAAGGTCTCATTGGGCGCGAGAGTGAACGGGTCAGCCTTGAGGTTCAGGCCACCCGTGAAATCACGCTGGTGCTCCAGCCGCATGCGCGCCCGAGCCATCAGTCAATCTCCCATGACCAGCGAGGACGGGCCAGGATTGACTGCTTGTCCAGCGTGCCGCCATTCAGGACCAGCGGCTGGTGCTGAGGCGCGATCACCAGACGACGACGGTACTCGTTGAGTTCGTCAGCGAACTGGCGCTCATAGACCGCAGCTAGCTCGGGGTCCTCCTGCTGAGCGTACGCCTTTGACAGCACCCACGTAGCAATGGTGTTGTGCAGGCGATCAGGCATGTCGGGTACGGCGCCAGCACCATTGGCCACCCAGTCGATAGGCGTGCGGTAGCCATTGACGCGCACGTTGTACGCGACATCAGCAGCAGGGAAGAAGACGAGGTTGCCACCCCACTCAGAGAAGAACCGAGGGCGACCTACTGCGCCAGGGCGCTGAGACAGCACCTCCTGAAACGCATCATAGCCGAGCCACTGGAGAGGCGCAAAACCAGCGCCAGGGTAGACAATCGAAGCGACCTGCTGAAGATCAGAGCCGAACGACGACTTGAGGTAGAAGAAGGACGGGTTGACGGGGATGGTCGTCAGGTAGAACTTCTCGTAGAAAGGCCAACGGGCCTCGGCGCTCTCGACCCTCCGTGACCCATCCCGCGCCCACACGTCAAGCAATGCATCAGGAAGATCCTCGACGTCGAGGTCAAGGTGAGATCGTACGTACGTCCGAATCTGGTCCAGGGTCAGGGCCACTTGCGTTTGCCTTCCTGCGATGACCCACGCAGAGGCCATCAGGGTCGTTCTTCATCGGCCAGCTACCGCACTGCTTCTCATCGAGCACGTAGTGGCAGTGCTTCTCGTCTAGCTCAAATGGGGGGACCCACTCAGCCTCATTGGACTGAATGAGAACCGCCCCCGCAGGAACAAGTGCGAGACTCGATCCAACGGGGGCGATGCCCTGTCCGTAAGAAGCCGCTACGCACGTTCCCGTAGGTACGCCTGCGCGACGGGTGTCCATCAACCCATACCCATGATCCACACAGGCTGGGCCGTACGGGTGCTCAGGTTCGTGGTGTTGGCCACCTCGGTGGCGTTGGTCTCGAAGGCCTTGACCAGAGGAGCCTCAGACGTGCCAGCCAGCTTGATGCTGAGGCCGCTGTCATTGGCATTCAGGTTGGGGTCCACCATGATCCTGGTGACCTGCACGAGGCCGATCGACGCCAGAGGGAGTGAGTCGCCGCCCGTGGCATAGCTGGCCGAGAAGGTCAGCAGACCACGGACGACACGCATGTCCCTGTGAACGTCATCGAACGTCTCGCCTGCGTCCAGAACGCCGCCAGCGCCCAGAGCGCGAGTGAAGGTGCATGCTCCCATGAGGCGACCTCAGGCTGACGTGCTGTCGACAATGACGCCCAGGTTGGCGAGCGCCGTGAGCAGCGATGCCAGGGCTGGAGAAGGGTTACCCGTCTTGGCACCTGTCACCGTTGGCGTAGCGATGACCGTACCTGACGCGATGCGAGCCTCCATCCAGTGCTGGGCGCTGTTGGTGATGTCTGCTGCTGCCATTGTTTCAGTGCTCTCCTGTTGGAGGCGTGGGCTGACCGAAGCCAGCCCACCCTCAGGTCATCATGACTTGTTGGTCAGAACGCTCTGACGCTTGCGGTTGCTGATCGTCAGGTTGCCGTAGACCAGCATCTGCATGTAGCGGGCGTCCTGGTTCTCAGGACGTACGAAAGGCGTTGGCTTGAACCAGACGTCCTTGTGACCAACCAGGCGCAGGTACTTGCTGTTCAGCATGAACATGACGCCAGAGGTGCAGTACGTGTCGTACGTCACAGGCGCTCCGTGGAACACGAGGTTCTCGAAGCCAGCGTCAGCCGTACGCGTGTCCGTGTAACGAAGCTGAGGCTGGAGGAGGCTGTTGTACTTCTCGTACAGGGCCTGCGTGGTCAGGATGACGTTGGGCCTGTCGTTACCGACGGAAGCGTTGTTGTAGAACGTCTCCATACGGGCGAGGGTCAGAGCCTCGGTCGTGGTGTTGATGTTGCTCTGCCAGAACGGGTTGGCAGCAGGGTCGATGTTGCCGACCGTGGTAGCGTTCTGGTTGACCAGGTTGGCCAGGCCGTTCCAGTTCTTGCCACCGTTGCCCGTGCCATCGCCGAAGAACATGGAGTCCATCTGCTCCATGACCGTCTCCTCGGCCTGCATGACCTTGGCCTCCAGCAGGTCGATGACCTCCTGCTCTGAAGAGTTCATCGCCTCCTCGATACCGCTGATTGAGACGCTGACAGCGTACTGCTTCCAGTCGTACTGGGCAGCAGAGATGCCGTCCTGAGGCGTGGTAGCGATCACGTCGTAACCAGCGTATGAGCCAGCCGTGGTGTTCTGAGCGTAGATCAGAGGCAGGACGATCTGGTTACCGCCACCGATCTGACGGATCTGTCCAGCCTGCTTCAGGAAGAACACCAGAGGCCTAGCTGAGAAGACGTTGTCCTCCAGCTTAGGCAGGTAGTTCTTCAGGGTGGTAGCGACGATTGAGTCGTAGTCGGCTAGTGCCATCGTTCGTTAGCTCTCGCTCGGGGTGGGTTAACGCTGCGGATTTGCCTTAGCGGCGGCCCATGCCTCAGCGATCGTGTTGATTGGCTT
>Ga0075428_100005537_pt1 | contig 14051 bp, 10 predicted proteins | sample RhiMetdeltSRZDD2_FD_75291 | JGI IMG/M metagenome (GOLD analysis project Ga0075428, IMG submission 75291) | Populus rhizosphere microbial communities from Tennessee, USA - Rhizosphere MetaG P. deltoides SRZDD2 | ecosystem: Host-associated > Plants > Roots > Rhizosphere > Soil | place: USA...
TAGCGGAACAACCGCCACTACTCAATGTCCTGCTCAGCTCGCCGCTGCGGCTGCTGGGGCCCGCAGCGACACCGGGCACATTGCCCCCGCCCCCGGCGCCGATTCAGTTCGCGATTGCACCGAATCTCGCGAACACGATCGACGGCATCTACACCGCGGTCGAGCCGTGGGTGCGATATGGGTTCGAGGTCGCCACCGCGGTGGTGCGCTGGATTCCGTATGTCGGCTGGTTCGCCGGTCAGATCATGGTCTTCTACAACTTCTTCGAAAGCATGGTCGCCAGCGGCGTTTTCAACTTCACCGATTGGCTCCGCGGCGACGGCGGCGTCGTCGAGAATCTGGTCGATTTCGGCGTCGATGTCGGCCTGGCATTCGTCTGGCTGGGACTCGATGAAGTGGCTCAGTTCATCCCGTTGCCGCCGTTCTGCTGCTACCCGCCGAGGCCTCCAGTGCAAGGTCCGTTCCTTGCCCTCGACACGCTTGCGGGCCCGGCTGAGACGGCCGACGCGATGATGGCTGCATCGCCTGCCGACATCTCGCAGCCCACCGAAAAGCGCAGTGCGGTGAAAGGTGAGGACCTCGCTGAGGCACCCGATGAAGTTGCGACCGACCCCGCCGACGAGGTTGCGGTCAGTGGCGAAAGGGAACCGAAGATCGACGCGGTCAAGGAGCCTAAGGAACCCAAGGCGAAGGCCGACGTCGCGGCTCAGGGTGAGGTCCGCGCCGTGTCAACGGAGAGCACTTCGGAATCTACGACGGTCTCAACCGGCGGGAAGAAAGCCGATAACGGACCGGCGGCCAAGGGTGCGACGGAATCGTCGAGCTCGCCGACCAATGACGAAAACAAAGGCGAGAAGAAGGACGACACAGGCAAGAAGGAGTAGCCGTCATACGGCCGACCGCACGTAGCGCCACAACACCAGCGCAGGGGGCAGCGCGCCCAGGACAAGCAGCAGCAGCGGGGCGTACTCCATCACCCCGACACCGCCGAACACGATGTCGTCGCCCGGCCCGCCGAATGTCAGCCCGGCGACGGTCAGCAGCCAGCACCACAACGGCAACGCCGCGACCCGCGGAGCCGACGTCCACTGAAGCGCCGCCCACACCAGTGCCGCGTTGACGAGCCCACTGATCAGAGCGCTGATCGGAAACGGCACCGAGCCAATTCGCAACGGAAGGAAAACCGCGGCCGCCACGGCCGAGAGCACGCCGTCGATCGCCAGCAGCGTCAGAACGGCGGGACGCGGCGGGGTCAGGTCGGGATGCTGTCGAGCAGCGCCACGAGCGACCCGAGCACCCACTGGAAGTTGTCTGCGCGGTCCTGCCAGTGCTGCAGGTTGGGATCCATGTCCGGGTCCATTGCCATCCCTCCACACGCGACCGATTTCGGGCAGCTTACCGCGAGCCCGTTGCGCTATTCCAGGTTCAGGCCGGCAAGCAGGTCGGTTTCCCACCCGCGGGCGTCGCGCTCCCCGGGCGTGCCCGCCGCAAGGATGTAGTGCTCGATTGCGCCGATCGGCAGCGCGATATCGTTCGACAGGGCGCAGGACCGGCCGTCCGGGGCCACGGTCACCTGGGTCGCGTGCGCACGCAAGGCTGCGACCTTCGCTGGCAGCTGGTCGGGCACGTCCATCACCGCGTTGATCGCCTCGTCGGGGTAGCCGAACGGGACGTCGTCGACCGAGACCCTGATCCACTCCGGCGGCACGTCGTCGAGCGCGTCGAGACCCGCGCCCATCGCAGACTTCGCAATCACGGTCCAGTACAGCTTCGGCACCGTCCATGGTTCGCCGGGATACTCATTGCTTCTCGATGCGGCCACAGCGGCCACCGTGACGTCGTGCGCGTGTATGTGGTCGGGATGGCCGTAGCCGCCGTTGGCGTCGTAGGTGACGACGACGTGCGGGCGCAGATCGCGGATGACGCTCACCAACGCGCCGACGGCCTCGCGCGGATCGGCGTCGACGAATCGCTGACGGTGTCGCGGCGCCGTGCCCTCCATCCCCGAGTCGCGCCACCGCCCGGCGCCGCCGAGGAAGATCGGTCCGTCGACTCCCAGCGCGTTCAGGGCAGCGCTCAGCTCGGCAATGCGGTAACCGCCCAGCTGATCAGCGTGGTCGACCGCCAGCTGGGCCCAGCGCTCGCCGATCACCTCCCCCTCCTCGCCGAGCGTGCACGTGACGACACGCACCTGCGCGCCGCGGGAGACGTAGTGGGCGATGGTCGCGCCCGTCGTGAGGGTCTCGTCGTCGGGATGGGCGTGCACGAACAGCAACCGCGGGGTCTCCATTTGCACCAGCTTGCCCGGTCGCTGACATAGATTCACCCGGTGACGCGTCGCACCCTTGAGTTCGGGTGTGCGATTGTCATCATCGGCCTGCTGGCTGGCGTCGCCGGTGCCGCCACGACCCTGCTGCTGCACGCGGTCGAACACCTCACGTATCACTACACATTCGGCACGCTGTTGACCGGCGTCGGCGAAAGCAGCCCGGTCCGGCGCGCCATCGGGCCGATGGTCGGTGGTGCACTCGCCGGGTGTGGTTGGTGGATTCTGCGACGGCGCACCGACGTTCCCGGCCTGACCGAGACGATCAAGAACCATCGCCCAATTCCCCGGGTGCCGATGTCGATCGACGCGGCGATACAGGTGCTGCTCGTCGGGTCCGGCGCGTCACTGGGCCGCGAAGGCGCGCCGCGCCAACTCGCCGCGGCGCTGGGCGATTTCGGCACTACACGGCTGGCGCTGACGGCGCGTGACCGCGAAATCCTGCTGGCATGCGCGGCCGGCGCGGGCCTCGGGGCGGTGTACGCCGTTCCGCTCGGCGGCGCGTTGTTCGCGGCGCGCATCCTGCTCGGCACCTGGCATCCCAGAGCGCTCGGCGCCGCGTTGATCACGTCGAGCCTCGCGGTCGCCGTCGCCTCCCCGGTCACCCACTTCGAGCACGCGCTCAAGTGGCCGGACGCAAAGCTGTCCTACCTGTTCGGTTTCTTGGCGCTGGCGATCGCGCCGCTGGCGGCCGCGGTGGGTCTGGCGTTCAACCGCGTGATGGCGATCGCGCGGCCGAAGGTGCAGTTCAAGTCGTGGGTGCTGATTCCCTCGGTCGCCGCCGCGGGTTTGGCCATCGGCATCTGCTCGATCTGGTGGCCCGAGCTGCCGGGCAACGGCAGAAGCATTCTGACCGTGAGCCTCAACAGCGGTCTGACGCTCAGCGCGGCCGCGGTCATCTTGTTCTTGAAGCCGCTGCTGACCGCGCTGTTCCTGCGCGCCGGCGCGGTTGGCGGAATGCTCACGCCGTCGCTGGCAACGGGCGCCGCGGCAGGCTCGCTCGTCACGCTTGCGCTGAACCAGTGGGCCGGCACCGATATCCACGTGTCCGCGGTGTCGCTGACGTGTGCTGCGGGCGTGCTGGCGATCACGCAGCGGGCGCCGTTGTTCGCGGCGTTGTTCGTGTGGGAACTCGCCCGTCCGCCGTACTGGCTGCTCATGGTGTTCGCCATCGCCGCTTTCGCGGCGCATGGGCTGCGGCTATTGCGCGAAAAGCACGCCGAAGCCGAGCCCCGCAAAACCTGAGAAATCCGCGCCGGCCCTCTCAGGAGGTACCGGGATAATCCGGCTCTGTCATGAGTCGACCGGCCATTTCGGGTTTGGATACGGATCGGATACCGAGGGTCGCCGCTCCGCGGCACCGGCTGCCTCGTCCTCGCGGCCGGGTCCGTGCCGCCCGTCGAGTCCTGGCTGCGTTGGCCGCCATCCTCGTGTTGACCGTCACGGCGGTGGGCTGGTCCGGCTACCGCAACCTGTCCGGCGGCATCACGACGTCACAGGCGCTGGCCGGCGGCCCGGCGTCGGTCGGCGGTGCGCAGAACATTCTGATCATGGGACTGGACAGCCGACTCGACCAGCACGGCCAGCCGCTGCCCCAGGACATCTACGACGCGCTGCATGCCGGCGACGAAACCGTCGGGGGCTACAACGCCAACGTGCTGATCCTGCTGCACCTGCCCGGCGGCAACGGCCCCGTCAGCGCGGTATCGGTGCCCCGCGACGACTACGTCGATATGCCCGGATGTCCGAGCGGCGTCTGCAAGGGCAAGATCAAGCAGGCCTACGGACTGGCCTACCAGCAGACGATGGAATCGCTGAGTGACAACATCGCCAAGGCCGCCCGCGAGCAGACGGCGCGCGAAGCGGGCCGCAAGGCCGAAATCGACACCGTGCGACGGCTATTGGGTGTACCGATCGACCACTTCATCGAAGTCACCCTCGGGGCGTTCTTTCAGATCGCGCAAGTCGTGCAGCCGATCACGGTGTGCCTCAACGACGACACCTCCGACAGCTACTCCGGTGCGGACTTCCACCGCGGCGTGCAGCAGATCGACGCCGCGCAGGCGATGGCGTTCGTGCGGCAACGCCGCGACGAAAACGATCAGTTGTTCACCGATCTCGACCGCACCCGGCGCCAGCAGGCGTTCATCGTGTCCCTGGTGACCGCGCTCCGCCACGGCGGAGCACTGTCCAGCCCGAACGCGTTGCGCAACCTGCTGCAGGTCGCCCGGCAGAACATCGCCGTGGACGCCGGGTTCGACCTCGCGGGCTTCGTCGACCACGCCGCAGCGCTGACCGACAGCTCGCTGTCGCTGTACACGCTGCGGATCCGAGAATTCGGCCAGGACCCTCAGGGCGAAGACGTCAATATGGTTGACGTCCAAGACATTCGGACCATCGTGCGCCATGTCTTCACCGACGGATCACCGCCAGCCCCTCCAAGCCCCACGCAATCTGCTTCTACCCCAACGACACTCGACGTCGTCAACGCCACCGACCACGACGGGCTCGGATCCGCCGTCGAGCATTCTTTCGGCGCCGACGGGCTGAACCCCGGCACGGTCACCACCGCAGACAAGCTGGCCCAGACCAGCACCGTCGCCTATGGACCCGGTGCCGGCGACGCCGCGCAAATGCTTGCCGATCGACTCCAGCTCACCGCCACCGCCTCCGACGCCGTCGCCGCCGACACGGTGCGACTGACGCTCGGCGCGGATTTCCCTGCGGCTCAATACATGACGGACGGCACCTCGACCATCACCGCGACGCCCGTCACGACGGTCGACGCCACGGCCAGCGGAACTCAGGCGCCCGCGCCGACCGATCTCACCGAAATGGCCGGTGCGAAGACCCCGTGCGTGAAGTGATCATTGCTTGGTTTTGGTCCACTTTCCGGCGTCGCCGACGATGCCGACCGGCACGGCCCCGGACAGGCTGACGTTCTGCACGCTCGGACCCGACGCGACGATCGTGGTGTCCTGCAGGATCGGCAGCACGGTCGACATGTTCCACAACCGGGGCTCGACCGCGTTGATCACTTCGCCGATGTCTTCGGTGCCGTCGAGCGCCGCGTCGATCTTCGGCTGAATGCTGCGGTCGCAGATGCCGGTGATATTGCTGGGCGCCTGAATAAGTGCACCCGCTTCCGGTGCCGGGCTCGGCGTGGTCGGCGTCGCTGTCGTGGTCGGCCGCGAGGGCGGCGTCGTATTGCTGGTCGGCGCCGGAGACGGCGACGGCGTCGACCCCGGGGTTGCGGTCGATACCGCCGTCGCTTCCAGTGCGGGGCAGCCGTATCGCGACGCCAGCGAGGTCGCCAGGTCACCGCCGGCCTGATGCCAGCCGACGACGGCATCGACCCGGTTGTTGATCAACGCATCGCCGTAGAGGGCCACCGGGTCCAGCGCAGTGACTGAGGCCGCGATGCCGACGTTGCGCAGTTGATCGGCGGCGGTGTTGGCCACGGCGACCGCTGTCGGATCGTTGGCCGCGACCCCGAGCACCAATGTCAGCGGCACGCCGTCCTTGGTGACGCGGCCGCGGTTGTTCTCCGGCGCGGGCGTGCCCGGCGTCGTCGGCGGCGCGGTCTCGACCGGCTCCAGCTGATAGCCCGAATTGGCCAACAGCGTGAGCGCGCCCTCCTTCGTCATCGCCGGTGGCGCGGTCGGGACGTAACCGGGATCGGACGGGGACCGCACCTGAGCCTGCGCGAGGGTAACGGTGTTGTCGTCGCCCGCCCCCACCGACGCAAGCAAGTCGACGTCGAGCAGACCCAGAATCGCTTTGCGCACTTGGGAATCCGCGAGGGCCGGCTGCTGGGCCCGCAGCGTCAGCTGCATCACCCGCGGCGTGACGATGCGCGCGGTACGCACGTCGGGTATCGCGGACAGTTGTGCGAACGCCGCCGCGCCGCCGTGCACCTGCGCGACCTGGGTGTCGCCGTTGCGGATCGAATCGGCCAGCGCGGCAGACGAGCCGCCGCGGCGGAACAGCACCTGATCGGGCTTGGCCGGTGCGCTCCAGTACCGGTCGTTGCGGGCCAGCAGGATCTCGTCGCGCTGCGGGTCGATGCTCTCCACCCGAAACTGGCCCCCGGTGACCGGCAGCGCGCGTGTCAACCCCGCCGCGAACCCGCCAGGTATGTCCTTGACGATGTGGGCCGGGAGGATGTCGTTGAACAGCTCGCGCCAGGCCGGATACGGCTGCGAGAAGGTCACCACCGCGGTCTTGCCACCCTCCACGGATTGCACTCCGGTGATCAGGTCGTAGCCCGCTGGGTCCACGACGCCGGGTTGGCTGACCATCTGCCGCCAGAGGTACCAGTAGTCGTCGGCGGCGATGGGGGCGTTGTCCGTCCAGGACGCCTCGGGCCGGATCTTGTAGGTGACGGTGAACGGGCTCTGGTTGGTCACCTCCGCCGACTGCAGCAGCGTGGTGTCGAGCTCCCAACGCGACCCGGTCGGCGACGCCGGGTCGGGAATCGGCCGGAACGAGCTGGGCAACACCAGCGAACTGATCGCCGCGTTCACCGGTGACTGATCGGACAGCAGATGCGAATTGAAGCCGGGGCCGATGGAGTCGATGGCCATGATGATCTGCGTTGCCCGCGGTGGCGGCGGGAGGGTGGTCTTCGACGTGTCGGTGCTCTGGGGTGCGGGCGGAGGGCTGACGGTGCAAGCTGACGTCATCAGCGTCAGCGCGAATAGTGCGGCAACGACGCGATGGGGGCCCGGCACGCTGTTCAGGGTATCGGCAGGCCCGAAAGCCGTAGCTTCGGCGAGGGCACAAACGTTTCTGGGCTGCCGGACGCCGTAGCGGTGGCCGGGGTGGCCACCGAATCGGGACGCTGTTGGGAAGTGGCAGCCGATGCCACCCGGTAGCGCTCCTCAGAGGACGGCGAACTGCTCGCGTCGGCCCCAAGAGCCCACTCGTTAACCCGCTGGGTCCGACCGGAATGAGGCGGACACTGCGTGCTGCACCGGTGCTGGACTGCCCGGGATGCCGGGCGGGACGGCGAACACCGGCCTCGGTCGAACTCGCCATCGCGCCGCAGATCATCGCCGCCGAGTCGCCGAGCCGGGCTAATCAACCACAAGCCCCCGCAATTCTTCAGGGGCTTGAGATTAATAGTAGCTACGTATTGCGCGACGACGGTCGCGATCATTCGCTGAGCTAATTATATTCCGTCAAGATGGCCTATGAACAGCGACCTTCCCCTTGGGGAAGGTCATTGTGCCAGCTGTTCACAGCATCTATAGAGCAACTATACAAATTTGGGAAATGTATAGATTTCCGAACTTACTCGTGGGTAAATTCTTGCCGTCATCGAATGTTCGAGTAAGGGAGATCACATGCACGTCGCCGCCAGGCCTCACGTCACTGCTGGCATCGCACTGGCCGGTGCCGCCGTCATAGCCGCTAGCCCGATGGCACCGACCTTGCCCGATATCCACCTCCCGAACGAACACGAGGTGCAGGCCGCCGCGGTGCGGCTCACGGCAGGTTGGGATCCCCTCGCAGCGTGGCAGAACGCGTTCAACACCGCGTCCACCAACGCCTCGACGCTCGCCGATAACTTCCTGCTGGCCCCGGGCGTCGGGCTGCAGCAGGCGATCGTCAACGAGGTCGGTTTCCTCAAGGAAGTGATCAACGACCCGTCGAGCCTCGGCACGGTGTTACAGCAGATCGCCACCAACGCGCAGACCGTGGCGTCGGGTCTCACCGGGGTGGGCGCGAGCGCCGCCACGAACAAGGCAGCACAGGCCCATAGCGTCGATGCCCTCCATGGCGCCTTGCTCAGCTTGCTTCCCACAATGTTGCCGGCCGGTGTCGATCCGGCCACGGTTACCCAGGTCCTGGACGTCTTGGCGTCGCCAGCGAGCGGCCTCCTCATGGGCGCGGTGGGCCCCGTCATCAGCCCCGGGGTGGCACTCCTCAACAGCGCTTTGGCCGTTGGGGCCGCGCTCCAGGCCAGTGACCCGTCGGCGGCGTTGTCAGACCTGTTGAACGTGCCGGCCAACATGGTCAACGCCTTCTTCAACGGCGCCGACCTCAACCTCGATGCGCTGGTGCCGCTGATAGCCCAATCGGGCCTTTTACCGGCGGGCACCACGATCAATGCGCTCGACGTCGCCTTCGGCGGTCTACTCTCCGTCGGCAGCGTGTCGCAAGGCACTTACACACAAAACGGCACTATTACCCCGATAACCACTCCCGGCGGCTCGATCCTGAACAGCCTTGGCCTTAACGTCACGACTGTACTCGGGACCACCCCCGTCACCCTCAACATTGCAAGCCACGCGGTCGGCCCGCTTGGGGCTTTGGAGAGCATCTCGCAGACCATCGGGGTGCTGCTCGGCGATCACTGGGACGGCAAGCACGCAGTACAGACTCCCCCGCTGTCCACGCTAAGCGACACGGCCGCGACCCCTGCTGCGTTGACAGTAAAGGCGCCGACCACAGCTTCGGTGACGGCGCTGCCGTCCGCGGCCGCCACGGTGGCCGTGACGACCGCTCCGGCCACCAAGGCAGCCAAGGATTCCAGCGCAACCGACACGACCGCGGCAGCCAAGGATTCCACCGCGACGGGCACGTCCGCGACGGACGCGACCACCAAGTCTTCGACGTCCTCGACCGACGCGCCTGACTCGAGCACATCCTCGGCGGCGTCGTCCCAGGGTGACACCACCACGAAGGGCGACACTGGAACAAAGTCGGGCACCGACACCGGTACCAAGTCGGGCACCGACACGGGCACCAAGTCCGGCTCGGACACCAAGGGTGGCAGGCACGCCAAGGGTGACGGCGGCGCCAAGAAGTCGGGTGACAACGGAAGCAAGTCCGGATCCAACAGCAAGGGCTCAGGCGGCGGCGGTCGCCACAGGAAGTAACCGCTAGGCCCCCTCTTCAGCCAGAAGAGGGGGCCGCTAGCTCGCAACTGAGTGTTCGAGGAAGAGTCCAAGAATGCGAGGGCGTATCCGTTCCTAACTGGAAGCCGAGCTAGCAGCCCGAACGATCAACACGACGGATTAGGTAACGGATTGCCACAGGACACAACGCCCACCGCAGCCACCCTGCTGGACCTTCTGCGGCAGCGAGCCGAGGGTTATCGAGACAAGGTTGCGTTTAGCTTCTCGTACAACGGCGATGACGAACAAAGAACCCAGCTGACGTATCACGACCTGGACATCAAGGCGCGAGCAATTGCGTCCAACCTGCAACAACAGGGCGCTGCCGGCGAGCGTGTCCTGGTTCTATGTCGCCCGGGTCTGGACCACCTCGCCGGTTTCTTCGGCTGTATCTACGCGGGCGCTGTCGCTGTGCCGGTGCACGAGCGGCTGGCTCCGCGCCTCTCGTCGGTCGTCCCCAATGCGCAGGCCCGCTTCGCGCTCGCCACGGCCGAGACGCAAGCGAAAATCAAAGCCGCGGTAGACGCCTTGGGCGAGGGACGCCACCTGCAGTGGGGCCTAACGGATGAGGTTGGCGACGCCGAGAGCTGGGTGGCACCAGACGTCGACCCGAACGCCACCGCCATGGTGCAGTACACCTCGGGCTCGACCACGTCGCCAAAGGGCGTCGTGCTGACACACCGCAACCTTCTCCATAACCTGGAGTCCATCCGTCAGGTCTGGCACGGTGACGACACCGCTACTGGTGTGTTCTGGCTGCCGTCTCATCACGACATGGGTCTCATCGGCGCTGTCCTCTCCATGCTGAACATCGGGAGCACTACCCATCTCATGTCGCCGACGGCCTTCATCAAGCGCCCAATGAGATGGCTGGAAGCCGTATCCCGACATCGCGCCACCTTCACCGTCGCGCCGAACTTCGCCTACGACCTGTGCGTCGACCACAGCAACGCGGAGGAGCGTGCGGCACTCGATCTGTCGAGCCTGACCACCGCCATGAGTGGTGCGGAGCCGGTGCGTGCCGCGACTTTGCAGAGGTTTGCCGACGCCTTCGCTCCGGCTGGTTTCCGCCCGGAGGCGTATGTCCCGGTCTACGGACTGGCCGAAGCCACCCTGCTGGTATCCGGTGGATCGGACTCCGCGCTTCCGGTGGTTCACCACATAGATCGCGCTGCCCTACGCGAGGACCGCGTGGTCGACGCCGAGCCGGAGCATCAATCCGCCGTGGCGTTGGTCGGTTGCGGTCGGCCCGCAGGCGGTCAACAGGTGGTCATCGTCGATCCGGTGACGCGCCGCCCGTGCAGGGCGGACGAGGTTGGTGAGATCTGGATCGCCGGGCCCAGCGTTGGCCGGGGTTACTGGGAAAGGCCGGAAGAAACCGAGCAGACATTCTCGGCGTTTCTGTCGGAGACGTCGGGCGGCCCGTTCCTGCGTACCGGTGATCTGGGTTTCCTACGCTCGGGCGAGCTGTTCATCACGGGACGCTGCAAGGACCTCGTCATCATCCGCGGCGGGCACTACTACCCCAACGACATTGAGCTAACGGTGCAGGACTGCGATCCGGTGCTCGTGTCGGGCCGTGGTGCGGTCTTTGCGATTACGCCGGGGCTGGGTGCACTCGAACAGCTCGTTGTGGTGCAGGAGGTGGACCGCCATCGAGACGGTGCGGTCGAACTCACCGACGTCATAGAGACGATCCGGATTGCGGTAGGCGAGCACTATGGAATCCAGGCGCACTCCGTGGTCTTGGTGGAGCATTTGTCGATTCCGACGACCTCGAGTGGCAAGATTCAGCGAGGCCAGTGCCGACAGCAGTTCCTCAACGGCGACATTGCGGCGGTGGCGCGATGGCAAGCACCGTCGGCGCCCGATGACCTCACCAAAGCCAAAACACTGGAGGTGGCGGTCACGGCGGCCGAGCTCCTGAAAGCATTGGCGCGCCAGCAGCAGGCCTCCCATCAGAGCTGAAGTTCGCGCAGGTGACGGTGCCGGCGGAGCTAGCCGCGGGCCTTGGCCCGTGAGCGGCTGCGGGCCCGAGTGGTTGCGTCGAGTTCGACCTTGCGCACCCGGATCATCTCCGGCGTCACCTCCACGCACTCGTCTTCGGCGCAGAACTCCATCGCCTGTTCGAGGCCCAGCTCCAGCGGACGGGCCAGCGTCTCCATCACGTCGGCCGTCGATGAGCGCATGTTGGTCAGCTTCTTCTCACGTGTCACGTTGACGTCGAGGTCCTCGGCCCGGGGGTTGATGCCGACGACCTGACCCTCATAGGTGTCCTCACCGGGCTCCACGAAGAACTGCCCGCGGTCGGACAGCTGGATCATGGCGAACGGTGTGATGGAGCCGGCCCTGTCCGACACCAGCGACCCGGTGTGGCGGGCCCGGATCTCCCCCGCCCACGGCCGGTAGCCGTCGAACACCGCGTTGGCGATGCCGGTGCCCCGCGTCAGTGTCAGGAAGTCGGTCCGGAAGCCGATCAGTCCACGGCTGGGCACGATGAAGTCCATCCGGACCCAGCCCGCGGCGTGATTGGTCATCTCCTCCATGCGGCCCTTGCGGCCGGCCATCAGCTGCGTGATGGCGCCGACGAACTCGTCGGGGCAGTCGATCGTCATCGCCTCGAACGGTTCGTGCAGCTTGCCGTCGATGGTCCGGGTGACCACCTGGGGCTTGCCGACCGTCAGCTCGAAGCCTTCGCGGCGCATCTGCTCGACGAGGACGGCCAGCGCCAGCTCGCCACGGCCTTGCACCTCCCAAGCGTCCGGCCGATCGATGTCGACGACCTTGATGGACACGTTGCCGACGAGCTCGGAGTCCAGCCGCGACTTCACCATCCGGGCGGTCAGCTTGTGTCCGGACACCTTGCCCGCCAGCGGCGAGGTGTTGGTGCCGATGGTGACCGAGATGGCGGGCTCGTCGACGGTGATACGCGGCAGCGCGTGCGCGTGGTCCGGATCGGCGAGGGTGTCGCCGATCATGATCTCGGGGATGCCCGCGACGGCGACAATGTCGCCGGCGATGGCCTCGTCGGTCGCGGTGCGCTCGACGCCCTCGGTGACCAGGAGTTCGGTGATCTTGGCGTTCGTGATGACCGGATGACCGTCCACGTCGCGCATCCAGGCGACCTGCTGGCCCTTGCGGATCCGGCCCTTGTAGATGCGGATCAGCGCGAGGCGGCCCAGGAAGGCCGACGCGTCGAGGTTGGTGACGAGCGCCTGCAGCGGCGCCTCTGGATCCCCCTGCGGTGGCGGGATGTGTTCGAGCAGCACGTCGAACAGCGGGTCGAGGTTCTCCCCTTCGGGATTCTCGCCGTTGGCCGGTTCGGTGGTGCTGGCGATGCCTGCGCGCCCCGACGCGTAGAGCGTCGGCAGTCCGAGTGCGTCCTCGGCGGCCTTCTGCGCCTCATCGTCGAGGTCGGAGGCCACGTCGAGCAGCAGGTCGTGGCTTTCTGAGACGACCTCGGAGATGCGCGCGTCGGGCCGGTCGGTCTTGTTGACGACCAGGATGACGGGCAGATGGGCGGCGAGCGCTTTGCGCAGCACGAATCGGGTCTGCGGCAACGGCCCCTCGGAGGCGTCGACGAGCAGCAGCACCCCGTCGACCATCGACAGCCCGCGTTCGACCTCGCCGCCGAAGTCGGCGTGCCCGGGGGTATCGATCACGTTGATGACGGTCACCGAGCCGTCGCCGTTCTTCCGATGCACGGCGGTGTTCTTGGCCAGGATCGTGATGCCCTTTTCCTTCTCCAGGTCACCGGAGTCCATCAGGCGTTCAATGGCGTCGTCGCCGCGATGGTGCAGGGCGCCTGACTGGCGCAGCATCGCGTCGACCAGGGTCGTCTTCCCATGGTCCACGTGTGCCACGATGGCGACGTTACGAAAATCCACGCCGGTGATTCTCCCAGTGCGGTTGGCCAAACACGAAAACGAGAGATATCCGTCACTCGACAGCGCGGAGTCTGAGCTTGTGCGCGACGGTTCACCCAGGTCACGCACAAAAGTTCAGACTCGACCGGCCCGGGCACTCACAGTTTTCGCGCAGATTTCGTGCGTACGGTCGCAGTCACCCGTCAAGAGTGGGTTGGAGGTTGACGTTCATGACGCTCGAAGAGGTTTTCACCATCGGAGTCATCGCCGTTTTGGCGACCGCCGCGACCGCGGCGATCTACCTCGGACTGCTCAATTGGATCGGCGCCTTCTACATAGTCCGGTGTGCGGCGTGCCACCATCTGACGTTCTCGTCGTCGAACCGGTCGCAAGAGTCCTGCCCGCACTGCCGTCACCCGGCTTTGATGCATCCGATCTACTCGCTGCGCCACTCCGACGTACGAGTGGTCAACGACCCTCTGCACTACTGAATTACGGATAGGACAACAGCAGCATGACCCGGCCGTCAGACGACGGTTCGGGAAAGTCGCTCTCGTTAAACCCGTAGTACTCCACCTGGGTGTCGGTGATCGTTTCGATCACCTTGCCGGTGGCCTTCAGCTCACCGTTCTTGACATCGTGCATGGCGCCGACGAAGTCGGCCACCGACAGTGACTCGGCCAGCAGCAGCGCTTCACCACCGGATGGAAGTCCTACCAGCACACCGGCACCCGCGTAGTTGTTGCCGCCCCGTCCCGTGCCGCGCGGCGCCCAATACACCGGTTCGGACGACAGCGTGCCCTCGACGAGCCGATACTGACCGGCGTGTTCGGTGCCGTCGTCGGCACTGACGACCGGTAGCGCGGCGATGGTCCGCTTCTCCTGAAACCACATCCAGCCCAAAGGGATACAAACGATCGCGTAGATCATCACCATCAGCATCAGCACCGGCTT
>Ga0075428_100005538_pt1 | contig 14047 bp, 10 predicted proteins | sample RhiMetdeltSRZDD2_FD_75291 | JGI IMG/M metagenome (GOLD analysis project Ga0075428, IMG submission 75291) | Populus rhizosphere microbial communities from Tennessee, USA - Rhizosphere MetaG P. deltoides SRZDD2 | ecosystem: Host-associated > Plants > Roots > Rhizosphere > Soil | place: USA...
TACGGCACCGGTTGTTTCATGCTCATGAACACGGGCACGCGCCTCGTGACCTCGAAGAACCAACTGCTCACCACGGTCGCGTGGCGGATCGGCAATCGCACCGAGTACGCGCTCGAAGGCAGCGTCTTCGTCGCCGGCGCGGTCGTGCAATGGCTGCGCGATTCCCTCGGCATCATCAAGACTTCCGCTGACGTGGAGGCGCTCGCGAAATCCGTGGCGGATTCCTGCGGCGTTTATTTTGTGCCAGCGTTCGTGGGGCTTGGCGCCCCCCATTGGGACCCTTACGCGCGCGGCGCGATTGTTGGGCTCACGCGCGGCAGCACCGCGGCGCACATCGCGCGCGCCGCGCTCGAGAGTATCGCCTTTCAAACCGCGGAGGTCATGCAGGCAATGCAAGCCGACTCCGGAATTCAGTTGAAGGAACTGCGCGTCGATGGCGGCGCGTCGCGCAACGATTTGCTCATGCAGTTTCAGGCCGACGCGCTCGGCATCCCGGTGATTCGTCCTGCTGTGTCTGAAACGACCGCGTGGGGCGCGGCCTGTCTCGCGGGCCTTGCCACGGGCGTGTGGTCCAGCCAGCGCGACCTCGCGAAATGTTGGAAAGCCGACAAATCCTTCGCGCCGCAAAACAGCAGTCGCGAGCAGGGGCGGCTCGCCGAGTGGCGTCGCGCGGTCGACCGCGCGAAGGCCTGGATTCCGCATGAATCGTGACGAGAGGCTCGCGCGGCTCGCCGACCGGGCGAGCGCGTGGGACATTCTCATCATTGGTGGAGGCGCAACAGGACTTGGCTGCGCAGTTGACGCGGCCACCCGCGGGTATCGCACGGTGCTCCTCGAGAAGGCCGATTTCGCGCAGGCCACGTCGAGCCGCAGCACGAAACTGATTCATGGCGGCATTCGTTATCTTCAGCACGGCAACGTGAAGCTCGTGCGCGAGTCGCTCCGTGAACGCGGTGTACTCTTGCGCAACGCGCCGCACCTCGTTCATCGGCTTCCGTTCATTGTGCCCGCGTATAAGTGGTGGGAGCCCGTGTTCTACGGAGCCGGTTTGAAGATGTACGACGCGCTCGCCGGCGCGCAACGGATCGCGCGCTCGCAATTCTTGTCGCGTAGCGAAGTGGTCGCGCGCGTGCCCACGATTGCGGCGGGTGGCTTGCGTGGCGGCACGCTTTATCACGATGCGCAGTTCGACGACGCGCGGCTCGCGATCGCGCTGGCGCAAACCGCCGCGCAGCACGGCGCTGTCGTGCTCAACTACGTTGCGGTTTCGTCGCTGCGTAAAAGCAACAGCCGCGTGAGCGGGGTCGTTGCGCACGACGTCGAAACGGGCCGCGAGTACGAACTGCCGGCCAGGGTTGTCATCAATGCGACGGGCGTGTTCACCGATGCAGTTCGACGGCTTGACGATTCGGCGACGAACGACCTGCTTGCGGTGAGCCAGGGTTCGCACATCGTTCTCGATCGTGAGTTTTTGCCGGGCGACACGGCCATTATCGTTCCAAAGACCGACGATGGCCGCGTGCTCTTCGCGATTCCATGGCACGGCAAAACGCTCGTAGGCACGACCGACGTGCCTGTGACCGTTCCTGTAGACGACCCAAAGCCGAGCGCGGCCGAAATCGACTACCTGCTCGATCACGCGGCGCGCTACCTCACTCGCAAGCCGGCGCGCAATGACATCCGCAGTACGTTCGCGGGACTGCGTCCGTTGGTGCGAAATCAGAATACGAAGAATACTGCGCTCGTGCCGCGCGATCACACAATTGTAGTGTCTCCTTCAGGACTACTCACGATCACAGGTGGCAAATGGACGACGTATCGCAAAATGGCAGAAGAAACGATTGACCGCGTCGCTGAACTCGGTGCACTTCCGTCGCGGACTTGTGAAACTGCAGAAACGCCCATCGCAAAGACTGAGGAAGCGGCAACGCTGGAGGAGTTGACGCGTCGCGCAGTCCGTTCCGAAATGGCCCGCACCGTTGAAGACGTGCTGATCCGCCGCACACGCCAGCTTTACCTCGACGCGCGCGCGAGCGTCGAAAACGCGTCAGCAGTCGCCGACATTTTGGCAACAGAGTTGAAACGCGACGCAGCGTGGAAAGCCGGTCAGCTTCAGGCCTACGCAAAAATCGTTCAAACGCACGTCGCGCAGTAACTAAAACTCAACCTGCATGCCGAGTTCGACGACGCGATTGACCGGCAGCCGGAAAAACGTGGTGGCGTGCTGGGCGTTGCGGGACATCATGGCGAAAAGGCGCTCGCGCCAAAGCGCCATGCCCGGCATGCGCGTGGGGATGATGGTTTCGCGGCTGAGGAAAAAGGTGGTTTGCTCCGGTTTGAATTCGAGGCCTTCCTTTTGGCACAGCTCGAGCAGCCGCGGCACGTTCGGTTCCTCCATGAAACCGAAGTACCCGACCACGCGATAAAACCCGAGGTCGGCTTTTTCGAGTTTCACGCGTTCGGTTTCGGCCACGTAAGGCACATCACGCGTTGTGCATGTCAGGATAATGACGCGATCGTGAAGGACTTTGTTGTGTTTTAAATTGTGCAATAACGCCAGCGGCGTACCGGATGGATTCCCAGCCATGAACACGGCGGTGCCGGGCACGCGCGTTGGCTGTGACGCTTTGACATCGGTGAGAAACAAGTCGAAGGGCAGCGTGCTGGCGGCGAGTTTGGTGCGAAGAATTCGCCGCCCAGTGTGCCAGGTGGACATCAACGTGAAGATGGCCGCGCCGACCACGAGCGGAAACCAGCCACCATGCGGAATCTTAATGAGGTTGGATGAGAGGAACGCCAGCTCAATAATGAAGAAGCCGCTGCAGAGAAATGCTGTGAGCCACGGACTCCAGCCCCAAAGTCGCTGCGCCGCGAAAAAGAAGAGCGTGGAAGTCACGACCATTGCGAGCGTGACGGCGACCCCGTAGGCGGCGGCGAGGTTGCTGGAGGAGCCGAAGCCGAGCACGAGACCGACGCTGGCGAGCATCAACGTCCAGTTCACTTGCGGCATGTAGATCTGGCCCTTCTCGGCGTGCGAGGTGTGATTGATAACGAGGCGTGGGAAGTAGCCCAGTTGGATCGCCTGCATGGTGAGCGAGAAGGCGCCCGCGATGAGCGCCTGCGAAGCAATGACGGCAGCGGTGGTGGCAAGGACCACGAGCGGGATGAGAAACCACTTCGGCGCGAGCAGGTAGAACGGGTTCACAGCCGCGTCCGGGTTGTTCAACAGCAACGCCCCCTGGCCGAAGTAATTGAGGAGCAGCGCGGGGAACACGACTGCGAACCATCCGCGGCGAATGGGCTTGATACCGAAGTGGCCCATGTCCGCATACAGGGCTTCTGCCCCCGTGACGCAGAGGAACACTGCGCCCAAAACGATGAAACCGGTCCAGCCGTTGTTGAGGAAGAACTGCACAGCGTACCACGGATTGAAGGCTGCGAGCACGCCTGGAACTTTCGCAATCTGGGCGATGCCGAGGACCGAGATGGTGAGGAACCACAGGAGCATGACCGGACCAAAGATGAAGCCCACGCGCCCAGTGCCCACGCGTTGAAAGGAAAAGAGGCCAATCAAAGTGGCGATGGTGATTGGCACGACAAAATGTTCGAAGGCGTGCGTGGCAACTTTGAGGCCTTCGACGGCGCTGAGCACGGTGACCGCCGGCGTGATCATGCCGTCGCCATAGAGGAGCGCCGCGCCGAAAACGCCAAGGAGGATTATGAGGCCGCCCACGCGGCCGGCGCGTTCGCGGTCGGGAAAGGCGAGCGAGAGCAACGCGAGATCGCCACCTTCGCCCTTGTTGTTCGCGCGCGTGACGAAGATGAGGTACTTGACCGAAACGATCGCGACGAGCGACCAAAAAATGAGCGAGAGAACGCCGAGGACGTTGGCCGGCGTGGGTTCGACGTGATGCGCCCCGTAGAAGCATTCGCGCATCGCGTAAAGCGGGCTGGTGCCGATGTCGCCGAAGACAACGCCCAGCGCCCCGAGCACGAGCCCGAGCTGATATTTATTCATACAAAGAGCCGTCAGCTTGCTTCACACCCTTCTCTTTTGTGCCCGTGAAGCAAGGCCGGTCAGCGTTCAGCAAATGAAACGGGCCGTGTCGCGGTCCCGAGGAACGGCGATACGGATGGCATAAAGGGCCAAGGGTGTCAATCGGGCCGCTGCGTTACCGGAAGACAGTGCGGTAGAAGCGCTGGCGGTCTGCCGGGGTGGAGTTGGTAAACCAGAACGGCGCCGTGTTGGTAAGCACCGGAGTCCACGTCGTCGCCGGATTGATATCCGGCGCGGTTTCGATGACGACGGCGCGACCGGGTTCCTCTGAAACGTGGAAGGCAAAGTTCCCATCGCTGTACCGGGCTGAACTCAATTGCGGCGGCGGGAGTACCGTGACTCGCGCGACCTGGCTGGTGAAGCGCCCTGATCCACCCCACACGATGAAGCGGTAATCGCCCTGATGGTGAAGTTGAACGTTATTGATCCTTAGGTTTGGGAAAAATCCGCTGAGTCCATTGATCAAGTTAGTCCCGTTGAATTGCCACTGAGCCGAATAGCGGCAGTAGTTCGTCGCGACAACAGAGAGAATCACGGTTTCGCCGACTGACGCTATTTGGTTGGTGGGTTGTTCCAGAATGGCCGTGCCGGGCGGCGGGAAGAGACCGCAGTCGCCGAGATACCAGGGGGCCTCGAAATTGTGCATGTAATAGGCATCCTCGGAAGCAGGGGGCGAAGGCGGGGTGTAATCAAAGGCACGCAGACTGATAACAGATCCATTTGAAAGTGCTTCTTCGTACGGCCAGGCTCCATCCCAAATGCGCACCTCCAAACGGGCAGGAGTTCCCGGAAGTATTCCCACCAGTGTCCTCATCCCTCCTCGAGTCCATGTGCCGGGCGACTGGGTTGTGGGCGGGCGAAAGGTTGCGGGCGCGTTTGTGACCGGGATTAAGTTTTGATCGTTCGTTCCGTAGAAGAGCTGCGCAAAAATATTTGTACCCACGAGTGCGGTGCCGCGAAACCACACGAGCCGATCAGGATGACTCGTAGTGGAAGGCAGGTTTGCATTGTTAAAGTTAACCTCGCCCCACTGCTGAGTTTGGGCGACGGACTCAAGCGATAACGTAACTGCAACTGCGATGAGGAATGATGAAAACAACACCTTCATGGTTTGACTAACGTACTATCGCTGGTTTCTTGTGCGTTGTCCAAGCGGAAGGATGACAAGTGCTTCATTTTTTTTGTTGAAAAGGAGAGGCCAAGTGGCACGTTTAATAATCACTAACAGGAGTATTTATGAATACTGGGGCTTTTGGTTTTCTTCGACTCGCAATCCTTCTCTGCACGTTGATCGCGGTCCGGGCGCACGGTCAGGGGGAGGTCATAGCATTCTGCAATGACTGCTTGCCAAGTCCACCGGACAGATTGGTGCGGGATGTTAATGGCAACCCGTTGGTGGGCACAAATTATCTGGCGCAACTGTACTACGGCAGCACGCCGGACACGTTGGTGGCCCACACGGGCGCGCCCGCGCGGTTCCGTATTGCGCCCACGACGTTACCCGGGACATGGATGGGCGGGAATCGCACCGTCGTGGTGCCGAATCCAGCAATGATCGTCCTCCAGGTTCGAGTATGGGACATCACGGCCGGCCTGACTTACGAGGAGGCGAGCCAGAACACGATAGGTCTGCAGTATGGGAAGTCTGAGGCATTTCCTTATGAACCGTGCGGCGTTCCGCGGCGATCAGCGGACTGTGACAAAATGGTGAATTTCCGCGGGTTCACACTGGTGACCAATGCACCGGCGAACCCGGTGAATCCGCCCGACCGAGTGCTGGTGATCCGCGAGAATGGGAGCCAGGTGGATGTGATTTACAGCGGCACCCATACGATCCAGGCAGCGCCGACTCTGCGGGGCCCGTGGACGACAATCCATTCGGGCACGGGACCGTACACGGACCCGAGTGCGAGCGACGTGCGGTTCTATCGAATGAGGGATGAACCGGGGCCGACGTATTCGCTCAACGCAGTCGGATATTATCGGTTGTCGCTGTGCAACGGATATTCGCTGATCGCAAATCAACTGAACGCCAGCGGAGGGAACACGGTGACGAATATCTTTAAGGCGCCAGCGGAGGGCACGCGCGTCCTGAAGTTCAATCCTGCGACGGGCGGCTTCACGGCGCTGAACTTCATGGATGGCGAGTGGGAAGGCTCCGATTTGGAAATGACGCTCAATCCGGGTGAGGGAGTGTACGTGCGGACGTCGATGACGTCGCATCGTTTTGTTGGCGAGGTGACGATGCTGGCTACGGTTCCAATTCCGAGGGGCTTCAGTTTAATCAGCAATCCGTTGCCCGAGGCGGGGCCGATCGATCTACTACCTCCGAATGGCATGGGGTTGCCGGTCGTAGAGGGTACTCGCATATTCCAGTGGAACTGCGCCACGCAAGGTTTCATTTTTAACCAGTTTTTCGACGGCATGTGGGACAATGGAGCGGCTCCGACCGTTGCGATCGGGGAAGCTTTCTATATCTTCAACCCTGGCGCCGCGCGGAGCTGGACTCGAAGCTTTACCGTTGGTCCTTGATCGCGGACGCACTCGTTGGCGGAGGCTCACGCCAGGGTTGATTGGCTTTATAGGAAGCCAATAGCTGCCGGTTTCTTTCTGCGAGCGCGTGCTGTCCCTGTGATTCGGCGAGTTGAATTGCCTTTTCGGCCGCCTGCCGGGCGTCGGGAAAGCGGCCAACGTTGGCGTAGGCCGCGCCAAGCGTAGTGAGAGTGGCTGGGTGCCGGTAGCCCGTTAACTCGCAGGCGTGAACTGCCAGAGGAAGAGCTTCATCAGTATTCCGCACCTGATCATCGGGGTGTGTGGACAACAGCCAGGCCAGTTCGTTGGCAACGATTGGGTCATTCGGGACAAGGTTGAGAACGTATCGGTAATGCGGCAGCGCGCTGCGCGCTTCACCCAGGGCGACGAGGGCCATGCCGAGTTGAAAGCGCGCGGGAGCGTTCAGCGGGTTGAGGCGGACAGCTTCCGCCAGATGATTGGTGGCGTCGCGCAGGGCGCCGGCGTTCAGGAACGTGTGACCGAGATTGTGGTGGAGGGCATCGTAGGTCGGACGAATGCGCAGGGCTTCGCGATAGTGCTGGATCGCGCGTTCGTGGTGGCCCGCACTGGCCAACATATCAGCCATCAACTGGTGAGCGGTGGCGTTGTTCGGGTCAAGGCGCAGAGCGTGGGCATACAAAGTTTCGCTGGTGCGCCAATGGGCCGTCTGCGCACGCGCAACAACGGCGAGTGCTGCGAGAACGACGGCGGTGCTGGCAAAGGCGACGCGGCGCAAGGGACGTCGTTGCGAACTGAATTCGCGAACGAAGCACGCGGCGGTGATCCCGAGGCCGATGAGTGGCAGATACATGTAGCGATCAGCCATGGCTTGTTCGCCGGCCTGGACCAGACCCAGGACCGGGAGCAGGCTGATCGCAAACCAAAGCCCGCCGACGAGGAGCCATGGCCGCGAACGCGCGTGCAGGAGTGCGGCAAGAGTAAGGATGAGGAGAAGAAGACTTGAGCCCAGCACTACGGGCCACGGCCACATTCCAGGATGTGGATAGAGAAATGAGAGATCGGACGGCCAAATGGTTTTGCCGAGGTAGCGCGCGTAGGACACGACGGCGTTTGCCAAACGAACGGAGAGTGGAAAGCGGTCGAGCGACCCAACGGCGTGAAACGAACTTTGCGCGGCGAACGTGGCGATGCTGCACGCCAAAGCAAGCAAGGCGAGCGGGACTTTTTCCAAAATGAGCCGTTGCAGTGATTGCTTTGGATAGTTTGGGTTGGGTTCGCCAGAAAACGGAAACCGGCGAAGCGGCCAAAAATCGAGCAGCAAAAGCAAGACAGGCAACGTGACAAGTGTTGGTTTGCTCAGCAGGCCTGCCGCGAAGAACGATGCGAGGAGGAAGTAGTCGGCCAGTCGGGAACGCGCCGCGTAGCGGGTATAAGCCCACAGTGTCAGCATGGTGAAAAGCCCGCTCAGTACGTCTTTGCGTTGCGCGACCCAGGCCACAGATTCGACGTGCAGTGGATGGACGGCGAAAAGGGCTGCGACGATTGCGCTCACCCAATCGTCGCCGGTCATGCGCCGTAAGACAACGAAGAGCAGGAGTGTGTTTGCCAGGTGGAGCAGCGCATTCACGATGTGATGAGCGCCGCTGCGAAGGTCGAAGAGTTCGACATCGAGCATGTGGGAAAGGATGGTGAGGGGATGCCAATTGGCGGCGATGGGTTGGGTGAAGGCGGCTCGAATGCCGGGCGAGGTGAGACCCTGAGTGACCACTTGGTTGTCAGTGACGTAGAGGCGGTCGTCGTAGCTGTTGAACTCGAAGGAATTCACCTCGGAGTACACCGCGTAGACGGCGAAGGTCAGGAGGAGCAAAACAGCAGCTGGATGGCGGCGTCGGGGTTCCACAACAGATGGCGATAAGGATATTCAGGCCGTGGGCTCAGTCGAGGCTGAGTTCAAGACGACGCAGCAACCGGCAATTTGATGTGGTGTTAAGAAGAATATTGAGTATGTTAGGATCGATGATCAGCACCCGTTTTATGACGTGCCTTGCGGCTGGGGCCCTGTACTGGGCGGTGAGCTGCCTGGCTGAAACGCGTAATCCGTACGTCGGTATTGTAGATCGAAACCCCTTTGGCTTGAAGCCACCGCCTCCACCTGTGATCGAGACAAACCAGGAACCCGTGGCGCCGCCGCCGAATGTGAAGCTCACGGGTATATCAAATCTTTTCGCCAGACGGGCGTTGCTGGAGGTAACGGAGCAGCAAGCGCCTGCGCGGCCCGGACACCCGCCTCCACCGGGTGGCAACGTGAATCGGCCGATTCTTGGTGAAGGCGAGGCAGCCTTTGGTGTGGAGGTGCTCGCGATCGATTTGGAAAAGAATGTCGTAAAAATCCGTAATGGCGGGACGGAGTCGGAACTGACGTTTGAAGTACCGAAGCCATCCGGAGGCGGCCCCACGCCGGTCCCTGCGCCTGCAGCGATGGGCCGTACTGCGAGTATGGCCGCGCCAGCGATGGCTCAGCCAACGATTGTTTCTTCTGCCGAACCGAGAGGCGGCATTACGATGCTGGGAGGGGGAAGCGGGTTCGCCGGGAATGCGGGAGGTGTGTCCAGTTATGGGGCAACATCGACAGCGACGCCGATGGGAAATAACAATAATAGAGGGATATCAACTTATGGGGGCATGCCGATGACTGGGAATCCGTCGCTGGCGCCCAATCAGGGGCTGAGGGGTATACCTTCGCGAACCATTCGGACGCCAAACGTAGTGGAAGCCCCGCCGGTGGACCGGGACACGCAGACGATTCTTATTGAGGCAAATCGATTGAATAGCGGCCCGGATGCGCCTCCTTTGCCGCCAACGGATTTGACGCCGCATATGCAGGGAGACGGTTCCGGGGCAGGGGCACCGAAATTTCCCGCGTTTCCGGGAGCGCGATAAGGTAGGAGTTTACCGCCTTTCTTTGGCCAGCGGTCCGGGCAAACAGTGGTACCAGCGGTCGGGGTGGGCTCAGGTTTTGGGGTATTTTGACGAAGGAGAAATGTGGGCTAAACTTGGCCTGCGGGCTGCTAAATGACAGGTTCTGAATGAAATATGAGGACGAAAAAGTGCTTGCCAAACAGCGGGATGGCTGCTTTGATAAGGAGCGTAATCCCTGTGTAACGAGCGCTGAAAAGTGTTCAAAAAAAGAAATAAAAACCCGTTGACACTGGACAGACGTTTTGTCATATTGCGTTCACACACAGAAATAAACTAAGCCAAATGAGAACAAAAACACTACTGCTTACGGCTGCACTTTGTGCGGCAGGCGCTGCCACCTCAATGGCACAAGTGTATTCGGTCAACATGGTCGGATACATCAATCAGGCGATCCCTCAGGGATTCTCGATGATCGCGAATCAGCTGAACAATTCTCCGGACAACCGGATTATCACGCTGCTGCCCGCTACGGAAGGCACGCGCATTTACAAGTTCAACCCTGCCAATGGCGGGTTTACGTTCATGCAGGTTGTTGACGGAGTGTGGGAACCAGACGCTGTCGCCCAGACACTGACGTTGAACCCTGGTGAAGGTACTTATATCTTTGCTCCGGCCGCATTCACGCAGACCTTTGTTGGTGAAGTTGCGTTGACCTCGACGGTCAATCTTCCGGCTGGGTTCTCGATGGTCAGCTCGGCGTTGCCGCAGAGCCTGCCGCTCAACGGTGCTCCGCCGGCAGGGTTGGGCGCACCGGTTGGTGAAGGAGATCGCGTTTATCAGTTCAACCCGGCGACTGGTGGGTTTATCTTCAATCAGTTCGTCGACGGCGCGTGGGATGACGGCACTCCTCCGGTTCCGGCAATTGGTGAATCGTTCTACTACTTCAACGCTGGCGCGGCGAAGGGTTGGAGCCGGACATTTTCTGTCGGCCCATAGTTTTTAATCAATCAGAAGTAAAACCTTAAAACAAACGATATGAAGAAATTGATTCCGTTACTTGTATTGGTAGGGGCGATGGCCAGCCAGGGCCAGGATTGGATAGTGAACTTCAACAATTCAAACCTGCCCAACACCACACAGCATCCGGATCGCTTGGTTCGCTCGGCTCCCGGCGGACCGGGGATAACTGGGACAAATTATCAGGCGGTTCTGCTGTTTGCGGCGCCCGGCGGCAGTCTGAACCCGGCCCAGGCTCCGGCACGGTTCCGCGTGTCGACGACCTTGTCGCCAGGGACATGGCAGGGCGGTGATCGCACGCTGACCGGCATTGGCAGCACGCCAGGGACGCAGGTGCAGATGCAGGTTGCAGTGTTCGATATCAACCGGTTTGCGACCTATGCTGCGGCAGTTGCGGGCGGTGGTATTCTCGGAAGGTCAACGTTGTTCACGTATACCATTCCGACCCCTCCACTCGCGCCGGATGCGGCAGACCTCGTGAACTTCGATGGTTTCGTTGTTCCCGAACCGTCGGTGATTGGCTTGGGTCTTGTCGGTGCGGCAGCTCTTTTTATGCTGCGTCGTCGTAAGGCGTCGTAAGTAGTAAAAGTTAGTGTGTTCTCATCAGGGCCGTCCGGAAGGACGGCCTTTTTTATGTACCTGAGGCTGTGAGATGAGGTTTAGAGAGCGAGGTAACTGGCCGGCGAGGGGAGACTGGCGATCGCTTGCACTGTTCAGCGCCGCGCTTATCGTGATGACGGTTGCGGTGTACTATCGCGTCGGCATCTTCGAATTCACCAACTTCGACGATCCGGATTACGTCGCGCAAAACGAGATCGTTCAGGGCGGCGTGTCGATCCCGGGACTGAAATGGGCGTTCACGACGGGATTCATGGGAAACTGGCACCCGCTCACGTGGTTTTCGCACATGCTGGATTGCGAATTGTTTGGAGTGAGTCCGGGTGCTCACCACCTCACCAGCCTGCTGATTCATTGCGTGAATTCGGTGCTCCTGTGTTGGGTATTGTTTCGCTATACCGGGGCGCTGGAGCGCAGCGCATTTGTTGCCGGCTTATTCGCGTTGCATCCGTTGCACGTCGAGTCGGTGGCATGGATTGCGGAGCGAAAGGATGTATTGAGCACGCTGTTTTGGCTGCTGACGATGCGGAGCTATTTGCGGTACCTGGAGCGGCGTTCTGTGTGGAGGTATTTTGCAGTGCTGTTGTGGTTCGCGCTTGGCCTGATGAGCAAACCAATGCTCGTAACTCTGCCATTCGTTCTCCTGTTGTTGAATTACTGGCCGTTGCAGCGAAATCGCACTCGCGAAGATTGGCGTCGAGCCATCCTGGAGCTCGCGCCTCTTTTCATTCTCACGGTCGTGTCGTGCATCATCACATTTGCAGTCCAGAAAGCAGGAGGAGCTGTCGGATCTCTGGAGAGGTTTTCGGTCGGAACACGAGTGGGCACGGCTGTGGTCGCGTATGTCGCGTACGTTGGCAAAACGCTGCTGCCTGACGGTCTTGCTGCGTTTTACCCGCACCCTGGCGCGTGGCCCTGGTGGCAGGCAACGGGTGCGGCAATACTTCTTCTGATGGTAAGCGGTATCGCCCTGGCACTCGCGCGGCGGGCTCCGTACCTGATTATTGGCTGGTTGTGGTTTCTCGGCACGCTGGTGCCGGTAATCGGGTTGGTGCAGGTGGGAGAACACGCCTGGGCGGACAGGTACACCTACATCCCACAAGTTGGCCTGCTCATCGCGATCGTGTGGGGAGTCGCGGAACTGGGCCGGCGCTTGCACTGGCCAGTCGGAGCGTTGCGCGCCACGGGCGTGGCCGCACTGATCGCTTGCGCAGGCCTGACCTGGCTTCAAGTCGGCCACTGGCAAAACAGTGAGACGTTGTTTCGTCATGCGCTGACGGTCACCAAAGACAATTACCTGGCGCACTATAACCTGGGCCAGGCTCTGTCCGTCGGCGGGCAGATCGAGGAGGCGGTCCAGCACTACGAGGCCACCCTGGCGCTGAAACCGACGCACCCGGGCGCGCATAATAATCTCGGACTGACGCATGCGTTTGCAGGCAGGTGGAATGTGGCGACGAACCATTATGCGCAAGCGCTGAAATCAAATCCCGACAACGTGGACGTGCATTTCAACTACGGAGTCGCCGAACTGAATCTGGGCAATGCCACCAATGCAATGGAGCATTTGCGTTATGTCATCGGAGCGAAACCAGAACACGCGTCGGCCCATCATCAAATCGCGAAGGCATTGACGCGACTGGAGAAACTCAATGAAGCGATAATACATTATCGCGAAACCATTCGACTGAAGGCGGACGTTCCCGAACCATACCGCGAATTGGCCGAGCTTTTGGCTACGCATTCCGACGCGGCGGTGCGAAACGGTCCTGAAGCGGTGAAACTAGCGCGACGCGCCTGTGAACTCGCAGGCAGTCCACGACCCGAATTTATTGCGACGCTGGCGGCGGCTTACGCCGAAGCAGGCGATTTGAGTAAAGCGATTGAGCTTGCCCGCGAAGCGGAGGGCCTGGCGAAGAGTCTTGGAGACCGGCGTGCGGCGGAAATTTACTCCGCGCGGGCTGCAACGTACAGGACGCATCAGGCACAGATGCGGACGCCTGGCGAGTGACTATTTTGCTGTTGCCATCGCGGCGCAACGAGAGTGATATGGGCGCATGATCCCAAGGGTCTCTGTTCTCGTGCTGGGCGCGACCATCTGCACCGCTGTTGCGCAGGACTGGATAGTGGGCTTCAACAACGCGAACTTGCCTGTCACGGCAGCGCATCCGGATCGTCTGGTTCGCATTTCCCCCGGCGGACCGGGGCTGGTCGGCACAAACTATCAGGCCGTTCTGCTGTATGGGGCGCCCGGTTCCAGTCTGAATCCGGCTTTGCCCCCGGCACGGTTTCGCGTGTCGACGACCTTGTCACCAGGGACATGGCAGGGTGGTGATCGTACCCTGACCGGCATGGGCAACACGCCGGGGACACAGGTGCAGTTGCAGGTCGCAGTCTTCGATATCAACCAGTTTGGGACTTATGCCGCGGCAGTTGCGGGCGGCGGTATTCTGGGAAGATCATCATTGTTTACATATACGATTCCGGCGCCCCCACTCGCGCCGGATGCAACAGACCTCCTGAACTTCGATGGTTTCGCGATTCCAGAGCCGACGGTGCTGGCTCTCGGTGTTCTGGGAGCGGTGGTTGTGTGGATGGCGAGGGGCCGAGTACGAACCGGGAGCAGGCAATCTCGTAATGCAATCGATTAAGAGGAGGTAGTATGTGTACCATTTCAAGGGTCTGTGTTCTCGTGTTGGGCGCGACCATCTGCACCGCTGTCGCGCAGGACTGGGTGGTGAATTTTAACAATGCGAACCTGCCCGCCACCACAGCGCATCCGGATCGGCTTATTCGCTCTTACCCGGGCGGACCGGGGTTGGTTGGCACAAACTATCAGGCCGTTCTGCTGTATGGGGCGCCCGGTTCCAGTCTGAATCCGGCTTTGCCCCCGGCACGGTTTCGCGTGTCGACGACCTTGTC
>Ga0075428_100005542_pt1 | contig 14036 bp, 18 predicted proteins | sample RhiMetdeltSRZDD2_FD_75291 | JGI IMG/M metagenome (GOLD analysis project Ga0075428, IMG submission 75291) | Populus rhizosphere microbial communities from Tennessee, USA - Rhizosphere MetaG P. deltoides SRZDD2 | ecosystem: Host-associated > Plants > Roots > Rhizosphere > Soil | place: USA...
CGCTTTGGCGGGCGACCGGAACGGAATCACGCGGCTCGGGCCGCTGGCCGCGCCCCCCTTTCTCTTGCTTTGCGGCACGAGCGCCGAGAGCGCTTCGAACCCTGGCGGATCCACGTCGGCGGTCAGCCGTCCCGGCCTGGGCACGCCTTCCTGGTCGCCATACGTCGCCAGCGCCTCCAGCGTCGTCGTGATGCGTCGGGTCACGTCGGGTGAGGGCGGATGACCGCCGTCGCGAAGCAAGGCCGCGGCGCGCCTGGCGAGGTCGGCGACGGCCACGCGGTGCGCTTCCATCGGTCCGCGCAGTTCGGCGGCTTTGCCCGCAAGTTGCGACGTCTGAGCCTTCCGGAGCCGTTCCCCGGCGGCCATCATCTGATCGAATGGTTTACGGTGGTGCCAGTAAAGCTGGTTGACCGCCCAGGCGGAGAGCGGCGGTTTGCTGAGCGCCTTGACCGCCGCGGCCTCGTCCGCGTGCCCCGCCTCCTTCAGTGAGGTGGCAAGAGTATTCCGCGCCGCCGTGAACTCCTCGAGCGGGAGCTTGAACAGGTTGTCGATCTCGGTTTCGGCCAATTCGGGGTCTCAGATTCTCAAATCGAAAATTCTCAAATTCTCAAATGACCTAGTCTGTCATACCGCTCTCGTACGCTCTCAGCATGGTAGCCGGAGGCCTTAAGGCCTCCGCCTACCGTCAGATTGAGAGGCTCCAATGGCAGGACAGCTGGCACTCGACGATCGATGGACCGACCGGGCGTCAGCCCGAACCATTCGCCGCCAGGCGGCCAAACCGGCGCTATGCGCCTCATGCCAGGCGCGCGAGGCGCGCTATGGCTTCCGGGCCGACACCGACGACCCGCAGGTCGCACGACCGCGGACACTGTGCTTCGAGTGCTTCCGCGCCGAGATCGCCCGCCGCCAGGACGCGGCCCGGGCCGTCCAGGTTCGGCTGCCGCTCGAGGAGACGCTCGACGCGCTCAGCCGGCGCCGCCGCCGCGCGCAAATCGCGGCGCGGCACGCACTCGCCGTCAGCGGCTTCTGAAGGTTTCGGCGCTGCCGGGGGCCGAAAACGACAGCACCCGGTCGCCGATCCGGCCGGTCACGTTGTAGGTGCCGCGCATCTGCAGGAAGTCGAGGTCGCTCCGGAGCATTACCAGTCCTCGGGATCGCGTCGTCACCTCCACCTCGAAGCGCGCCTCGATGTCGAGATCGGCGCTGCTTCCGCGGATCACGATCGTGCGCGGATTGCCGCGTTCATCGTCTGTTTCGGTGATGCTGACACTGGTGGAGTAGCCGAGCGGCCCTTCCGGGCCGAGGACGCCCAGCAAGCCCGGGATTCGCGACGGGTCTGCAGCTTCGGGTGGCGGGATGACACGGCCGTAGAGCAGAGACAAGTCGTCATGCTGCAGCTGTCCCCAGCGCCACGACACACCCTGCCAGAATCCCCAGTTGTGATCGTGGTACCCGGCGCCGTCATTGAAGTCGATGCGTTCGTTCTCCACGTCCAGCGTCCCGCCCAGCCGTCCGGACATCACGGGCACCACGTATCCCGACCGCCATCCGCGCGCGCCCGTCATCTCAAACGGCGGTACCAGCAGCGTGGGCGATCCGTCGAGCGTCAGATCCCCGCGAACGCGGCGTCCGCGCTCGTCGGCGAGATCGACGTGTATGAGGTACCGCATCCCGTCGAGCCGGACGAAGCTGTCGCCAATCCTGAGGTCGGGCGCCTCGAGCGCGTCGGCCTCCGTAATCGATGCAGTTGCGGTGAAGTTCTGCATCTCGCCGCCGCGATCGAGTTGCAGACGGACGCTGGCGGAACGGTGCCCCGGCGCCCTCGCGTTCGCGGATCCGACCATGAAGGTCAGGTAGAAGCGTGCGTTCGGCGCGCGCCCGTTGAAATACAGCCACTCCGCCCACGACCCGGCCCACTCGGGGGCATCGGGCACCGGATGAAACCGATCGACATACCGCAGCACCTTGTCCGGGGTGTTCTCCGTCCAGGCCACGTCCTCGGCCGAATCGACCCACCCGGGGATGCCGGATGTCTCCTGATCGCCGAGGGCGCGTTCGAGACTCGGGATCCCGCCGCGCGCCTGCACGCGCGTGGCGCGGCCGTTGTGGAGCAGAAACAGCGGAGACGTGTGCGTGGGCGCCGCTGTCCTCACGCGCGGGCGCAGGGCGTCCGATTGAAGAGGGCCAGCCATCACGAGCCGCCCGGGCACCTGATCGGGCAGCCGGATCAGGACGTCGCCCCCGCCCACGAGCGCCGGCGCCCGCGACTGCTCGAGGACGATCTGCGCCACGCCCAGCAGGATCGCCATGACGGCGACGCCGATGCCGAAGCCGGCGGCCAGAACCGCGCTTCGCACCGGGTGGGCAGTGAGCGATCGCACCGCAAGGCGGCCAATCATCGCGTGACCTCCCGCTCGATCCGGCCGTCGCGCATCGTCAGCACACGCCGGGCACGGCCAGCCAGGTCGGGATCGTGGGTGACGATGACGAGCGCCGTCCCGTCCGCATTCACCCGGTCGAGCAGCGACGCGACCTGTTCGCCCGTTGCCTGGTCCAGTTCGCCGGTGGGCTCGTCGGCCAGCAGCAGCCGCGGCCGGTTGGCGAGGGCGCGCGCGATCGCGACGCGCTGCATTTCGCCGCCCGAGAGCTGCGAGGGCCGATGATCGGCCCGGGCGCCGAGCCCGACGTATTCGAGCAGCTCGAGGCTGCGCAGCCGGCGTTCGTCCCGGCCGACTCCCGCCTCCGACTGCGGCAGCTCGACGTTCTCGGCCGCCGTCAGCATCGGCAGCAGAAAGAATCGCTGAAAGACGAAGCCGATGTGCCGCAGACGCAGCAGGCTGCGCGCGCGGTCGTTCAGCGTCGAGATGTCCTGGCCGTCGAAGCGAAGCGTGCCGGACGAGGGCGTGTCCACGCAACCGAGCATGTGCAGCAGCGTCGATTTGCCGCAGCCGGACGGACCGCTGATCGCGGTGTGTTCGCCCTGTTCGATCGACATCGTCAGGTCTCGGACGGCCACCACGTCGCCGGCCGGCATGGCGAAGCTCCGGGTGACATTCGCGGCAGAGACGATGATCTTGCCGTTCACGCGTCCGGCGTCTTTCATCCACCCACCTCGTCGCGGAGCGTAGCGGCAATTGGCAGGCGCGCGACGATGTGCATCGGGTAGAGGGCGGCGATGACGGCGGTGGCGGCGAGCAGTCCGCCGTGAACCCAGAGCGCCTGCGGATCAAAGACGAAGAAATGGAGTGCCGCGGGCAGGTTCGGCATTCGTTTCAGGATGGCGTCGAGCCAGATCGCCAGCGCCGCGCCGAGCGGCAGCGACAGCACGCCGCCGATGCCGACGATCAGCGCCGATTCAAACAGCACGTCGAGGACGACGCGCCGCTGGGAGAAGCCGAGCGCGCGAAGGGCCGCCACTTCGCCCAGGCGCTGGTTCACCGACACGGTGAGCAGCACGGTGATGAGCAGCAGCGCAAACGAAACGGTAATCGTCGTCAGGACCGTGGAGATCTGACGAAAGTAGGTGAAGCCGCGCTGCTGCATCTGGCCGACGGCCTGGTTGTTCGTGAATGCCCGCAGGTCCGGACGCCGCGCCGCGATGGCAGACGCGGCGGCATCAGCGTCGCCGGCCGACGTCACCATGATCAGGTCGGCGGTGCGCGAGTCCGGAGTGCCGCATGCGTCGGCAAGGCTGGCGCTGGTCGTGCCGGCGCCTGACGTATCCGGCGCGTCAAAGGGGAACTCGGCGATCCCGACGACGCGAAACGGGAGCGCGGGCGCGGCTTCGGCGCCGCCAGAGCAGTAGGCCTTGAGGATGACGGTCGCGCCGGGCGCCACGCCGATCGCGTCGGCGGCATACTGGTTGATGACGATTTCGTGGTCGCCAGAAATATTAGCGCCGCGAAGCACGGTCCACGGCCGCGCGCGTCCGCCAGAGACACCGACGAACATGGCCCGGGTGGGCTTCGCGGTCCCCAGTTGCATGTCCACATCTTCAGTGCGGACGGCAATCGCCGCGCTGACGGACGGCAGTTCGGCAATCTGCGCGGCAGCGGTCGGGCCGTCGGCGATATCCGGTTCGCCCGGAATCGGGTCGGTCGCGGCGACGCGGATGTCGAAGCCGGTACTGTCGAGCAGGTCCTGCATCGAGGTCACGAGCCCCTGCGACAACAGCAGCATGTCGAGGAGCAGTGCTCCCACGGCCGCCACGCCGAGGATGCCGAGGGTGGCGCGTGCCGGCTGCCGGACCAGGCTTCGCCAGGCGAAGGCGAGCGCCGCGATCATCGGCGCGCGAGCCTCAGCCCGCCGCGCCGCAGCAGCGCCCACGATGCGGCGACCGTTGCCACGGCGCCGAGCGGCACCGCGATGGCGAGGCAGGTGGCGGCGACGGTGGGCGTGACCTCGACGAAAATCAGCGCCGTGTCGTACCGCCACTGGAAGAAGCGGTTGATGAGCCCTTCCGACGCGAACGCGAGGAGCAACCCGAAAAGGGCGCCGGCCCCGGCGATGAGCACGCCCTCCAGCAGCACCTGGACCAGGATTCGTCGTGCCGGAAGGCCAATCAGCCGCAGGACGCCTACAGTGGCACGACGTTCGTCGACGAGCATGATGCTGAGCGCGAGCAGGAAGACGGTGGCCGCGACAATCGTGACCGCAGCGATGGCGAAGTGAAAGCGTTCAAGAACGACGAACGTGGTGCCGGCCCCGGCGGCGCCGACCGCGCGCCGGGCAGACACGCCGGGAATCCGTGCGTTCACGTCCGCCGCGAATGCCCGCGCGTCGTCCGGATCCGTCAGCGCCACGTTGATGGATTCGACATGCTCGGTGCCGGCCGGCGTCGATTCGTCGCGCGTCAGGTCCAGCAGGTCCGTCAGATGCAGCCGTACCTCGCGAGGCACGGCGCCCAGGCGCATGGGGTCGGGCGTCGGCTCGTAAATGCCGGCGATGCGGAACGTTCGCGCCTCATCCCCCTTTTCGCCGGTCGCCAATTGCACCTGGTCGCCGACGGCGATGTGTTCGAGCTCGGCCAGCTGGCGGGAGATCAGGATGGAGGGGATGGTGGACTCTTGCGCGGCCAGCGAAGCACAGATCGCGCCGGTCAGCGCCAGTGCAAAACCTGTGATTCTCACTGACTCATTTTCTCGATCCGGTCCCACTCCGCGCTTGTAACCGGCATCACAGAGAGCCGGGACATGCGCACGAGCGGGAACGACGCGAACGCCTTGTCGCCCTTGATGGCCGCAAGCGTCACAGGCTTCGGCAGCTTCTTCGACGGCGCGATGTCGACGACGTAGAGCTTGCCGGAGGCATCGGCGGGATCGCGGTAGGCGTCGGTCAGCGCCTTCGCGATCGCCACGACCGACTTCTCTTTGCCAGTGTGGTAGTAGAAGATCGAATCGCCTTTGCGGATGCCACGCAGGTGCTTCTGGGCGAGCGGGTTCCGCACGCCGGCCCACACGGTCTTGCGGTCGCGCTCGAGCTGGTCGTAGCCGTAGTGATCGGGTTCTTCCTTCACCAGCCATTGCGCCATGCGTCAAATTATATCGACGATACTCCCGCCGCTGCGGGATCGCATCCGTCCAGACGTGCGCGTCCTCTTCGTCGGGATCAATCCGGGCGTGCGATCGTCGCTGACCGGTCATCACTTCGCCGGGTTCTCGAATCGGTTCTGGAAGCTCCTCTACGAATCGAGACTCGTTCCGGATCCGATCACGTTCGCCGATGACGATCGATTGCCCGAGTGGGGCTATGGTGTGACCAACATCGTCCGGCGTCCGACGCCGGGGATCGACACTCTGCGGCCGGAGGAATACGTCGCCGGCCGCGCGCGGCTTCGCGCCAAGGTCCGCCGCTTCAAGCCTGCGGTCGTCGCCATGGTCGGTCTGACGGTGTTTCGCGCGATGTTTCCCGAACGCAAAGGAGCGGTCGCGCTCGGGCTGCAGGAGGAGACGATGGCGGAGTCGGCGGTGTTCGTGCTGCCGAACCCGAGCGGTCGGAACGCCAACTATTCGTACGCCGAGATGCTCGCCGCCTTCCGCGCCCTGCGCCGCTACGTCAATGCGTCATCGCGTAGAGCAGCACGTTGATGGCCACCTTGTAGCCTTCGACCGAAAACCTGAAGAAGTATTCCTGGTCCTCGCCTTCGCGCTCCCACGAATCGCTGACGTCGGTGTTGTGGGTGATGAACACCATCACCCGGCCGTAGCGATCGGAGATGGCCCGAGTGTGTACCTGAGCGCTGTCGGCGCCGCGCTCCGAGGTGCCGCGCCGGCCTCGCCACGTGCCGATGCCGGGAATCTGCGGCACGCCGGCGAGGTCGAAGGAGGTGTGAAAAATCGGGTGGTCGGCGGGCACATCTTCGATCGGGAACTCGCCAGGCGGAAACACTTTCCGAATCTGTTCGGCAAAGATGTCCCACGCGTACGATCCCCAGAAGTCATCCACCCACAGGAACCCGCCCTTCAACAAGTACTGTCTGAGGCGCATGGCGTCATCGGCGCTCAGGAAGATCGTCCCGACCTCCTGCATGATGATGACCGGGCACTGGAACAACTCGTCGTCGGTCAGCCGCACAATCAGATGGCGGGGCTGCCCGTGCGAGTCGAAGCTCACCGGCGTCTTGGTGAGCTCCGAGAGGCGGATCGAAAGGTCGATGTCCGCGAGCGGATAGTCGGTCGTCCACCCGCCGCCATCGCCGGCAGGATTCGGCCGGTAGGCGGCGCGGCAGTAGTGGAAGCGGCCGTCGAAGCTGTCGGGGTGCGCCATGTGCGCCGCGAGGCTGGAGTCGCCGCCTCGCCCGAACTGCGCCGACGCGGCGCTGGCGACGAGCAGCGCCGTGGCCGCGAGCGCGATGCGTGATTGTATCGATCCCGGCCGAGGACCAGGGGTGTGCCCCATGGTGCGAGTGTATTCTTAACCGGAGATTCCGCGCACCTCCGCAGAATGCTGCGTCTTCTTCGCACAATTGGGAATAGAGTGCGCGCCATGGGGCAGGGGCGCGATCTCGCCGGTCGCGTCGCCGCGCTCGAAACGCGGGTGCGTCGCGACCAGGCCAGATGGGTGCGGCGACGGGTCAAGTGGCTCGACGAGCGTGCGCAGCTCGTGCGGCGCAAAGCGCTGCTCCACCGCGAAGTGCCGAGCAAGGACGCGTTGCGTGAACTGCTTCCATTGCGGGCCCGAACTGTTGCTGCCCGCGCCTCGGAGGCCCGCGCCGTCGAGTACGACGCCCGCCTGCAGGCGATCTCGGCGCCCTACCGCGAGGCGATCGCGGCGCTGGCGCAGCCGCGCGCCGACCTTGCTGCCACCAGCCTCCTCGGTGTGACGTGGTGGGTGCCGCTGCCGTCCTCCCTGCAGGCCGCCGCGCGCGATCGGTTCATCGCCGAACAGCGGTTTCCGTTCCGCACGCTCACTCAGACGCGCGAGTTTGCCGGCGGACCGATCATGCTCGACATCGGTGCGAACATCGGGCGCATGAGCATCCCACGCGTGATCCTGGGCGACTTCGCGCGCGCGTACTGCGCCGAGCCCGACCCGCTCAACTACGCCGCGCTGGTGCGGAACGTCGCGGCGAACGGTCTGTGCGGACTGGTTCTGCCGGATCAGGCGGCGATCGGCGCCGCGACCGGACGCGCGCGCCTTGAACAAGGCAAGTATCCGGGCAGCCAGCGGCTGGTCGGAGCCGATCGCCCCGTCGAGACGACGATCGAAGTGCCGTGCTTCACGTTGGACGATTGGTGCCGGCGGCTGTCAATCGATCCTGAGCTGGTTCACTACGTGAAACTCGATACGCAGGGGTGGGAGCTGTACGTCTTGCAAGGCGCGCTGGAACTGCTGCGGCACCGCCATATTGCCTGGCAGATCGAGATTGCGCCGGACTTCCTGCAAGCCGCCGGGACTCCGGCGCAGACGCTCTTCGAGTTCTGCGCCGATCACTTCACTGATTTCATCGATCTCGACAAGACAGCCGTCGGCCCCCGCACGCGCCGCACGCACGAACTGGCCGCATCGCTTGAATACCTGATCGGCAGGAAGGCCCCGACTGACGTAATCCTGTTCAACCGCAACAGCTAGCTGACGCGATAGTCTGCCGCGCTACTTCTTCTCGGTGAGCTTCCAGTCGCGCTTGAAGGTTTTGGCGATCGATTCGACGATCGCGCGCTCGCGGATGATCAGGCCGACTTCGCGCCGGTCGTCGAGCTCGAGCTTTCGCAGACTCTGGCTGCCGACGAAGGCGCGCCGGCCGTCGCGGACGATCGCGCGGACGTGCAGCCGCTTGCCCGGAAACTCGCGCGCCTCGAAGCCGACATTCTCCCATTTCTTTTCGAGACACCCCAGGATCCGGATCTTTACGCCGCGTTCCGTTTTGCGCTGCAGCAGCGCCAGCATCTGGTCGTCGCTCACCTGCGGGTCGTAAATGTCGAGGCTGGTCCTGGCGCGGCTCAGGAACCGCTCCAGCCGGCGGCGCGCGTTCTCGGGGCTGACGACCAGGTCGCGAACGAGCGGTTTGAAATCCGTGCGGTTCGCATCCGAGTCGAACAGGCGCAGGAGATCTTTCACGACCCGGCGCGATCGCACCTGCACGCCGAAGCTGCGGCTGCGAATGTCCTGCCCGGTGTAGTTGAACCCGAGGATGTAGGCGCGCTGCCGATCAATCGTCAGCACCTTGCCGTGATAGCGCACCAGGTCGTCGTTGGTGCGGCAGACCGTCACCCCCGCCTTGAGCATGCGTTGTTCGAGCTTGCGCAGCGTCGATTCACCGCCGCGGTTGGTGTGGGCGATCAGCGCGCGTACCACCACGCCGCGCTTCACGGCCGCCTGCAGCTCCTGCTCGAGATCCTCCAGATCGAATCGGAAGATGACGATGTCGATGGTTTTCCGGGCGCGGCGGACCGCGGAGAGCAGCGGGCGCGTGCCTGCTTCCGGCTGTGTAATCAGCTTCACGCGTCGATTCCCGCCGCCGCGCTCACAAGCTGAGTTCGTCCTCGACCTGGGGATGCCAGGAGTGGCCGCAGGCGCGGCAATGGCACCGTGTGACTGCGATGCGCCCTTCGATGACGCGCTCGGCAGTCACCTGTTCGCGAGTCCCGCATGACGGACACTGATGCGAAACGCAGAGAGATTTCGCGTGGTCCGACAGCAGGAGGAATTGTTGAAGTTCCGGCACGGGCTCTCTGTATGCAGCTGACGTGCCGTCTCATCCGGCCAATGGTATTACCATCTAGGCCGTTGACCTCAGCTGAAAGGAGCCGTTGATGAATGCCTTGTTATGGGTGCTCCAGGTCCTGCTGGCGGCCGCTTTCTTCGCCCACGGCATGCTGTTTCTGACGCCGCCGGCGAATATGGTCGAGCAGATGAGCGTGCTTCCACGCTGGTTCCAGGTCTTCCTCGGCACAGCGGAAGTCGTGGCCGCGATTGGCCTGACGATCCCCGGAATCACGCGCATCCAGCCACAGCTGGTACCGGCGGCCGCAGCGGGGCTGATGATCGTGATGATCAGCGCCACGATCTGGCACATCGCCCGCGGTGAATTCAGCTCCGCGATCGTCACCGTGATCCTGCTGGCGCTTCTCACCTACGTGGCCTACGAGCGGTGGAAGGTGATGCCAATCAGGCCGCGAGCCGTTCGTTCGTGACGCTCATGCGCGGCTTCGCAATCGGCGTGGTCATCCTGACATGCAGTGCGGCACTCAGTGGAGCGCAGGATTCGCGTCCGCCTGCCGGCAATCATCCGAATCCATACCGCACCACCATCAAATGGGGCACGCTGCCGGAGGGCCGTACGTGGGGCGGCGTCAGTGCGATCGACATCGATCGTGACGGGCGGTCGGTCTGGGTCGCAGAGCGGTGCGGCGGCCAGACCTGCGCAAACTCCGCGCTGGCGCCGATTCTGAAGCTCGATCCGGACGGACGGGTTGTTGCCAGCTTTGGCGCCGGGATGTTCGTGGCGCCCCATGGCATGCACGTGGATCGCGACGGCAACGTCTGGATCACCGACGCATCCGACGGAGTCAACGGCACGTCCGGCAAGGGTCATCAAGTGGTCAAGTTCAGCCCCGACGGCAAGGTGCTGCTGACGCTTGGCAAAGCGGGCGTGTTCGGGGAAGGCCCCGGCGTCTTCAACCGCCCGTCGGATGTCGTCGTGGCTCCGGATGGTTCGATCTTCGTGGCCGACGGTCATGGCGGCGCGTCCAACAGTCGCATCGTGAAGTTCACGCGGGAGGGACGATACGTCACCAGCTGGGGCAGGAAGGGAAGCGCGCCCGGCGAGTTCGACCTTCCCCACAGCATCGCCATCGATTCGCGCGGCCGCCTGTTCGTCGCCGATTTGAATAACTTCCGCGTTCAGGCGTTTACGCAGGACGGGACATTTCTGTTCGAGTGGAAGCAGTTCGGCATGCCCGGGGGAGTGTTCATCGATCGGAATGATCAGTTGTATGTGGCCGATTCGTTGTCGGGGTCAGAACGCCATCCCGGCTGGACCCGCGGGATCTGGATAGCAAGCGTCGCTGACGGGAAGGTGACTGCCTTTATCCCGGACCTGACCCCCGATGCCAATCCGATTACGGCGGCTGAAGGCGTGGCCGTCGCCGCCGACGGAACGGTGTACGGCGGAGTTGTTCCAGCGCAGATGGTGCAGAAACACAGTCGGGGACGTTGAACCAGGTTTCGATCAGCACGGCGCTTCGGCGCGGATTGCGCAAGCGCTGCCCGCACTGCGGCGAAGGGCAGCTGTTTTCCGGATGGTCCCAGCTCGAACGCTGTTCGGTCTGCGGCCTGGTCTTCACCCGCAATCCCGGTGATACGTGGGCCTTCACCATCATCGGCGATCGGCTCCCGATTGGCGTGATCATCGTCCTGATCTATTTCGGCGTGGTGCGTTCCCACCCTGTGCTGGGCATGACGATGCTGGTTGTGCTGGCGGTGCTGGTGGTGTGGACGGCCCCGACCCGCTGGGGCGCAGGTATCGCGCTGCATTACCTGTCGCGGGTGTACTGGCCCGATCCCGCGGATCCTATCCCGCCCCCGCGGTGACCGAGGCCTCCGTTCCGCTCCCTGTGATAGAGTCCCGCCGATTGCACGGGCGACAGGGAAAGGAGCAGAAACCATGAGGTTTTGTTGCTCGGCGGTTCTGGCTGTCGCATGTATGGTCCTGGCTGTTCCAGCCGTGGCGCACCACTCGTTCAACACCTTCTTCGATATGTCCCGCACCATCAAGATCGACGGTGTTGTGACGTCGTTCAAGCTGGTCAGCCCGCATTCCGAGATGCTGATCGATGTTCCCGGCGCCGACGGCAAGCCGGTCACGTGGCGTATCACGGCGAGAACGGGGGCGGTGAACGCCAAGCGCGAGGGATGGCGTCCGCAGGACTTCGTCGGCAAGCGGGTCACCGTCGAAGGCAACCCGAGCCGCAGGCCGGACGGAAAAGCCATGACGGCCGGCGTGGTGACTTCCGTTCAGCCGGTACATGTTGTGGCGGAAGCTGACGCGGGCCATGGTCGCCATCGCCTCTGAGCGAACGATTGCGGCTGCGGCCCACGCGGCCGATTTCGCGGACGCCGCGCATTTGACGCGGACGTTCTATCAGATGGTGGGCATGGCGCCCTCGGCGTTGATGCGCGGCGACTTCATCGAAATCGCCTCACCGTTCAACACCGTGCCGCAGGGTTCCGAAGAGCGTCCGTCCACGCATCCGGCCAAATAGCCGATTCATTCAAGGACAATAGCCGCTCCATCCAATCCTGGCTGCCCTCCTGGATGCGAGACTCCATTTCGTTGTTGACATGGCGTCAACCACAGACAAGGAGCTTCTCATGTCCACTCAGTCGAACGGTTGTGCGTGTGCGGTCTGCAGCGGTTCCGAATGCACCTGCGGTTGCCAGAATTCTGCGGGCCGGCCGGCAGCTTCGTGCCAGTGCGGCGAGGTCTGCAGCTGCGGCCCGACGTGCACCTGCAAAGGCTGCCAGCACCCGAACGCACGCCAGGCGGAGAGCCGATAATGCACGCCGATACAGGCCTCCTCGCCGTCGTGGGCAGTGTCTGCATGATGCTCGCCCTCGTGCTGGCGTGGTGCCTGGCAGGAGTCCGGTCATCACGGTTCGTCAAGACGTGCTTTCCCAATCCTCAATATTTGCTGAAGGCGCACCTCGACTTCCTGATGATGACCGGACTTCTGTTCGTCTTCTTTCTGCTCTTTGAGCACCTGCGACTCACGCCTCCGACAGCCATTGTCGTAGCGATGAGTCTCGGTTCTGTAGGCAACCCGTCGGGGTTCCTGGCACTCGCGGTCAGGCCCGAGCTTCCGCAGAGACCCGCGACGCCGTTCGGCGCGCTGATGGTGCTCAGTTTCACGGCCACGACAATCGGGTACGGCGGCGCCGCGTGGTACGTCGCGCACGCCATCGTTCACTCGGCCTCCTAACGAGAGAGAGTCATCATGGCCACACGTCACATCGGTCTGATTGTCTCCGGATGCCTGATCGGCGGCCTCGTTGCCGCACTGGCGCTCGTCGTCGGTCCCGTCGCAGGAGCGCAGGAACACGTGATCACCGGCACCGTCCTGCTCACGTTCTCGACAGGTTGGGCGTTGCTGGCGACCCTCTCAATCCTGCGGACCGAGCAGCCGCAGCGCTGGGCCTTCGCCCTTGCCAGCTTCATGGCGTTGGCCGGCGCCGGTCTTCTCGTCTTCGCACCCAGCGGCGTGGTCATCGACGCGCTGGGGTGGGTCTGGCCGCCGCTCTTCCTTGCGCTCGTCGTTGGAACGGTCGCGCGCATTCAACGGCGTCTGCACAGTCGCACACGGTCCTGGGTCGTGTATCCGCTGCTGAGTGTGTACGCCCTTTGTGCTGTTGGAGGAGGCTATCAAACCATTCGAGAGGCGCTTGACCGCCGCACGTATGTGGCGCCCGGGCAGCTCGTTGATGTCGGCGGACACCGGCTTCATCTGCACTGTGCCGGCTCGGGCACTCCCACCGTCGTTCTCGAATCAGGGTTGGGCGAAACGGGCGCCTATTGGGGATGGATTGCGACGGCGCTCGCACCCCACACGCGGGTATGCGTGTACGATCGCGCGGGCCGTGGCTGGAGTGATCCGGCTTCTCCCGCGCCAGACGGTGTAGCCGTGACGACGGACCTGCACACCTTGCTTGACCGCGCACACGTCCCGGGTCCGTTCGTGCTCGTTGGCCACTCGTCAGGCGCGGCGTACGCCAGGATCTTCGCGGGGCGGTATCCCGACCAGGTGGCAGGCATGGTCCTCCTCGACGCCCAACCGACCGAGGCATTCGAGGGCCTGCCGGCGTATCCAGCGTTCTACAGCACCTTCCGCCGCATTTCCGCGTTGTTGCCGTCGCTGGCGCGACTCGGTGTTGGACGGCTCATTCCCCTCGATCCTGCGTTGCCTGAGCCAGCACGCGACATCCAGCGTCTCCACCATGCATCGCCGCGGCTCTACCGCAGTCTGCGCGACGAGTTCGCTGAACTGCCCGCATCGCTGGCACAGGCCCGATCGTTTCAGAACCTTGGCAACCGGCCGCTGGTCGTCGTGACCGCCACGCGTGATGCCCTGGCGGGATGGCTGCCGTTGCAGGACAGGATGGCGAAATTGTCAACGAACAGCAGCCATCGCCTCGTGCCCGACACGCATGATGCACTCGTCACGGATCGTACCGGAGCAGAAGCGTCGACGGAGGCCATTCGAGACGTCCTCCACGCAGCTCGGTCCGCGACGCCTCTTAAGAAATCGTAGGAAGGGAGTCTCTATGCCGTACGTGATCGGAATCGTGCTGTCGGCGGGTGTTGCGGTGTTTGCGAGAGTCGTGGGATTCGATCGCGATCGGGCGTTCTACCCGACGGTGATGATTGTGATCGCGTGCCATTATGTGGCGCGCTACATAATGGCACTTATGTGCCCGGCCGCGTTATGTGACGGGATATTGGATTGGGTTGGCGACGTTCGGCAGCCGATGCCCAGCACGGGCACATAACGAGGCCCGGCCCCGGAGACCTTCGTGCCTTCGGTTCTGGCCGAAAGGCG
>Ga0075428_100005543_pt1 | contig 14036 bp, 8 predicted proteins | sample RhiMetdeltSRZDD2_FD_75291 | JGI IMG/M metagenome (GOLD analysis project Ga0075428, IMG submission 75291) | Populus rhizosphere microbial communities from Tennessee, USA - Rhizosphere MetaG P. deltoides SRZDD2 | ecosystem: Host-associated > Plants > Roots > Rhizosphere > Soil | place: USA...
ACGGCAAGGCGCCCGCAAACCCGATCGCGGAGACCACCGCCGCGGTCGCGACTCCGGACCCGAGCGGCCGCCACGAGCCCTCGCTCAAGCTCCGGTACATCCCGGCGACGGCGAGGAAGAAGCAGCCGAAGAATGCGTAATACGGTGAGGTCGTCGCGACCACGAAGCAAAGCAGGATCGTCCACGCGGTAGTCGCGTTGGCAACTGAGATCGGCCGCCGTCCGTCGCGGCCCGCGGGCTTAAAGAACGGCAAGCGCCCGACCAGGATCCACATGGTCGGCAACAGGATGAGCGGGACAGTGTGGTAGTACGCCAGCATCGTGTGCGAAAACACGCGACCGGCGTGATACGGCAGAAACGTGTAGACGACCGCGAGCGCGAAGCCGACCGGCCAGGATAATCCCATCGTCCGGAATACCGCGAGCGCACACACCGCCGTGAGGGGATAGCTGAGCAGGCACCAAAGATTGAACGCGAGAAACGGATCGCCCGTGGCCCACACCAGCCCGCGGATCGTCAGGTAGTGCGCGTGTTCCGGCAGCGGGTAGTCATAGCGCTCGGCCGTTCCCGGCGCGCCGAGGCGGCTCGGCAGCCACGGCCAGCCGTCCTCTTGAACGGTCCGGACGAGTGAGAGCAGGGCGACCGAATCGTTTCGCGGCTGACAGAGCGGAACACACAGGTCGGAGTGGTGAAGCCGGAAGTTGTACGTCAGGTACGCGACGGTGACGGCCGCGACCGCGGCGTACCACGCGAGACGCACCCGCAAGCGGTCAGCGGCCGGTTCCACCGGTCCCATCAGGACGCTCCTTCGTCCAATTCAAGCTTGTGGGACAGGATTCCGATCCTGTCCGGACAGGATCGGAATCCTGTCCCACTGCTCGTGCCGACGTCTACATCGATACGCCGCCGTCCTGGTCCGACGGCGTACCGACGACCGGTTTTTCGCCCGGCGCGCCCGGCGGCCCGTTGGCGGACGTGCCGTGCGGGCGACCGTCGATCGCGTGCGCCGGGGTCCGCGGCGCGTGCGGCCGTCCATCGGGCGGTTGACCGGGCGCCGGTTCGGGCACCGGGGGGTTGGCGATCGACACCACCGGCTTGCCGAGCACGGGCAGGTCCTCCGGGCTGCCGGTCGAAACCGGCCGACGGACGAACGTCGCCGTGATGAACCCGGCGATAAACGACAGGATCGCGATAACTGCCAATTCGCGATAGCTCTGCACCTTGTGCAGCAGCTCCATGAACGTGTCGGTCAGCCAGTAGGCCAGCCAGAAGACCAGGTTGACGCCCGGGATGGCGTAAATGGCGTCGGCAAGGATGAACTTGCGGAACGGCAGCTTGACAATGCCCGCCGACAGAAAGACGGGCGTGCGCACGCCGGGCAACAGCCGAGCGATGAGCAAAATGCGAATCCCGTAGTCGTGGAAGTTCTTTTCGATCTTCTGGAAGCGCTCGGGGGATAGCATCCGCCGCTGCACCCACTGCAGCCGGATCAGCCACCGGCCCCACTTGCGCCCGGCGACATAGAGGAGCGTATCGCACAGGACCACCCCCAGGATGCACAGGGGTAGCATGATCCACCACTTGAGCCCGTCCGGATTATTCCAGTCCCGGCCGACAAGAACACCGCCCGTGGCGATGGGGATTTCTTCGGGGATGGGTGCGCCGAACCCCGCGGCTACTAGCGCGCCGAAAACCGCGGCGTATTTCCAGAACGCGTCGGCGCCGAACATCCCGCGGGCCTCCCGCACATCGGGTCGGATCGGTGGCTGATAGCCTACAGCAACCCGCGGACCGAAGAAAGGGCGAGTAGGGGACTTACGGGGGGTGCCCAGGGTGCGTTATTTGGCCCGGCAACTCAATCGCTCGCCCGCGAATGGGCCGCCCCTACGATAAGACTTTCCGATCTCGCACCGCCTGAGTCTCCGGATGTTATTCGCCTGCGTCCTCGAGTGCTCGTCGATCGGGGCCATGGTTTTCCTGACCATTGTTGTGGTCATCACGCGGATCGGCGTGAACAAGGAGCACACGAAGCCGACGATTCCGCCTGACCCGGCCCCGGCGCCGGAGGCCGTTCCGCCGGCCGCCATATCCGAATCGCCGCCACCAGGAGCCTGATCCCGCCCTCGCGGGACCGGCGCACGGCCGATACACTGACGGGAGTCCCTTCGTCCACCGACCGCGCGGCCGCATGATCCTTCTGATCGACAACTACGACTCGTTCACCTACAACCTGGTCCAGCGATTCGGGGAATTGAACTCCGAGCTGCCGATGACCGTGGCACGCAACGACCAGATCACGCCCGACCAGGTCGCGGCCCTGAAGCCGACGCACATCATCATTTCCCCGGGGCCCTGCACTCCGAAAGAAGCCGGGGTATCGAACGAAGTGTTGCAGCGTTTCGCCGCGACCACGCCGGTTTTTGGCGTCTGCCTGGGCCACCAGTGCATCGGCCACGTGTTCGGCGGCGAGGTCATCCGCAACTGGCGAATCATGCACGGCAAGGTGTCCCCCATCTATCACGACGGCAAGGGGGTGTTCGCCGGGCTCTCCAACCCGTTCGAGGCCACGCGGTATCACAGCCTGGTGATCAAGAAGGACACATTTCACAACCCGGACTTCGAAGTCAGCGCCTGGACGGCCGAAGGTGAGATCATGGGCGTCCGCCACAAGCGCTGGCCGCTGCATGGGGTCCAGTTTCATCCCGAGAGTTTCCTGACCGTCGAGGGGCCGAAGATCCTCGCGAACTTCCTGGCGCTGGCCCCGTGGCGATGAGCATGGCCCGATCGTGACCCCATCCGTAACCTCGACCGATGCCGAAGCCCTCACCGCCTGGGGAATCACCGATGTGGGCCGCGGCGCCCGCAACCTGCAGAGCCTGACCGCCCACCTGGCCCGCGCGCTCGACGATGTCCTCCCGCACCTGCCGCGATCGCTGCCGGAGTCGCCGGACCCGGACCTCGCCCTCAATGCCCTGGAACGATTCTTCGCGACGAAAGGCGCTCGCGAACTGATCCCGCGACTGCTCGCCGACGACGGCCGGCAACTGCACATCCTGATTCAGTTGTTCGGCACCTCGCAGTTCCTCGGCGACGTCCTCGCCGCGGATCCGGACTTCCTCGAGACGGCGACCGCCCCGCTCCGGGTCACGCCGACGCGGGACGAGCTGATCGACCATCTGCGCTCGGACGTGGAATCTGCCGGCGATGACACCGGCGTCTTGCGGGCCTTCCGTCGTTTCCGGCGCCGGCAACTGCTACGCATCGGCCTGAACGACATCATTCGCGATCGACCGTTGGAAGAAATCACCGCCGACTTGTCGCGCGTCGCCGATGCGGCCATCGCTGTCGCGTGGGACCTGGCCCTGAAGTCCGCGACCCAGAGATTTGGCGAACCGCGCACGGCTCGCGGCCCGGCGACCGCCGCGGTGCTCGCCTTCGGCAAGCTCGGCGGCGAGGAACTCAACTACTCGAGCGACATCGACCTCATGCTCGTGTACGACGACGAGGGCAAGACCGCGGGCCGGCGGCCGGTCGGCAATGACGAGTTCTTCGCCCGCGCCGGTTCGGAAATGATCCGCTTGCTGTCTGCCCACACGGACCGCGGGCAGGCGTACCGAGTTGATTTTCGACTGCGGCCCGAAGGACAGCGCGGGCCGCTCGCCCGGTCGCAGGCCAGCACGCTCGGGTATTACGACACGCTCGGCCGTACCTGGGAGCGGCAGGCGCTCATCAAAGTCCGACGGGTCGCCGGCGATGCCGGGCTGGGGGCGGAGTTCGTCGAGGCGGTTCAGCCCTTCGTCTATAAGCGATTTTTGTCGTTCGCCGAGATCAACGAGATCAAGGCGGTGAAGCGGAAGATCGAGTACCAGGCTCAGCGCGGCGGCGGCGCGCGCGAGGTCAAGACTGGGCCAGGCGGGATCCGCGACATCGAGTTCGCCATCCAGTTCCTTCAGCTCCTCAACGGCGGCGACCTGCCCGCAGTCCGCCGCCGCGACACGCTCGGGGCGATCCAGGCTTTGGAGGCCGCCGGGTGCCTGACCGACGCGGAGTACCGGGGACTGGACGACGCCTACCGATTCCTTCGCAAGGTCGAACACCGCCTGCAGCTCTTGTTCGACCTCCAGACGCACACACTGCCCGAGCGGCCGGAGGAATTGCGCAAGCTGGCGCTGCGAATGGGCTACGGGGCGAGTACCGAGAACCCAGTACGCAGTACTGAGATCAAAGACTCCACACTGCGTACTGGGTATTCGGTATTGGCCCCGCAGCGACACTCGCCCCTTGACGAACCGTCCAAGTCCCCGACGCTCGACACGCGTGACTTGCTCTTCGACCCCCTGGACCGGTTCTTGCACGATTTCCACGACAAGACGCGCCTGAACCGCACGATCCTCGACCACTTGTTGCACCAGACCTTCGCCGACACGGCCGGCGGGTCCGAACCGGAGAGCGACCTGATCCTCGACCCGGACCCGGACGACGCGACGGTTCAATCCGTCCTGGGTCGGTACGGGTTTCGCGACGTGCCGGCCGCTTGGCGCAACCTCACCCGCCTGGCGCAGGAGCAGCGCTTCCTCTCGACGCGGCGCAGCCGGCACTTTCTCGCCAATATCGCCCCCAAGTTATTGCGGGCCGTTGCGGCCACGACCGATCCAGACCTGGCACTCAACAACCTGGAACAGGTGACGGATTCACTCGGCGGGAAAGCGGTCCTGTGGGAGTTGTTCAGCTTCAACCCGCCGTCGCTCAAGCTGTACGTGGACATTTGCGACAGCCCGTTCCTGTCCCAGATGCTGACGAACAACCCGGGGATGATCGATGACCTCCTCGACAGCCTGATCCTCAACCGGCCGCGGACGCTTACTGATTTACAAGCCGAGCTGACCGAACTGCTCCGCGGAGCCGGCGCTCCGGACGCGGTCGAGACGATCTTGCACTCGTTCCAGGACAAAGAACTCCTGCGCATCGCCGTTCGCGACCTGCTTGGCAAGGACGACATTCGCGCGGTCACGTCGGCACTGAGTGACGTGGCCGAAGCGCTGCTTCGCGAGGTTGCGACTCGCGAGGAGGCCGCCATGCGCGAGAGATTCGGCGACGCCGGGCCGTACGTTCTTCTCGCAATGGGCAAGCTTGGCGGCCGCGAGATGAGCTACCACAGCGACCTGGACCTGGTACTCATCTACTCCGGCGAGGGCCGCAGCACCGGACAGAGGCCACTCGATCATTACGAGTACTTCACCGAGTACGCCCGCCGACTCATCAAGTCCCTGAGCCAACATGGCCCACTCGGCCGCCTATACGCAGTCGACATGCGCCTGCGGCCGACCGGCCAGAGCGGCAGTCTGGTCGTGCCGCTCGAGGAGTTTCGCCGCTATTACGACGGGGGCGGTGCCCAAATCTGGGAGCGACAGTCGTTGACGCGTGCCCGGCCAGTCCACGGCGACCCGGCGTTCACCGACGACGCCATGGCAGCCGTCCGCGACGCGGCGTTCGCGGTACCGTGGGGGCCGGGTGTGGTCACAGAAATCCGGGCCATGCGCGAGCGGCTCGAAGCCAGTGCCCCGCCGCGTAGCCTCAAGCGCGGGCCGGGCGGAATGACCGATGTCGAGTTTCTTGTGCAGGCTTTCCAGTTGCGATACGGGCGGATCCGACCCGAAGTGTGTGTCACCAACACCTGGGACTGCCTGGACGCTCTTCGCCAGTTTGGGCTACTCGGCCCCAAGGACCACGAAGTTCTGGCCGCGGGCTACTCCTTTCACCGCCAGGCCGAAGCCCGGTTGCGGATTGTCACGAACCGTCCGCTCAATGAATACCCCGACGTCCCGGCGGAGTTGGAACGGCTCGCCCGGCGAATGGGATTCAATGCCGCCGAACGGCTCAATGCTGGCGACCGGTTCCTGGCGGAGTTGGACCGGCACAGCCGCGGCGTCCGCGAGGCGTTCAACCGCCTCGTGTGAATTGCACCGGAAATCGACTACCGACATTGACCTGGGCCTCATCGTGTGGAAGATGGAGCGGGAAGGTCGCCGTTCGCGCGATTTTGAAGATTGAGGGTGCGCGCACGCGGCCGCGATCCGCGAAGGGGGTGGAACAAAACGGAACAGTTTGGAACACCAACAAAAGATGTTGAGGCTCCGTCGGGCAGGCGTCGCGCCCCTGCCCCGACGCCCGGGCAGGCGAGAAGCCTGCCCGACGGAGCCACGGGATGTCCCAAAATGTCCCAAAATGTCCCAGTAAAAAAAGATTCTCTGTTCCACCGGGCCGGTGAACGACCATTGAATAGGGCGGTGAGCCCCGGAACTCCGACCGTTGACCCACCGTTGCACCCCCGGTAGCCTACCAGTACCCGCTCTTTGACCTCCCACCCAACCGGGAGCGCGTCATGATCCGCCTCGACGCTCCGAAACCCGCGTCCCTGTGCGATACCGTCAGTCGCCGCGACTTCTTGCATGCCGGGTCGCTCGCGACACTCGGGCTCACTCTGCCGGGCTACCTGCGCGCCAAGGAAGCAGCCGGGGCGAAGGACTCGGACGTTAACTGCATCATGCTCTTCCTGCTCGGCGGCCCGAGCCACATCGATACGTGGGACATGAAGCCGAAGGCCCCGGCGGAAGTCCGTGGGCCGTTTCAGCCGATCAAGACCAAGGCGCCGGGCATCGAGATCAGTGAGATCTTCCCCAAAATGGCGCAGCATGCGGACAAGTTCTCCCTGGTGCGCTCGGTCTATCACACCGCCACGGCCGTCCACGACACCGGCCATCAGATGATGCAAACCGGCCGGCTGTTCACCGGCGGCGTCGAGCATCCACACATCGGCAGTTCACTCGGCTACTTGAAAGGCGGGCGCGGCGAGCTGCCGGCGCACGTGCTTTTGCCGCGACCGATGGGCCGCACCGGCGGCAACCTGCCGCACGGCCAGAGCGCCGGTTACCTCGGCAAGAACTACGACCCGTTTGTCCTGAACGCCGATCCATCGGCCCCGAAGTTCAAGGTACCCGACCTGCTACCGCCGGATTACATCTCTCCGGTCCGGGCGGAGCGGCGGCAGAAGCTGCGCGACGCGGTCGATGGCGCGTTCGAATCGTTCGAGAAGAACGCGGCCGCCAAGCAGCTCGACGACAACTTCAACCTGGCCTACCGACTGATGTCCAGCCCCAAGGCGCGCGAGGCGTTTGCCATCGAAAAGGAGTCCGACGCGGTCCGCGACCGCTACGGCCGCACGCGGTTCGGCCAGTGCTGCCTCATGGCCCGGCGGCTGATCGAGGCTGGTGTGCGCTTCGTCACCATTAACATGTTCGAGACGGTGTTCGATGAGATCACCTGGGACATCCACGGGTCGAAGCCGTTTACGGACATCCAGGAAATGTCCAAGCTCGTCGCGCCGAATTTCGACCAGGCGTATTCGACCTTGCTGGAAGAACTCGAGGAGCGCGGGCTGCTGTCGAAGACCATGGTGCTGGCCATGGGCGAGTTTGGCCGGACCCCAAAGATCAATCCGGCCGGCGGCCGCGATCATCACCCGGGCGTGTGGACCATCATCATGGGCGGCGGGCCGATCCAGAGCGGGCGCGTCGTCGGCGAATCGGACGAACTGGGCTACGCCCCCAAGTCGCGGCCGGTGACGTCGGGCGAGGTGGCCGCGACGGTGTTCCGCGGCCTCGGCCTCGACCCGCACAAAGACCTGCCCGGCCCGCAGGGCCGGCCGATCCCATTGGCGGAATACAGCTTGCAGCCCATCAAGGAACTGTTTTGATGGCCGCTGAGCCCGACGACTCCCGGCCGCGTCGCGTTGAGGACGACCTCGACGATTTCGACGACCTCCCGCCGGAGCCGCGTCGCCGCCCGGCTCGTAGCGGCGGCGACGGGTTCGCGACCGTCGTCCCCTATCGGAACGGGGCCGCCCTGATTGCCTATTACCTCGGGGTGTTTGGGCTGATCCCGATCCTCGGTTTCGTGTTCGGACCCGCGGCGGTGATCCTCGGAGTTATCGGGCTGGTGAAGGCGCGGAAGAACCCCCAGGCCCATGGTACCGGGCATGCCATCGCCGGGATCGTGTTGGGAGTGATTGACCCATTCCTGTGGATCGTGCTGTTTTACTTCATGCGAAGTCGGATGTTTTAGATCGAACGGGACCTGGTGAAATGACTGTCCGCACAGACCTTTTCTTGATTTGCACCCTCGCTGTTGCAGCACCAACTTGTGCGGCAGAACTAAAACTCTATCCCACCGAGATTCCGCTCACGGGTCCCCGTTCGGCGCAGCAACTGTTGGTTGTGGATGAAGAAGAGAGTCGCACGGTGGCGGATCGAACGACCGCGGCCAGGTTCGTGTCGGCCAATCCGAAGATTGCGGCCGTGGACGAGGCCGGGCTCGTGACCCCGGCCGCGGACGGCGAAACGACCATCACCGCGACCGCGAACGGCAAGTCGGCGACGGCGAAGGTTCGCGTCACGAAGGCGAAGGACCCGACCCCGCCGAGCTTTCGCAACGATGTCCTGCCGATCCTCACGCGCGCCGGATGCAATTCTGGAGCGTGCCATGGGGCCTTGGCTGGCAAAGGGGGGATGAAGCTCAGCCTTCGCGGCTACGATCCCGAGGCGGACCATTTCGTGTTGACCCGTCAGGCGTTGTCGCGCCGTGTCGATCGCACCGATCCCGCAAAGAGTCTGATGCTGCTCAAGAGTACGCGGACGATGCCGCACGGTGGTGGGACGCGTATTCTCGCCGGGTCGTGGCAGTACCAGGTCGTGCACGACTGGATCAGCGGCGGAGCGGCGGGAGTTTCGGACGGAGATGCAAGAATCGATCGCATCGAGGTGTCGCCCAAACACGCAGTGCTAAAACCGAAGGACACCCTCCGAATAGTGGTCCTCGCTCGCTACACGGACGGCCGGGTCGTGGACGTCTCACGACTGGCGAAGTTCGTGAGCAGCGAAGCGCAAGTCGCGGATGTGGACGAAGACGGGAACATCAAAGTGGGCGGCAACGGGGAGGCGGCGGTGAGCGCCCTGTTCAGTAATCGGGTCGCCACGGTGACCGTCACTTCGCCGTACCCGAACGCAGTTCAAGAGCAAGATTTCGCAAAGGCGACCCGATCCAACTTCATCGACGACCACGTCCTGAACAAACTTCGCGAGCTGCACTTACCGCCGTCTCCGCCATGCACCGACGCGGAGTTCATTCGCCGGGCGTACCTGGACGCGGCCGGTATTCTGCCCACGACGGAGGAGCTGGCAAAGTTCCTTGCGGACACTTCGCCGGACAAGCGGGCGAAATTGATCGACGCGATCCTGGAGCGACCCGAGTTCGTGGACTACTGGGCGTACAAATGGTGCGACGTCATGCTCGTCTCCACGCGCAAGCTCCCGCAGCCTGCCATGTGGGCCTTTTACCGATCCGTGCGGCAAGCGGTGGCCGATAACAAGCCGTGGGATCGATTCGCACGTGATCTACTGCTTTCCAGCGGCAGCTCGCTGCAACACGGGGCGGGGAACTTCTTCGTCCTGCACAAGGACGTCGCCGACCTCACGGAGTCCGTCTCGCTCACGTTCCTTGGCACGTCGATCACTTGCGCCCGGTGTCACAACCACCCGCTCGAGAAATGGACGCAGGACCAGTACTGGTCGATGGCCAACCTCTTCAGCCGCGTCGGCATGAAGAACGGCGACCGGGCTGGAGAGGTGATTCTTGCCCCGAGCGCGGTCGGCGACACCCTGCATCCCCGGCGGACCATCCCGATGCCGCCGACGCCGTTGGACGGCAAACCGCTCGCGCTGGAAGACACGCGCGACCGCCGCATCCATTTCACGGACTGGCTGACGTCGCCGGAGAATCCATATTTCGCCAAGGCGCTCGTGAACCGGGTATGGAAGAACTTCCTAGGCCGCGGGCTCGTCGAGGCCGAGGACGACCTGCGCGAAACCAACCCGCCGACCAACCGCGAGTTGTTCGACGCCCTCGCGCGCGATGTCGTCGAGCACAACTACGACGTGAAGCACCTTATTCGCCTGGTGATGAACTCGGCCGCGTACCAACGGTCGAGCCGGCCGGTGAAAGGTAACGAGGCCGACGACCGATTCTTTTCGAAGTACATCGTCCGCCGATTGTCGGGCGAGGTGATCCTGGACGCGTTGTCACAGGTGACCGGAGTGCCGACGCTGTTCACACAGGTTTACACCGGCGTCGAAGGCGGAACCGCGGCGACCAACAGCTACCCCGAGGGCACGCGGGCCTTGCAACTCCCCGACTCGCAGGTGGCATCGAACTTCCTGGCCGCGTTCGGCCGGCCCGAGCGCGTTCAAACCTGCTCGTGTGAACGGCAGCAGGACTCCACGGTTGGTCAGGCACTCATGCTGAATAATGGCCAGTCGCTCAATGACAAATTGCGTTCGGAGAAAGGGCGGCTGAACGCGTGGCTGGCGGAGAAGATCACCGACGAAGAGGCCGTCAAGCGAGTATTTCAGCTAGCGCTCAGCCGCGACCCGACGGAAACTGAGTTGCGGAAGATGATCGGACTGTTGAAGGATGCGGGTGCCACGCCGGCTGCCCGGCGGGAGGCGCTCGAGGACGTGTTCTGGGCGGTATTGACCAGTCGGGAGTTTCTGTTCAATCACTAACCATCCGGCGCAACGATCCCGGTTGATCATGATTCGACTCTCTGCGGTCCTGGCAGTTTTCGCCGTCGCCGCCGTTCAGGCGGCGCCGCCGCCCCCGGTCACGGCGGTCGCCTATCACCCCGGCGGCAAGTTCCTGGTCGCCGGCACGCACGGCGACGTCGCGGTCATCGACACGACCAAGAACGAAGTCGTCGCGCATCTCGGAGGGCAGACGGCGCGGGTCACGGCCATCGCCTTCTCGCGCGACGGCAAGCGCCTTGCGGTTGCCAGCGGCGAGCCGGCCAAGTCGGGAATCGTCAAGATCTACGCGGTCACCGAGGCCGGCCCCAAGTTTGAGTCAAAGGGCGAGCTCGCGGGCGCGAGGGACATTCAATACGCTCTCGACTTCGCCTCCGATAACAAGACGCTCGCCGTCGCGGGCTACGACCGCATCATCCGGCTCTGGGACGCCGAATCGTTGAAGCCGATCCGCGAGTTGAAAGATCACAGCGACACGGTGTACGGTGTCGCGTTCTCGCCGGACGGCAAGCTGTTGGCTTCCGGGTCCGCCGACCGGGCGGTCAAAGTCTGGGACCCAGTAACCGGCAAGCGGCTCTACACGCTCGGCGATCCGACCGATTGGGTTTACGCCCTCACCTGGCATCCCGACGGCAAGCGGCTGGCCGCGGCCGGGGTGGATAAGAGCATCCGTGTTTGGGAGGCAACTGCCGACAGTGGAAAACTCATTCACGCCGTGTTTGCGCACACGCAGCCGGTTACGAAGCTCGCGTACTCGAAGGACGGGCAGTTCCTCTACTCGATCAGCGAAGGCCCGAATCTGAAGAAGTGGGACGCGGGCAAGATGGTCGAGAAACTTGTTTACCCGCCCCAGAAAGAGACGATGTTGAGCCTGGCGCTGCGGCCGGACGGCAAGCAGGTCGCCATCGGGAGGTTCGACGGGGTACTGCAAATCACCGACGCGGATTCGGACAAGGTGACCGCGGAGCCGCTGCCCGAGAAGCCGAAGCCGCCTGCCATTGGCAAGCTCACTCCGAACTTTGGGGCTCGCGGACAGACGACCCGAGTCGCGGTCGAAGGCCAACACATGACCGGCGATCTGTCCGTCGCCTCCAGTGTTCCCGGTGTCACCGTCAAGGTCGCGGGCGACGGCGACGGGAAGCGGGAAATCGAGATTCACGTCGCCGCCAACGTGCCCGCGGGCCCGGCGGCACTCACCTTCAAGTCGGCCGCGGGGGCATCGAGCCCGGTCAATTTTATCGTCGATCGCTATCCAGCGATCACCGACACGGCGTCGATCGACTCCGCGCGGAAGGGCCGCCCGGTCACGCTGCCAACGACCATCGCCGGGACGCTCGACCGGGCCGGGCAGGCGGACTATTTCCGCTTTTCCGCGAAAGCCGGTCAGCAGGTCGGAGTACAAATCCTGACCGCGGCCGTTGGCTCCAAGCTGGACCCGGTGCTCGAGCTGGCCGATGCCGAGGGTCGGGTGCTCACGGAGAGCTTGAACGGACTACTCGCCTATATCTGCCCGGCGGACGGGACCTATGCCATAGGCGTCCACGACAAGGAGTATCGCGGCGGCAGCGATCAGTTTTATCGTTTGCACGCGGGGGATATTCCGATCGTCACCGCCGTACGGCCGATGGGCATGCAACGCGGAACGGAGGAGACGGTCACGCTGGTGGGCGTTAATTTGCCGGCGAAGACCGCAACCGTCCGCATTCCGGCCGATGCGTCGTGGTTCAAAATCGTCAGCCCGAAAGCGGGCACGCGGGTTCCCGTGCCGTTGCCCGCAAATGTTGAAAAGCCGCTTGGCCACCCAACGGTGGTTGTCGGCGAATTCTGGCAGACCATCGTCGACCGGGGACGAGCAGCGCTCGCCGTACCCGCAACGGCCGACGGGACCATCGAGAAGCCTGGCGAAGAACACCTGATTCGTTTCCCCGCGAAAAAGGGCGAACGGCTGATCATCGAGGTCGATGCCCGCCGGATCGGTTCGCCGCTCGATTCCGTGATTGAGTTGCTCGACAACCAGGGTAAGCCGGTCGGTCGGGCCGCGCTCCGGTGCACGGCCCGAACCTGTGTCGTGTTCCGCGACCACGACTCGGCCGGGGCGGGGATCCGCATCGAGGCCTGGAACGAGCTCGCGATGGACGATTACGTCTACATCGGCAACGAACTGCTTCGCATTCAGCAGCTCCCGCTGAATCCCGACGCGGACTGCAACTTCTACGCGGTGGGCGGCCAGCGGATCGGGTTCCTCGACACGACGCCCGGCCACCACCCGATCGGCGCGCCGATCTACAAGGTCGAGATCCACCCGCGCGGCACGACGTTCCCGCCGAACGGGTTGCCCGTGTTCCACCTGAACTACCGCAACGACGACGGCGGGCCGGGGTACGGGAAGGACTCGCGAATCTTCTTTGACCCCCCGGCCGACGGCGAGTACACGGTGCGGTTGAGTGACGCCCGCGGCCACGGTGGTCCGGAGTATGGGTATCGCCTGACGGTCCGCAAGCCGCGGCCCGACTTCACGGTCAGCTTTAGCCCGACCGCGCCGAGTGTGTCGAAGGGCGGGTCGGTGCCCATCGCCGCGACTGTCAACTGGATCGACGGATACGACGGGCCGGTCCAGGTGAAGCTCGAGAACCTGCCGCCCGGGTTCGAAGCCCCGGCCTCATTTATCGAGGCCGGCCAGCAGTCCACGACCTTCGCGCTCTATGCGGCTCCGACGGCCGCGAGTCCGCCGGCGAATGCCGCCGCGTTGAAGCTTGTGGCCCGCGCCACAATTGACGGACACGAAGTCGTACGCGAGGCGAAAGGTGGATTGCCCAAGGTCATTGAACCCGGCGATCTCGTGACCACGACGGCCGCGGGCGAAGTGACTATCCGGCCGGGCGGCGAAGCCCGGTTGCGAGTGAAGATCGAACGCCGCAATGGTTTCAAGGGGCGCGTGCCGATCGAGGTTCGCGGGCTGCCGCACGGCGTGCGCGTACTCGACATCGGGCTGAACGGAATCCTGATCACCGAGCGCGACACCGAGCGCGAGATCGCGATCTACGCCGAGCCGTGGGTGAAGCCGATGGACCACCCGTTCGTCGTGCTTGCGAAGCGCGAGGGCAAGAATACCGAACACGGGGCCAAGAGCGTGTTGCTGAAAATGCAGAAGTAGCAACAAAAGAGTTGTCGCTGGCTAGCGACGATGCTGAGAGTGCCAATTTTGGGCGCCAGTGGGACTTGGTTGGCACTCTCAGCTTCTGAGTCATGTCACGTCTGACAGTTCATTGACAACTTGCTTCGACTCACGGTCAACGGAAGGTGGTTGCAGGGCACCAATAGCCTATCGGCTGCGCGCGCCGGCCCGGCGACGGCGACCGTTGGATCGCTGGGGCACTTCCACTTGCTTGTCTTCCGAGTCTT
>Ga0075428_100005544_pt1 | contig 14035 bp, 12 predicted proteins | sample RhiMetdeltSRZDD2_FD_75291 | JGI IMG/M metagenome (GOLD analysis project Ga0075428, IMG submission 75291) | Populus rhizosphere microbial communities from Tennessee, USA - Rhizosphere MetaG P. deltoides SRZDD2 | ecosystem: Host-associated > Plants > Roots > Rhizosphere > Soil | place: USA...
GCGGGCGGTGCGCGATGCACCTGTCGACTCGGGCTGGTGGACCGGCGCCGTCGACTTCCCGTGGCGCGAGCGACGTGCACCGGTCGTCGAGCCGATCCGCGTCGGGGACGCGTGGACCGAGCAGCGGCTTCTCGTCGAGCGCGCCCATCTGCTGCGGCGCCTCGGGCGCCACGGCGATGCCGAGCTGGCCTGGGTCTCCGCGGCCGCTGGCCCGGGCCGGCTTGCCGCCCTGGCCTGGATCGAGGTGGCGAAGATCCGCGAGCGACGCCTCCGCGATGTCGAAGGCGCCATTATCGCGACCGAGCGCGCCCGCCTCGCCGCCGAGCGCCGCCGCCGGCTGGGCCTGCCCGAGCCCCGCCTCGAGGTCGCGATCGCGTCACGGATGGCCCGCCTCCTTCGACGCCGGGAGCGGCAGGTCTCGCCTCGACGGCTGCGGCGGCCGGCGTAGGGCCCTCAGTCCGGAAGCCGCCGCGGTGTGCGCTCGAGGCGATCGGCCAGCTCGGTGAGCGACGGCACGCCGTCGAGACCGGGACGCTCGACGACAAGGGACGCGGCGGCGGCCGCGAGGGCCAGGTCGCCTGCGTCAGGGTCATCGGCCGCGCGACCGCGGCGCGCCGCGAGGTACGTCGCGAGGAAGACGTCGCCGGCGCCGGTCGGATCGACGTCGAGGACACCCGGCACGGCCGCGTACCGGTCTCGCTGTGGCCGCCCGCCGCCGCCCTCGATCAACCGCTCGCCGCCCCGCGGGCCATCCGTGACGATGAGCGTGCTGCCCGGGCGCAACCAGCTGACCAGGGACTCGGGCGTTATGTCGGGCGGCAGGTCGTCGCGGCTGACGCCAACGATCGACGCCCGTTCGAGAAAGCGGCTCGGTCGCGGTGGTCGCCGCAGGACGGTGCTGCCCGGAGCGAGGTCGCGCAGCAGGCCCTGCCAGCCGAGCGCGACAAGGGCATCGGGCGGCGGGCAGTCCGCCCACCCGTCGGGCAGCTCATCGGCGACCGGAGCGAGAAGCCAGGTCGCCGCAGACCGCGCAGCGGCGGGGACGGCGTCCGGGGGAAGTGGCTCGCCCGATTCCATCGCGGTCTGGATCCGGCCGCTAGGCCCCTCCAGGTTTTCGAAGACAGGTGACCGATCGAGACGGACGATGTGAACGTCGACGCCCGCGCCGCGGAGGAGATCGAGCTCGTGCGCGTCGGCCACGAGAGCGTCGCCGCCAATGAGCGCGAGGACCCGCAGGCCCATTCGCGCAAGCGTCAGAGAGCCGTAGCTGACGGCGCCACCGAGGCGCCAGCCCCGCGGGTCGTCGGTCGTCAGGTCGCGCGAGGCGGAGCCGACGACAACGACATCGGGGCGTTCGGCCGCAGATCGGGTCACGTGCGGACCGCCATGGGACGCAGCCTATACTCGGGCCCGTGCACTACTACGAGCTCCATGAGGGCGACAACGAGGTCTTTTCCGACCTGATCCTCGCGCGCGAGGAGGAGATGGAGGCGGACGAGTTCTTCAGCCTCGTGCAGGACATCCGTCGTCGCGTCCAGGATACGTTCGAGACCGACACGCTCATCGAGGCGATCGCCGAGGAGCTGGAGGTCAACCACGGCTTCACGTTCATCTCCGACGACCGCCTCGTCGCCGCGGTCAACGTCTCCCCGGTTGACGGCGAGAACTTCCTCGCCGACCTGGACGCCGAGGACGACTCCGAAGCCGGCGAGTATCGGAGCATCACCGCTGATTTCGATCCCGACGCGCTCGAGCGCAACTGACAGCCGAGACGTAGCCCCGAAGCCACGCGCTGGCGGCTGAACTAGCGGCTGAACAGGATCTCGATGACGTCGCCGTCGCGGACGGCATAGGTCCGACCCTCTGAGCGGAGCTTCCCGTGGCGGCGCGCCTCGGCCGTCGAGCCCAGCTCCAGGAGGTCCTCGTAGGCGACGGTCTCCGCGCGGATGAAGCCTCGCGCAAGGTCGCTGTGGATGACGCCGGCGGCATCGACCGCGGTCGCCCCCTCCGGGATCGGCCAGGCACGCACCTCGTCCGGACCCGCGGTCAGGAACGAGATGAGCCCGAGCAGCTGATACGAGAGCCGGATCACACGCCCGAGGCTCGACTCGGGCAGGCCAAGCTCCTCCATGAAGACCGCCGCTTCGTCCGGTTCGAGCTCGCCGAGCTCCATCTCGATCTTCGCCGAGAGCGCGTCCACGAGCGTCCGTCGGTGCTCGTAGCGCGCCGCCGTTTCGGCGACGAGCGCCGGTTCGCGGGCGATGTCGCCCTCGCCGACGTTCAGCAGCACGAGCACCGGTTTCTGCGTCAGGAAGCCGAACCCGCGGAGCATCCGCTCCTCCTCCGGTTCGAGATCGACGTCGCGGATCGGGCGACCGGCACCGAGAGCCTCATTCAGGCGCTTGAGGATCGCCTCTTCCCGCTCGTTCGCCTCGCGCTCGGCGGGCGTGCCGTGGCGGCCAGATGAGGTCAGCCGCTCGAGCCGCCGCTCGACCGTCGCGAGGTCGGAGATCGTGAACTCGAGGTCCAGGCGCTCGATGTCCCGGACGGGATCGAGCGACCCGTCCGGATGCGGACGCGCCGGATCCTCGAAGGCGCGCACGACGTGGAGCAGCGCGTCGGAGTCGCGCAACCGCGCCAGGTGCTCGGCCGGCAGCTCCTCGGCACCCACCCGGCCCTCGGCGGACGTCGGCGGGGCCGGCAGGTCGGCGTACGTGACGTCGGCCTGGACGATCTTCTTTGGCTTGAAGATCTCGGCAAGTCTCTCCAGCCGGACATCGGGCACCTTGACCATGCCGACGTGGAGCGTCAGCCCGCCGTAGCCGCCGGTCTCGGCATGGCCGCCGGTCAGGGTGTTGAAGACGGTCGTCTTGCCGACACCGGCGAGGCCGACGATCGCGATCTGCATCGCTGCCGGCGGCTAGTAGCCGGCCGTCGGATCGACGACGTTCTGCAGCGGCTGGCCCGCGGAGAACCGGCGCAGGTTCTCGCAGAACAGCTCGACCGAGCGATCGAGGACGCGGCCGGACGACCAGCTCGTGTGCGGCGTCACGATGACGTTCGGCAGGTCGTAGAACGGCGAGGACGCCGCGAGCGGCTCCTCGGCGAACGTGTCGAGGACGGCGCCGCCGATCCGGCTCTCGCGCAGCGCCGCCAGGAGCGCCCGCTCGTCGACGAGGCGGCCGCGGGCGACGTTGATCAACCACGCATCCGAGCGCATCGCCGCGAGCGCCGCGGCGTTGATCATGCCCTCGGTCTCCGGGGTCAGCGGCGCCGCGAGCACGACGAAGTCCGAGGCGGCCATGAGCTGCGGCAATCCGTCGGGGCCGAGCAGCTCGGCGACCGCCACGCCGCCCGCGCCCGTTTCGCCGACGACCCCGGCGCCGCTCACGGCACCGTCCGTTCGGCGGCGCATCGCGACGACGCGGCCGCCGAAAGAAGCCACGAGCTCGGCGACGGCCTTGCCGATCGATCCCAGCCCGATGACGCCGACCGTCAGGTCGCGCATCTCGACGCCTTCGAGCGGCTGCCAGGTTCGTTCGCGCTGGAGCTCGAGGAGCTGTGGCAGCCGCCGACTGACCGCGAGGATCATCATCAGGACGTATTCGGCAATGGGCGCCGAGAAGACCCCGCGGGCATTCGTGACGACGATTCCGCGGCTGAGCGCGGCGGGCGTCAGCGCGCGCTCCACGCCCGACGTCGCGCTATGAACCCAGGCGAGCCGCGGCGCACGGGCGAGCAGGCGATCGAAGGCATCCGCGTTCAGCCAGCCGCGAAGCAGGACCTCGATGTCGTCAACCGGTCCGTCGGCGTGGCCATCGACCGAGATCGACACGATTCGCGCGCCCGGTGCGGCGGCAGCGATTCGATCGAGATCGCGAGTCCGGTAGCGAGCCGAGAGGATCGGCGTGATAGCGACCGCGGTCGGAACGCCGCCGGGACCGCTGCCCGGGCCCGGGATGTCGGGCTGACCGGTTGTCACGACGCGGCCCCGTCGAGGACCCGAGCGATCCAGCGCGGCGGATCGGAGAGCTCGGCCGCGCTCGGGACGGTCGAAGGGCCGGACCACAGGCGGTTCAGCGCTTCTCGTCCCCGTGCCTCGGCGACGGCCCGAACGAACCGCTCGCCGCGTTTGTACTGCTCGAGCTTGAGGTCGAGGCCCGTGAGTCGCAGGATCGCTCGTTCGAAGCCCGTGCGGCGCTCGCGCCGTTCGTGGAAACGCGCACTGATCCGCTCGACGTCGGGCACGAGCTCGCGACCCACCTCGTCCATCACGTAGTCGCTGAAGCCCTCGAGGATGCTCATCACGGCCTGCGTCTCGCCGAACAGGCGGCGCTGCTCGTCGGACATCAGCCGCTCGAGCCAGTGCTCGCCCGCCGCTTCGCCGCGGAGCGTCCGGCCGAGCGCGCGGACGGCGTCACGACCGAGCGACGAGGCGTTGCCACTGAACAGCTCGAGCGATCGCTCTAGCCGCTCGGCGATGTACGGCCGGAGCCACGGGTGGCCTTCGAACTCGAACGCGTGCGTCGTCTCATGGAGCGCGATCCAGGTTCGGAATGGCCCGACCGGCACACCGAGCGCCGATGCCGTCGCGCGGATGTTCTCCTCTACGAACAGCAGGCGTCCGGGCCGCGCTTCCGCGGACAGCAGCGCGAGATCGTACTGGCCGAGGACGCGGGTGCCGAGGAAGCCGAGCAGGAATCCAAGCTGGCGCGTCGTGACCGCCCGATTCGCGAGCGCCATCAGCGAGCGCGCGAGTCCGCCGTTCCGTGGCACGAGCTGTTCGAGGAGGTCGCCCTCGATGCGCGACATCAGGCTCTGGAAGGTGGTGACGTTCGCCCGGGCCCAGCCGGCCCGATCGACGACCTCGACCCGCTCGACCACGCCCGGCAGCGGCGTGCCGAGCGCCTCCGCGAGTCGCGGCGCGACCCGCGCCATCGCGGCGGCGTACTCCGGCTCGACGGCCGCGAGCTCCGCCGCGGACAGGCTGCCCGGTGCGGCCCTCAGCCGTTCGGTGGCAATCCGCTCGACCGCCGCCCAGTCGACGAGCCCGGCGCGCCGCGCCTGCCGCTCCACCCGCCGCCCGACGACCGTGACCGCGGCGCCGAGGATCGAGCCGGCGATCACGCCGGCGCCCCAGGCCGTGCGGCGTGCCCGCGACGTCATCGTGCGACCACCGCGGAACCGCGAGCCGACCCGACCTCCACCGGCTGGACGTCCGCGAAGCCGTCGCCGAACATCCGCCCGGCGATCGCCCGGAAGGCATCGACGTCGCCCGTAGTGAGCTGGACGTGGGTCGCGGCCGTCAACGGGGCGCCGCTCCCCTCCCCGACGGGCGCATCGAGCCCGTTGATCGACAGCAGCTCGGACAGGGCCGACGCCGTCGCCGTCGCGGAATCGACGATCGCGATCCCCTCGCCGGCAACCGCCTCGATCGCTGGTCGCAGCAGCGGGTAGTGGGTGCAGCCGAGGAGCAGCGTGTCGATCCGCGCCGATGCCGGCAGCGGGAAGACGAACTCGCCACCCGAATCGCGCGTCCCGAGGAGCGGCGCGAGCGCCTCACCAACGGCAGCCTCAACCGACGAACCGCCCAGCTCGCCCGCCTCGATCATCGGGACGAACGTCGGCGTCGCGTGCTCGTAGACCTCGACGGCGGGGTTCTCGTCCTTGATCGCACTGAAGTAGGCGTGCGAGCGGATCGTCGCCGGCGTCGCGATGACACCCACGCGCCGGTTGCGCGTCGTCAGCGCCGCGGTCACGGCGCCGGGCCGGATGACGCCGAGGATCGGCAGGTCGTAGCGCCGCCGGGCCTCACCGAGGCCGACCGCGGTCGAGGTGTTGCAGGCGACGACGATCGCCTTGACGTCGCGCTCGGCGAGCGCATCGAGACTCTCCAGGGAGAACTGCAGGACCTCCGAATCCGGTCGGACACCGTACGGCGCGCGCGCGTTGTCGCCGAGGTACACGGTCGATTCGTTCGGGCTGCGACGGAGGATCTCGCGGAGGACGGTCAGGCCGCCGACGCCGGAATCGAATACGCCGATGGCTCGGGCGTCGGTCACGACGCCTCAGTGCCCGGCGCCGGCGAGGACTGGTGCGGACTTCATCGACTCGAGGAGCTCCGCGGCCACCCGGCCGACGTCCTGGCTGGCCTGGCTGTCCGGCCGCGAGAGGACGAATGGCACGCCCTGGTTGTTCGCGGCCGCGATGATCTGGCCGTCGGAGCGGATCTGGTGCTCCGGCACGCGCCCGAGGGCGCGAACGAGATCCGTCGGGTCGATGCCGCCCGCGGAGTCGGCACGGTTGAGCAGGTAGCGGACGCGTGTCGCCGGGTAGCCGATCGCGCGAAAGGTGTCGGCCATCGCGATCGTGCTGTGGATCGTGGTCGCGTCGAAGGTCACAATCTCGAGGATCGGGTCCGCGGCATCGAGGAGCCCGAGCGTGACGTCGCCAAGGTGCGCGGCGGTGTCGATGACGACGACGTCGTAGATCCGGCGCAGCATCGAGAGGATCTTGTCGATGTCGCGCAGGCTGACCATCTCGTGCTGCTCGAACCGCGGCGGGGCGAGGAGGATGTCGACCCCTGAGGGATCGCGCCAGACGACGTCGTTGACGTCCGATTCGGCGATCCGGTCCGTCGGCAGGTCGACGATCGATGGCGCGTCGGCGGGGACGCGAAGGAGCGCCCGGACGTCGCCGAACTGCAGGCTGCCGTCGACGACGACAACGCGTCGCCCCGAGGCCGCGAACGAGACCGCGAGGTTGAACGCGATCGTCGTCTTGCCGACACCGCCCTTCGGCGAGTGCACGGCCACGACCCGTCCGCGGACGCTGTCGCCGCTCGCCTCATGGTCCTTACGGACATCCTTGATCTTCGAGGTCAGGTCGTAGCCCGAGAAGGGCATCGACAGCACGCCATGGACGCCGCGCTCGGGGTCGACGTCGACCGGCTGCTGCGGGACGGTGAGAACGACGCACGGCACGTTGGCGCCGCTGTCCTTCAGCTGCTGGGCGAGCTGGAGGCCCTTGACCTTGCCCTGGAGCAGGGCATCGACCATGACGAGGTCCGGTCGGATCTCAGGGACCTGGGCCGCAACACGCGAGCCATCCGAGACGACCTCGAGCAGCTTGATCGTCTGCTGCGAGGCGAGCAGGCCCCGGATGTACTGGACCACCTGCGGAACGTCTTCGACGAGCAGCAGCCGGACCTGATCGGTACTGGCCATCATTCCGACGATATCACGCCCTCGATGGCCTCACGGCCACGAGGATTGAGCGCTCGGCGCCCGCCGCGGCCGGGTTCAGCTCGTAGTCGCCGCCGAGTCGCTCGACGATCAGGCCGGCGTCCTCCGCGAAGCCGCTCAGCTCGTCCGCCGCGATCAGCCGCAGGCGATCGGTCCGCGACCAGCGCCGCGGCGGATCGCCGGGCAGGCCCTCGTCGTAGATGGCGGTGAGGGCGAGGCCGCCGGTCGAGGCGTCGAGCCATGCCGCGGCAGTCTTCGTGACCTCGAGACCGGTCTCCGGATCCCGGCGCTGGTACTCGAGCATGAGGCGGCCGTCGAAGCGGGCGAGGTCGTCTGCGCCGGGCTGCCAGACGTCGACGACAGCGACGCCGCCCGGGGCCAGCAGGCCGGCCATCGACGCGATCGCGCGGCGCTGCGCATCGCGGCTGCCAAGGAGGAGCAGCGAATTCAGGGCCAGGATCGCGAGCTGGAACTCCCCCGCCCGAGCGCCGGGCATCTGCAGCAGGTCCGCTTCGAGAAGCTCGATGCGCGCGGCGACGTCCGCTCCCGCCCGGGTGGCCGCCGAACGCGCCCGACTCAGCATCGCGGGATCGATATCCAGCGCGGTGACGCGATGCCCGGCCGCGGCGAGCGGGACGCTCAGGCGGCCGCTGCCGGCTGCGAGCTCGATGATCGGATCGCTCGTGCGCCGCGCGAGTGCGAGGTAGAGCTCCAGGTCGCCGGGATCCTCAACGAGGTCGACGTCATACAGGCGGGCGAGCGCCGCTGCCTCGGACTCCTCGGCCATGTCGGCCGCCTCAGCGCTCCAGGCGCACGACGGCGCCGCCGGCTCGCTTGACGGCAAGCGCGGAGATCGCCTCGAGCGCGACCCGGTTCGCGATCATTGCGGTCGACTCGGCCCAGTCGTACGGCGGCGCAACCTCGACGATGTCCATCCCCGCGAACGGCACCTGGCCGACGATCTGGCGGACCGCCCGGAGCAGCTCGCGGCTGAGCATGCCGCCCGGCTCCGGCGTTCCGGTGCCGGGGGCAAGACCCGGGTCGACGACATCGATGTCGACCGACAGGTAGACGACGTCCGGTCCGTCGAGGGCCTCGGCGATCGCGTCGGCGATGACTGCCTCCGCGCCACGCTCCTCGATCTCGGTCATGAGGTGCCAGCGCAGTCCCTGCTCACGCATCCAGTCCAGCGTCTCGACGCCCGGCCAGTAGCCACGGAGGCCGACCTGGACGAAGTTCTTGCCGGCGACGGCGCCGCTCTCGATGAGCCGCCGGATCGGCTGGCCGTGCCCGGCGAGCTGGCCGTAGAAGTCCGAGGACGTGTCGGCATGGGCGTCGAAGTGGACGATGCCGACCGACTTCGGCGCGCGGACCTCGGCAATGGCCGTCGCAGACGGCCAGGTGATCGAGTGGTCGCCGCCGAGGACGATCGGGATCGCGCCGCTTGCGGCGACCTCGCGGACCTTGCGGAAGATCATTGCGTGGCCCCGCGTGGGCAGCGTCGGCACGACGTTCGCGTCGCCGGCGTCGGCGACGTTCAAGTACGTGAACGGCTCGATTCCGAGCTGCAGCGAGTTCAGCGAGCCCGTCGTGTAGTTCGCCTCACGGATCGCGCGCGGTCCGAATCGAGCGCCAGGCCGGTGGCTGACCATGTCGTCGAGCGGCGCACCGACGATCGCGACGTCGACCCCCCGCCGGGCGAGCTCGGCCGGATCCGTGATCCACGGCAGCTTCTGGAAGGTCGACAGCCCGACATAGGTCGGCAGGTCGAAGTCGTCGTATGTCTCGTGCTCGCCATCCCAGCCGTTCAGGGCGGCGTAATCAGGTGACGGGGAGCTCGGGGACTGGCGCTTGGCCACGGGAGCGACCTCCGGGCAACCGGCCGATGACGAGATCGTCCGCGAACGCGTCTCGACCGGGCGCCGCCGGTTCGGATCCAGCCGTCCAGCGGGGCGCCGCGGGCATCCTATCGCACGCCGCTCCGTGCGAGGGTCGGCGGGGGCTCAGCGGGTGCTCAGCCCGGGCGGCGGCCCTCGCCGACGAACAACCGCCAGCTCGCCTCGACGAGGCCCGGGTCGAGGTACAGGTCGACGGCCGTCTGCGCGACGAGAATGGCCGCGAGCAGGGTCACATCGTCGGCCTGCGGCCGGGCCGAGGCGTCGCGGAAGGCGATCGAGTGGCCAGGTGTCCCGCGCGGCACGGCCGCGAGATCAGGGTGGATCGCGGGCACGACCCAGGACACGTTGCCCATGTCCGTGCTGCCGTACGAGGCGTCCGGGCCCTCGTCCTCGATCCCGAACGCGGCCATGTTCGCGCGCCAGCGTTCGGTCAGCACGGGGTTGTTCAGCATCGTCCGCGCGCCGCCCGAGAACTCGATCTCGACCTCGGTCCCGGTCGCGAGCGCGGCGGCCTTGCACAGGTCGATGAAGCGGGCTTTCATCGCCTCGTAATCGGCCTCGTCGATGTTCCGGATCATGAACCAGGCCTTCGTCCGGTCCGGGATGATGTTCGCGGCTGTGCCGCCCTCGCGGATGATCCCGTGGACGAGTGCCGTCGGGCGCAGGGACTGGCGCCACAGCCCGACCGACGTGAAGAGCGTGACCATCGCGTCGAGCGCGTTCCGGCCGCTCCATGGATCCGACGCCGCGTGGGCCTGGACGCCCCGGAACACGACGTCGACGTCCTCGGATGCGAGCGGGTCGATCTCCACGTGGTTGCGGTCGCATGGGTGGTACAGCAGCGCAGCGTCGATCCCGTCGAACAGGCCGTCCTCGATCATCTGCTTCTTGCCCGAGCCATGCTCCTCGGCGGGCGTCCCGAAGAACACGGTCTCGCCGGGCAGGCGGTCCCCGACCGCCGCGAGCCCGATTGCCGCGCCGACCCCGGAGGCGGCCATCGTGTTGTGGCCGCAGCCGTGGCCGAGCCCGGGCAGCGCGTCGTATTCCGCGAGGACCCCGATGCGGGGCTTCGCGCCGCCGAGGCCGTTGCGGCGGACGGCGCGGATCCCGGTGGCGAGCCGGCCCGCCGGCCGCTCGACGACGAAGCCGCGGCGCGCGATCGCCTCACCGACCCACGTCGCCGCGTGTTCTTCCTGGTACGCCGGCTCCGGGGTGGCATGGATCCGGTGCGACAGATCGAGGATCTCGTCGCGCGCACCGAGGATCGCGGCCTGGGCGGCGCGCTTGAGCTCGGCGTTGGGGCCGCTGGGCTGGGCGTTCAAGTCGAACTCGGTCACGTGGTCCTCCGCGTGGCCGGCTCTGCCCCAACCGGCGGTTTCAGCGCTCGAACGACAGCGTCGTCTCGGCGACGACCACGAGCGCGATCACGAACAGCATGATGGCGGGCTCGAAAATCTGCTCGACGCGCAGGACAACGAAGACCGCCGCGATCAGGGCGACCCAGGCACCGCGGCGGAGCGCCCGTTGCCAGTCGCCGCGGTACGCGATCCGGCGGTGGCGCGCGAACGTTGCCAGCCAGATCAACGGGGCGACGGTCAGACCGACGGCGGCGCCGATCGCGATCGCCCCGACATAGGCATTGATCGGGTCGGCGCCGGGGTCGAGCTCGAACAGGATCACGGTCACGATCAGCCACGCCGCGCCGGCGGCCCCGAGGAGGATGATGGTTCGGCGACGGTCGCTGGGGTCCATGCGGCGGCGAGTCTAGGCGAGGTGGCGGTCGAGGTCGGCGATGTCGTCGAGCTCGAAGTCCGGCTCCACGTCAAGCGATCGCTCGCTCGATGGCAGCGGCGAGTCCTCGGGCCGCTGCCGGAGGTAGCCGACGTGCCAGCCGACGCCGCGGGCGCCGACGACGTCCGCAGCCCAGTCGTCGCCGACGTGGAGCATCGCCTTCGACGCGCCGATGCCCAGAGCGGCGGACGCGGCGAGGAAGATCGCCGGGTGCGGCTTGATCGTGCCAACCCGCTGCGAGACGACGACGGCGTCCAGCCAGGCGGTCCAGCCGGACGCCTCGACATAGCGGTCGATCGTCGTTGCGAGCGGCCAGTTCGACAGGATCGCGAGGCGGAAGCCGCGGTTGTGGAGCCGCTCAAGCACGCCGGCCGCGGCCGGTGCCGGTGGCAGCCCGGCGACGAACGCCCGGGAGTAGACGTCGATGGCGAAGGCCACTTCCTCTGGCTCGGTGAGCTCACGTGCCGCTGCGTCGTTCCAGGTCTCGCCCGACCGTGGCGGCAGGAACCCGCGCAGCCGCGCGAGGACCCGGACGACGCGCTGCTCGAGATCGACCTCGCGGAACCGCGGCACCTCCTCGCGGAACTGCCTCGCTCGCTCGTCCGACCAGGCCGCGAGAAACGCTTCGCGATCCGGCAGGCCGGTTCGGGCGCACACCCGCTCAGCGGTCTCGGCGACGACTCGCCGCAGACCCGCACGATCGACGCGCACCAGGGTGTTCCCGAAGTCAAGCGTCACGGCCTGAATGCCCGCGAGCGCTGTCGTGCTGTTCGTGGGGCCGCCCGTCACCTCGCCGCGCTCGACGGGCAGATCTCGCGGAACGGGCAGTACGTGCAGGCGAGCGGGCCCGGGCTCGGCTCGTAATTGCGGGCGCGGATCCCGGCGGCCGCGGTCGCGATCCGGGCACGAGCTTTCTCGAGGCGCTTCGGGTCCACCTCGACGCGGCTGGCCACGCCGGAGTCAAGGAAGTAGAGCTGCACGGCATCCGGGAGCCGCCCGGTCATCGCCTCGTAGGCCATCGCGTAGATCTGGAGCTGGAGCGATTCGCGCGTGCGCTGGCGCGCGCGAACCGGATCGCGGACGTCGCTCGACTTGTAGTCCGTGATTGTCACGCGCTCGCGCCCGAGGAGCTCGAACGTCGGCTCGATGACGTCGGCTCGGGCGCTGGCCGCGGCGAGCGCCAGATCGGCCGATGGTTCCGGGCTGCCGTCCGCCGGCTCGATGTCGACGCGGTCCATCCGGCCGCGAATGCGATCGCCGCCGAGGCTGAACGAGAACTCGCGCTCCACCCAGGCCGGGATGACCGCGCCCGGCTCGAGCTGCGCCTCGCGGAAGCGATGCAACGCGGCCCGGCCTGCCTCGAGTCGCGCGGCCTCGTGCTCCCGCGACAGGAATCCGTCGTTCGTCCAGGCCGACTCGAACGCAGCGAAGAGTTCCGCCTCGCTCATGACGTCGCCGCGCGCCTGGCGGCGATGGAACTGCTGAACGGCCGCATGGAGGGCTGCGCCGTAGATGAGCGAATGATGCGGCGCCGTGGGGACGCGGAGCACGTGGCCGAACTTGTATCGCAGCGGGCAGGTCAGGTAGTCGTCGATCGCGTAGTACGACAACGTCAGCGGCCCGGTGACCGGCTCGGGCGCCGGGGCAGCGACCGCAGGCAGCGGCTCGAACGCCTCGATGCGCTCAATCGGCTGACTCGCATTCCAGCCGCCGCCTACCACCGCGAGCGGCACGTCCAGGGCCTCGAGGACGAATGGCGAGACCCGGCGGGCCCGATTGCCGCCGTAGTCGGCGGCGTGGCTCAGGACGAGCTCGTCCCGCGCGCGCGTCATCGCGACGTAGCAGAGCCGCCGCTCCTCCTGGAGCTGGTAGTCGCCCTCCGGCAGCGTCTCCTGGACCAGCTCAACCGGCAGCCCGAGGGTCTCCCGTCGCGCAGCCACCGGAAAGCGACCTGCGACGAGGCCGGGCAGGAACACGACCGGAAACTCGAGACCCTTGGCCTTGTGGACGGTGAGCACGGCCACGGCGTCGGCGTCGGGATCGAGGTCCGCGGTCGCGGGATCGTCGCCCGCCTCGATCAACGTGCTGAGGTGACGTGCCAGGAAGACCGCGCGGTCGTCAGCGAGCAGGGCCGACTGGGAGCGCACGATCTCGAAGAATCGCGCGATGTTGCCGAGCCCTTCCTCGGCCGCTGCCGAGTCCTCGCTCGCCAGGCGTCCGAGGATGCCGCTTTCGCGCAGGAACGTGTAGAGGACCTCGCCGGCCGGCCGCTGATGTGCCAGCTCGACGTAACGCTTGACGTCTCCGACGAGCCGCGCGACCTCGACTCGGACGTCGTCGGCCACGCGAAACGGCGCGGTGCCGTCCGCAACCTCGCCCAGGACTGCCCATGGCGATCGGTTCCGGCGTCGGGCGGAGACCATGATCGTGGCCAGGTCCTCACCGCCAAGCCGGTAGACGCTCGACGCAGCGAGACCGTAGAGGTCCAGGCTCGAGGTCGGGTCTGCGACCACGCGGAGGAACGCCAGCAGGAGCCGAACCTCGGGGCGCGCGTAGAGGCCGGACGTGCCCGAGAAGCGCCACGGCAGACCAGCCATGTTGAGCGAACGCAGGATCGCGTCGGCATCGGCGTTGGCCCGCACGAGGATCGCGTGATCGCGAGGCCGTGCGCCAGCGTCGGTCCGGCGACGGATCTCGGTCGCGATCCAGTCCGCCTCCTCGGCGCCGCTGGCGAAGGCCTCGTGGCGGACAGGCTGCGCGTCGGCCGAGCTTCGCTCCGCCATGAGCTCTTTGACGATCCCGGCATGGACCTCGAGGCGATCCGGGTCGTTGAATCTGACGAGGCGGTAGGCCGACTCGAGGATCGGTGCGAAGGAGCGGTAGTTCCGTCGCAGGACGATCGTCCGCGCGCCGCGGTAGCGCTCCCGGAACTCGAGGATGTTGCTGATCGCCGCTCCCCGGAAGCGATAGATCGACTGATCGTCGTCGCCAACCACCGTCACGTTCCGGTGCTTCTCGGCGAGCAGCGCGACGAGCTCGGATTGCGCCCGGTTCGTGTCCTGGAACTCATCCACGAGGAGGTAGCGGTACCGGGCGCGGACC
>Ga0075428_100005546_pt1 | contig 14035 bp, 13 predicted proteins | sample RhiMetdeltSRZDD2_FD_75291 | JGI IMG/M metagenome (GOLD analysis project Ga0075428, IMG submission 75291) | Populus rhizosphere microbial communities from Tennessee, USA - Rhizosphere MetaG P. deltoides SRZDD2 | ecosystem: Host-associated > Plants > Roots > Rhizosphere > Soil | place: USA...
TCGCGGCGGCGCGCGAGGCCGCGCACGAGATGAATCGCATCCGGCCGGGAGATCGCAACGCGAAGATCCTGGAGGAGTCGATCGACGACTACCTGCGGCAGCAGGCCCGGCCGAACGTTCCGCCGGTGCCCGCGCCTTAGCGGGGTGCCCGCGCCCTGCGGGCCCGGCTCAGAACCACCAGTTGAAGCCGAGCGCCCCGGCGCCGATCTGGGTGCGGATCCCGTTCCCGTACGTCATCGAGCGGATCGACAGCTCGGGCGCGATCGAGATGCGCTGGTAGAGGCGGCGCTCCCAGCCGGCCGCCATCTCGAGGGCGAACCCGTGGTCCTCGTACAGGACGAAGAACGGCACGTCGAAATCGGCGTTGGCGGCCAGCTTCGCGGTCACGTTGTCGCTGGCCACGACCTTCTCGGACAACGAGCTGATGCCGGCCCCGCCGCGCAGGAAGAAGCCGCCGTCGCCCACGAAATAGGTGGCGCTCATCAGGGAGAGCGCGAAATTCCACTTGTAGGCGTCGAAGTCCTTGGTCCACGCGCTGCGCTCGAAGCCCACCATCCAGTGCCGGTTGATCGCGTAGCCGAAGCGGAACTGACCGGTCGGGGCCGACTCGATGTCGGTCTTGGACCAGTCGGGGCGCCCCACGACCAGCGGCGGGTACTCGACGCCGGTGTCGGAGCGCAGCTCCGCGACCACGGTACGGTCGGAGCCCACGAAGCGGGTTCCCCCGTAGCCGGTTCCGAAGCCCATCATCCAGGCGCGCCGCTCGGGAGTCGGGGAGACCGGTGCGGCGGGCGGCTTGGCGGCCACCGGGGCGGGCGTGGCCGGCTTGGCCGTCGCCGTCGAATCCTGCGCGCGGGCCGGCAGCGTGAGGGAGACGAGTGCGAGGGCCGCGAGGCCGATCGAACGCCAGAACCGCATGGGGACTCCTTCGAAAGATCCGGTCGGGTGATCGTGTTGGTCCTGGGCGGCCTCGCTCGCACGGTCGAAGCGGGGGGTGGCGGGCCAGCCGGGCGGGTAACTTAGCGGGTTTGGCGGGCCGCGCGCCAGTGGGGATCGGGCCGGAGCGACGGGGGGGCCGGAACGGCGAAGCCCCCGATCGTGGAGGAAGGATCCCGGTCCTTCCTTCCTTACGCGGGGGCTCCGCCTGGCTGGGATGTGCCGTGTTACGCCGTGACGATCACCAGATGCTTCACCTTCCGGAATTCCTTCGGCTCGACGATGCGCAGCTCGACCATGCCGCTCCCCTCGATCGGCTGGAGCACGTAGCTGGTCACGGGCTGTGCGCTCACCACCTGCGCCCGCTCGGCCGGGATCTGGATCACCGACTGTGCGTCGGTGTCGAGCGCGGTGAACATCGTCTCGTCGACCAGGCCCGACGGCTCGAGCGTCTTGCCGACGCCCAGCACGCCGCCCTTGGCGACCACCACGCCGGAGCCGAGCAGGTCCTTCTTGGTTCCGATCACGTACAGCACGGTGCCGAGCTCCGTGGTCAGTCCGGCCACCCTCGTCTGCAGCGAGTCGCGCTGGACGGTCAGGCTGGCCACGTACTGCTCCTTCTCGGCGACCGCGGTGCGCAGGCGCGTGATGAGCTTCTGGAGCCCGGCGATCTTGACGCCGCTCTCGCGCAGGCGCGTGTCGAGCTCCTGAATGCGCACCTTGGTGCGCTCGATGCCCGCCTTGAGCAGCGCGATGCGGGCGATGGCCTGGTCTCCGTTGGTCGCGGAGGTGCCGAGCTCGGACTGGAGCGGCGACGGCTGAAGTCGCGCGGCTTCCTCGCCGAGCACGATGGTGTTCAGGCTGTCCTGGATGGTCGCGATCTCGTTGATCGCCTGGCCGTACCGGAGCCGGGTGTTGGCTTCCTCGGCGACCATGCTCTGGAAGTCTGCGTCGGACTTGCGGTACTTGGAGTAGAAGAAGGTCGCGGCTCCGACCCCCAGCACCGCCAGCACACCGAGGGCGAGGATGATGGGTCTGCGCATGATGCGTTCTCCTTGGGTCTGCCCGGGGGGAGGCGCTGAAAGTGGGCACCTGGTCGCCGGAATCGCGTTCGAGTCCAGCTACGGCGATGCGTTCAGCAAGAGAGGTGCCGTGCGCGCCGCAGGTCGCGGCCGGGATGGCGAGGGGCGAGGAAGGTGCAGGTATTCCCGGCATCTACGCGATCGAGGTCGGATCGCGAGGGCGGGCCGCGACGCGAGCCGGCGCGGCGCCTTTGTAACAATCTCGCGTAAATGGGTCCGGGAACCCCTCATTCCTGCTTCAGGGACGCGCGCCCCCGTTCCGGACCACGCGGATTCGGGCGAGTTGAGGCTCGCGCCGCATCCCGTGGAGTGCCCGCTGAACCGACGCCAGCAGGTCGCGGATATCCCACCCCCGCTCGCCGCCCTGCAGGCTCCCGTCTTTCACCCTTCGCCGGAGCGTCCCGGCGAAGCCGCGCTCGCCGCCCGCGGGCGGCACGATCGAAAGCACCTGTGACGCGCACAGCATGCGACGGACGGCCCCCCGCGACAGCCCGGTTTTGCGGGCGATCTCCCGCACCGAGCAACCCCTGTGATGAAGCTCTCTGACGTTCATCCCAGTTCCCTTCGATCCATGGCTCCGGTGATCGTCGGCGCGCCATGCGCGCCCGACGCCCGGAGCCGTTTCGAACTCGCCGAACACACCGGCGGTAAGCCTCACGGTACGGCCCGATGTCGTGGTGATCAGGGGATCGGGGGTGGAGATCATCGAACCACGGTGCCGATCTCCCTGGATGCCCCGGGCCGCCCCCGAAGGGCGCGGCCCAGGGCGCGGCGACGGGATTCCGTCAGGATCCGTCCTCGTCGCCTGCTTCCTCGCTCGCCGGTGGCGAGTCCGGTTCCGTCATGGAGGAGTCGGCATTCGCTTCCGCCGGCGCGTCGGCCGGTTCGGTCATGACTGCGGCGGTCGAGGTCGCTTCCGCCTCGCTCGACGAGTCCGTCGCCATGGCGCCATCGTTCGCGTCGGCGTCGGCCCCTCGAGGGTCGTCCCACTGAAACATGCTGCGCCTCCTGTGGTGAACCGTGGTCGAGTGGGGACGGCGTGCGAGTGGCATCGGGTATGCCAACGTTGTGGAAACGTCATAAGGAGATGGGAGAGAACGTCGGCAGTCTCGAACGCTCTTGGCAATGTGTACGTTGCACACGCGCTTCGTGTAAGTCCGCGGACGTCGACCCAGCGCGGGAGTCGCAGTCGGGGGCTCCGTTTGTAGAAGCGGCCCGCGATTCGTCGCGGGTGTCGCCCGCCGGTGCGCGGTAACTCCCGACCTTACCGCGCGGCTTCTCCCTCCTCTCCCGGTGGCATGGGGCGTGCTCGCGTCAAATGCTGCGGCCGCCCACGAGGAAGGGGAGGTGACGCATGGCCAAGGCGCTGGAGCAGTGGATCGAGCAGGACGTCGCGCCCTATCGCGACAAGTCGATGGCCTGGCTCTCCCAGTATCACTTCTTCCGGGATCCGTTCCGGCCCACCTACACCGACGACTCGTTCTTCTTCGCACCCGCCGACGGCGTGGTGCTCTATCAGAAGCTGGTGGCCCCCGACGAGGCGATCGTCGAGATCAAGGGCAGGCCCTACTCGCTCCGCGACGCGATGCGCGACGACAGCCTGGCGACCCCCTGCCTGGTGGTCGGGATCTTCATGACCTTCTTCGACGTTCACGTGAACCGCGTGCCGTTCACGGGCCGGCTTTCCTACCAGCTGCTGGAGCCGATCGAGACCCACAACCAGCCGATGATCGAGGTGGAGCGCAGGGTCCTCGACGAGCTGAGGGTCGACCTGGACGGAACCGACTACCTGTACGTCAACCAGCGGATGCTGAACCGCGTGGATTCCCTGGCCCTCGGCCAGCCCTACTACATGATCCAGATCGCCGACTACGACGTCGACTCGATCGCCCCCTTCGAGCTCAGGCAGAACCAGCCCGTCGACCAGGGGCAGCGCTTCTCGCAGATCCGTTACGGGTCGCAGGTCGACCTGGTCGTTCCGCTGTCGGCCGCCCATGAATTCGAGCCGATCCAGCCCGACGGCGTGCACGTCGAGGCCGGGTTGGATCCCTTGGTCCGCATTCGTCACAAGCGCCGCTGACCTGACAACCCGGAGGTTTCGAATGACCGACGTCCTGCGCATGCCCCAGGTCACGCCGGCTCCGGCACTCGCCCGTCCCACCGGCGCTGCGTGCCTGAGTCCGACGCGACTCGATCGGCCCGCCTATCTGATGAGCTGCCCGTTCAGCTTCTCGACCCGCGTCCCGAACAACCCCTGGATGGAGGACCTGACGCCCGACGAGCGCGAGCCGAACCTCCACCGCGCGCTCAACCAGTTCATGGACGTCTACCGCTTCCTGTCCTCGGAAGGGGTGGTGTACCTGATCCCGTCGCCGGGCTCCTGCCGGCTCCAGGATCTGGTGTTCACCGGAAATCTCGGCGTGGTGCTGGACCACCTGCCCGGGCGCGACGTGGTGGTGATCTCCAACTTCACCTCCGAGCCCCGCCGCGGCGAAGCCGAGCTGGGCCGGCGCTTCTTCGCCGCCATGGACTACGACGTCCACCAGGCCCCGTCCAAGTTCGAAGGCGACGCCGAGCTGAAGCACCTGCGCGACAACGTCTACGTCGGCGGCTACGGGATCCGTTCCGAGCGCGAGACCTACGACTGGATGGAACGCAACTTCGACATGAAGGTGGTGAAGCTGGAGATGAAGGACCCATACCTCTACCACTTGGATTGCACGGTGTTCCCGATCACCCACGAGCAGGTGATGGTGTGCACCGAGCTGTTCGAGCGCGAAGAGGTGGCCGAGATCGAGCGCTACGCCAACGTCATCGACGTCTCGGTGGACGAGTGCTACTCGGGCATCTGCAACTCGGTGCGGCTCTCGAACACCATCCTCAACGCTTCGAACCTCCAGCGGCTCAAGGCCGGCACCGAGGATTACCGGCTCGAGCTGCAGAAGAACCGGCGTCTCGAGGACATCGTGTTCCCGCTGGCCTTCGAGGTCAGCTACTTCAATCTGAGCGAGTACATGAAGGGCGGCGGCCTGCTCTCCTGCATGGTCATGCACCTGAACCGGTACTCGTACAGTCTCCGCCTCACGGCCTGAGGGCGCGCCACCCGTTGGCCGCGCCCTCCGGGGCGAGGAGGGAGCGATGAACGCATCGGCGGGCGGCCTCGCCCGCGTGGTGCGGGCGGTCTCGGTCCCGGTGATCTTCGCGGAGATCACCGAGACCGTGGTCCACGTCACCGACACGGCGTTCCTGGCGCGAGTCGGAACCGTCGAGGTCGGGGCGATCGCGATCGCCGATTCGATCCTGGAGATCGCGATCGTCCTGACGCTCGGGCTGGTCGACGGCATGCAGATCCTGCTGGCCCGCCGGCTGGGCCAGCGACGGAAGCGCGACGCCGGGCAGGTCTTCCACCTCGGACTGGCGCTGCTCACCGGCCTGTCGCTGCTGCTCACCGCGGCGCTGCTGCTGGTGTCCCCCTGGGTGACCCGGCTCCTGGTCGGCTCGCACGAGGTGCGCGCCGCGACCGACGCGTTCCTCGGCATCATCGCCTTCACCATCGTCTTCAACTCGGCGAACATGGCCTACAGCGCGCTGCTGGTCGGCCTCGCCCGGGCGCGGGCGCTGATCGCGGCCGCCGGCGTGTTGGCGGTGGTGAACCTGGTGCTCGACTACCTGCTGGTGTTCGGCAAGTTCGGGCTGCCGGCCATGGGGATCCGGGGTGCGGCGCTCGGCAGCCTGATCGCCGAGATCGCCTGTTGCGCGTTCCTCACCGTCTACGTGGTGCGCCTGCCCGGTGTGCGCGGGCTGCGGCTGTTCCGGCAGTTCTCGTGGAATCCGCGGCTGGCGCGGGTCCTGACGCGGATCTCCTGGCCGGTGGTGCTGCAGGGGACGGTCGAGGCGGGGCGCTGGTTCGCCTTCTTCCTCATCCTCGAGCACATCGGCGAGGGCGCGCTGGCCGCGTCCAACCTCGTCTACTCCTGCTACATCGTGCTGCGGATCCCGACCGAGGGCTACGCCGAGGCCACCTGTTCGCTGGTGAGCCGGCTGATCGGCGCCGGGCGCTCGTCGGCGATCGACCGCCTGATCCGCACCGTGCTGTCGCCCACCTACGCCATCACCCTTCCATTCGTCGCGATCGCGTTCCTGTTCCCGGGCTTCGTGCTCTCGCTGCTGACCTCCGACCCGGCGGTGGTGCGGGCCAGCGAGAGCAGCCTGCGGGTGCTGGCCGTGGCCATGCTGGTCGTGATCCCCGGCGAGATGTGGTACGCGGCGCTGGCAGGGACCGGGGATACGCGCGCCACCTTCGCGATCGAGGGCGTGCTCAGCCTGGTGATCCTGGCCGGGAGCTACCTCGCGGTGCTGGTGCTCGGGCTCGGGATCGAGTTCGTGTGGATGTCGATCCTGGCGGCGTGGGGGGTCTGCCTGGCGCTCTCGTACCTGTGGATGCGGGCGGGCTACTGGAAGCGCCTGGAGATCTGACTCAGCTTCCCGACAGCAGTTCCCGCAACCGCTCCGCCCACGGGCTCGTGCCGTCGCGCGCCAGGTACTCCGCGGCGACGCGCTCGGCCTCGGCCTTGCGCCCGACGTCCGCCAGCAGCGTCGCCCGGTCGTAGTCGGCGGCCAGCCGCTCGCCGGCGCTCTTTCGCACCGCGGCCAGCTGAGCGATCGCCCGCAGCTCGAGCCGGCGCGCCTTGAACGGGTCGGGCTCGAGGGTGGCGAGGCGCGCCAGGGTCACGCCGAGACCGAGGCGCGCCTCGTCGTGGTGCGGAGCCAGGTCGATGGCGGCGAGATAGCGGCGCGCGGCGTGGTTCGGGCGCTGGCGAGCGAGATCGAGGTGGCCGATCGCGCTGTGCAGGCGCGGATCGTCCGGGCGCCGCGCGAGCGAGCGGATCAGCAGCGCTTCGGCGCGCTCGGCCCGGCGCAGATGCTCGGGCCGCACGCGGCCGGCGGGCGTCGAGGCGACCCCCAGCGAAGTTTCGAGGCGCAGGTCCAGGAGCCCGGCCTCGATACCGGGCGAAGCGAGCGCCCAGGCGGCGCGGGCATCGGGGTCGTCGGGCACGCCGCCCCGGGTGCGCGGCGGCACCAGCAGCGACGCGAGCGCTACCGCGGCCAGGCCCAGCATCAGCCCGAGGAACCCCACCAGCGCGAGCCAGCGCCAGCGGAAATGGCGCTCGAACTCGGCTGCGGGCTCGGCCAGCGGGTCACGGACGGGAGCAGGTGCGGTGGTCATACGATGCCCCGGAGAGTAGCCGCGCCCGCCCGCCCGCCGCCAGCGCGGATTCCACTGCGGTCCGGGCCGCGGGGGGCCGCCCGACGGCGCGAAAACGGGCTTCATTCGCGCGCCGGAAGGGCCGAAAACATTGGTGCAACTCCTTCGCGCCTGCTACGTTCCGGGGCGCTCGCGACATGCGAGCACCGCCTCCGGTCTCACGCGATCATTCACGAGGAGTGTTTCGCGCCCCTATGGCCGTTGCACGGTTCCTACAGGTTTCCGATCTGCATCTGGGTCGCAACTTCGGATGGCTGCCCCCCGAGAAGCGTGCCGAGCGCCGCGCCGACCAGCGCCGCGCGCTCGAGCGCGTGGTCCGCGAGTCGATCGAGCGCGGAGTCCACGCCATTCTCGTTCCGGGCGACCTGTTCGACGCCGACGGCGTGGATGCCGAGACCATGGCGTTCACCCTCAAGGTCTTCGACGTCGCCGGTTGCCCGCCGGTGTTCATCGCGCCCGGAAACCACGATCCGTGGTCCGAGAACTCGTACCTGTGGAGCCCGCGCCTGCTCAAGGCCCGCGGCTGGGCGTGGCCCGAACGGGTGCACATCTTCGCCACCGCGGGCTGGAGCCCGGTCACGGTGCCGAACCTGAGCAACGTCCGGGTGTGGGGACGCTGCTTCACCTCGAACGCGGTCATGACCGCGCGCCCGCTCGCCGAAGGCTCGATCATCCTGCCCTCCTCGGCCGACGCGCAGGGGCTCGAGCTGGCGATCTTCCACGGCTCGAACGAATCGAGCTGTCCGCCGGGGCAGGTGATCAACGGGCCGTTCACCGAGAAGGAAGTGAACTACTCGCCCTTCAGCTACCACGCGGTCGGGCACTACCACATGCCGAGCCGCATCGACGTGAAGGGCGCGAGCGTGTCCTCGACCACCGGCCGCGGCGTGAGCGGCGTGGCGTCGGGCGGCACGCGGCTCGCCTACGCGGGCTCGGCGGTGGCGCTCGACCTCACCGAGGCCGGCCAGCACGGCGCTCTCGAAGTGCGCATCGAGTACGGCGGCCGCCAGCCGTTCGTCGAGGTCGAGAACGTCACGCTCGACCGCCGCCGCGTCTTCGACCTGAGCGCCGACGTGTCCTCCTGCGCCAGCCCCGAGCAGGTCGACCGCCGCGTGCTCAAGGCGCTCGACGAGGCCGGGGCCAGCGAGCTGGATCTCGCCCAGGTGCGGCTCACCGGCCGGCTCGCGCACGGCGTGCGCTACTCGGGGCCGGGCTCCGAGCTGGCGCGCCGCGTCTACTTCCTGCGCGTCGACCTGCGCGCGGTGCGGCCGGACTACGACCTCGAGCGCTACCGGCGCGAGGACCCGTCGACCACCGAACAGCGTTTCGCCCGCACCCTGCTCGAGCGGATCGACGCCGAGCAGGATCCGGCCGAGCGTGCGCTGCTCGAGAGCGCGCTCTACTACGGGCTCGACGCCTTCAAGCTGCGCGAGGTCGTCCCGGCCTACGAGGAGCTGGCGTGAGGCTGCTGCGACTCAAGGCCGACGGCTTCGGCCCCCTGCGCGGCGAGTGGCGCTTCGACCCCGCGCGCATGACCGTGATCGTCGACGAGAACGAGCGCGGCAAGTCGTCGCTGCTGGCGGCGATCGCGGCCGGGCTCTACGGGCTCGACGACGACCGGCGTACCTACCGGGTGGTCACGCCGCTCGAGCGCTGGCGGCCGTGGGAAGGGTCGGCGTTCAAGATCGAGCTGGAGTGCCAGTCGGGCGGCGTCACCTACACGATCAAGCGCGACTTCGCGCGTGGCTCGATCGAGGTGTGGAACGAGAAGGGGCAGGAGGTCACGGCCGAGTTCCGCGCCGGGCGCGAGCTGTATCCGGTCGGACAGAAGCTGCTGGGGCTCGACCTGTCCGAATTCGAGAAATGCGCGCTGGTGCGCCAGAGCGATCTCGAAGGGGTGGTGCCGGCCGAGGAGAAGGCCCGCCGCATGTCCACGCTCCACGCGCGGCTCGAGAACGCGGCCGACACGCGGGTGGGCGACACCAACGCCACCGAGGCCCTTCAGGTTCTGGCGGCCGCCACGGCCAACTACACCAGCAAGGAGCTGGAGTCGACGCTCTCCGCCGACAACGCGATCAAGCGCCTGGAGGTGATGAACGGGCTGCTCGAGAGCGAGGTCAAGCAGCTCGAGCACGACTACTCCCAGATCGCGGCTCCGCTCGAGGAGCTGTCGCGGCTGAGCGCGCTCGAGAAGGACGCCCGCTCCGCGATCGGCATGCTGGAAGCCGAGCGGCGCGAGACGCTGGCCACCGAGATCCGCCGCCAGCTGGACGTCAACGCCTCGCACCAGGTCGAGCTGGACAAGCTGCGCGCCGAGGCCACGAAGCTGGAGCTGGCGGCCGCGATGCCGGCCAGCGCCGAGGCCGACCTGCGCGAGACGGTCGCCAAGTACGAGGAGGCGATGCGCAGCCTCGAAGCGCTCGAGGCGCGGCGCCGCGAGGAGCAGGCGCGCGAGAAGGGCTCGCTGGCGGCCGAAGCCGAGACGCTCGGCGCCTACGTGCTGTGCAGTGCCGACGACGCCGACCGCGCCATCGCGCTGGCCGCCGAGATCCGGCGCGTGGCGGCCGAGGACCAGAAGCTGCGCAGCGAAGTGTTCGGTCTGCGCGACCAGCTGGCCGGCAAGGGCCACGAGCCCGAGCGCCTGAAGCGGCTGACCACCCGCTTCGAAACCCTGCCCGAGGACTCGCAGAAGCTGCTGCGCGATCAGTCCGAGCTGGCGCTGGCGTTCCAGACCGAGGTCGCCGATCTCGAAGCGCTGCGCACCGAGAGCACCGAGATGTTGCGCACGATCGATGCGGTCCGGAACTCGCGGCGCCTGCCGGGCTGGGTGCTGCTGGCGCTCGGACTGGGCGCGGCCGCCTCGGGCGTCGTGATCATGGTGCTCAAGCTCGAGCCGGTGCTGTGGAACTCGCTCGCCATCGGCGGCGCGCTGCTGCTGGCGGTGGGCGGCGGGCTGCTCGGCTCGGCCACCACCGCGCGCAAGAGCGACCGAGAGCTGGCGCTCCGCCAGCTGAGCGATGCCCAGCGCCGGCTCAACCAGCTGCGCAGCCAGCGCGCCGAATCCGAGGTGGCGCTCGGCGAGCTGTCGCGCGCCATGGGCTACCGCGACGCGGTCGAGCTGGTCCGCGATTGGGGCGAGTACTCGCGCATCCTCGAGGACAGCGGCCCGATCCTGCGCTCGCAGCAGCAGCTCGCCGCACTCGAGATCCGGCGCAAGCAGGCGATGGACGACGCCCGCCTGCTGCTCGACCGCGCCGGCGGCGGCACGCCCGATCCCGAGCGGCTCGAAGCCGCGGCCACCGGCATCCGCAAGCTCTCCTCGGTGCGCCAGAAGCTGGCCGAGGCCGACAAGAGCTGGTCGTGGATCGACGACGAGAAGCGGGTCGCCGAGGCGGCCGCCACCGGACTCCAGGAGCGGGCGGTCAAGATCCTGCAGGCTGCCGGGCTGACCTACGACGCCGCGCGTCCGTGGGCGCCGCAGGTGCAGTCGCTCGCCGAGCGCGCGCGCGGCCGCGAGCGCCACGCGACCCTGGCGGGCGAACTGATCCCGCAGGCCGAGCGGCGCGTGCTGCCGGAGAAGTCCCGCGCCGAGCTGGAGAACCAGCTCAAGATGCTCGAGACCCAGGCCGAGCGCGGCGAGAGTGCGGCGAACCGCGGCCAGGCCGAGCTGGAGCTGGAGAGCCGCAAGCGCCGCGAAGCACTCGAGCAGGTGCAGCAGCGCCGCAACGAGCTGCGCTTCGAGGTCGACGAGACCTGGCGGCGCTTCCACTCCGAGCATCCCGACAAGCTCGAGAAGCTCCAGCGCGCCCGTCTGGCCCTGGAGCGCGCGCGGCGCTACAAGCGGGCCGTGGACCTGGCGCGCGAGACCATCCAGGGCGTGGCCGAGGAGACGCACCGGCGCTGGGCCGACCATCTGAACGCCCGTGTCGGGGAGCTGCTCAAGGGCATCGGCGTCGGGATCGAGCAGGTGCGCTTCGGCGAGGACCTCGACTTCTCGATCACGGTGCCGGGCGGCCAGCAGCTGGCCCGCGGCCGCGCCGCGCAGCAGATCTCGGCGGGTGCCCGCGACCAGCTCTACCTCGCGGTGCGCCTCGCGGTGAGCGAGTACCTGTCCCGCGGGCGGGTGGCGCTGCCGCTCCTGATCGACGACGCCTTCGCCAACAGCGACGACCACCGCGTCGCGCTCACGATGAAGCTCCTGCTCGAGCACTTCTCGCGCCAGCACCAGATCGTGCTCGTCACCTGCCACCGCCGCCGCTTCGAAACCCTGGCCGAGCGCGACCCCGCCCTCTACGCCGACCGCATCCAGTGGCTCGAGCTCGACGGCGCGAAGGCGCCGGCGAAGTAGCGCCGCTGCGCCGCGCGCCTTCAGGCGCGCCTGCACCCAGCCAGCGGGGGTGAACGGGGGGCCTGATGCCGGGCGATAAACCGGGGGCGGCGTGGGGTCGCCCGGTATCAGGCCCCCCGTTCACCCCCGCGGTTGGATGTCGCCTACGCCCTACGCGCCGCCCGGCCCCTGCCGGTGCGACCCGCCATTGCGCGGCCACACCAGCCACGCGCTGATCAGCAGCGCCGAGCCGACCAGGATCGGCATCAGGCCCACACTCCAGATGTTCTTGCCGGGCTCGATCATGAGCAGGAACACCAGCAGACCGATGCCGCCGAAGACGGTGACCAGGCCGCCGATCATCAGGCTCTGGGCGCGGCGTCTGGCGGCATCGGTGCCGGATCCCAGCGAGCCGATCTCCTGCGCGATCAGCGGCATGGGGGTGAGCTTGGCCGGGTCGATGCCGCGCTCGATGGCGGCGATGCGTTCCCGCTGAGCGAGTTCGAGCATGCGTTGCTGGCCGGCGGAGCGTACGATCCCGGCCACGATGCCGCCCAGGATCGCGAAGATGGGGAGCGAGAGCACCAGCATCGGGACGACGAAATCGGGATCGAACATGACGGGCCTCTTCTTGCGGGGACGAGATCGTGATCGGGTTCAATGCCTACGACCGGCTCGGGGAGTGGGCGGGTTTCGCCCCGAGCCACCCGCGACGGCACGGATGTGCCCGAGCGGGGAGCCTCGAGTGAAACTCTCCAGCCCTTACCGTCCGTCTAAGAAGCCGATGAGAGCCCTGTCCGCCATCCTGACCTTCCCGGTCGCGCCCAGGTCGATCGCGGTCCCGCGAGTTCGCGTCTACGCCCCGGCCGGCGCGGCGCAGGGAACGCTGGCCAGCGTCGCGACCGACCCCGATCGGGACCTCGCCGCCCGCGCGAGCCGCGGCGACGCCCAGGCGTTTCGCGAGCTGGTGGACCGCCACCGCGACCGCGCCTGCGCGGTGGCGCGGCGCATCGTGCGCTCGGACGCCGACGCCGAAGAAGTGGCCCAGGACGCCTTCGTGCGCGCCTGGCGAGCGCTTCCCGAGTTCCGCGGCGAGTCCCGCTTCGGCACCTGGCTGCACGCGATCGTGGTGCGGAGAGCCCTCGATCGCGCCGAGGTGCTCGGCCGTCGCCGGGTGCGCGAGCAGCCGCTCGAGGCGGCACCCCACGCGTCGGTCCCCGCCACCGCGCCCGACCTCGAAGCCGTGCGCCGCGCGCGCCGGCTCGACGAGCTGATGGGCGAGCTGAGCGGCATGCAGCGCGCCGCCGTGGCGCTCTACTACTACGAGGACCAGTCGGTCGAACGGGTGGCCGAGGTGCTCGGCGTCCCCGAGAACACCGTGAAGACCCACCTGAGCCGCGCCCGCACCGTGCTGCGCGCCGCGTGGCTGCGCGAGGAGGCCGGGTCGTGAACTGCGCGGCATTCCTCCGCTGGCTCGACGACGGCCGGCCCGAGTCCGAAGCGAGTGCCGCCCGCACCCATGCGCGCGGCTGCGATGCGTGCGCGCGGCAGCTCGACGCCGCGCTCGAGCTGGATGCGGCGCTCACCGCCGGGCGTCCCGCGTCGCGTGACTTCACCGATCGGGTCATGGCCCGCGTCGCCGAGACGCCGCAGAGAGCACTCGCCCCGGCCGTGCTGGTCGCGCTCCCGCTGGCGCCGGTGCTGCCGTGGTGGGTGCGCGCGGCGATGCAACCCGCCACCATCCTCGCCGCGATCGCCGCCGCCGTGTTGCTCGGCTGGGGCGACGACCTGGTGCAGAACGCCGGGGCGTGGTCCGGGTTGCTCGACGGGATGGCCACCGGGCGGGCGGCGCCGTGGGCGGCGGATCCGCGGGTTCCGCTCGCGGTCGCGATCGCCGTCGCACCGGGCGTGGCGTGGGTCAGCCGCCGGCTCTACGCGTGGGGGAGCAGGCTCGCGAGCTGAGTCCGGGCCTCGCCTTTCCGGGCACACCCGTGGGTCCCGCCGCCCCCTGACCGCACCCTGACAGCGATTCCGGCGCGGTCTGCTAGCCTCGCCGGCCTATGTCGAACCCCGCTCCGTCGGTGGATCGCCCCGCCAACCGGCTGGCTCGCGAGAAGAGCCCCTACCTGCTCCAGCACGCGCACAACCCCGTCGACTGGTTTCCCTGGGGCGACGAGGCGTTCGCGCGCGCGCGCGCCGAGAACAAGCCGATCTTCCTCTCGATCGGCTACTCGACCTGCCACTGGTGCCACGTCATGGAGCGCGAGTCGTTCGAGAACCCCGAGGTCGCGGAGCTGCTCAACCGCTGGTTCGTGCCGGTGAAGGTCGACCGCGAAGAGCGGCCCGACGTGGACCGGATCTACATGACCGCCATGCAGGCGCTGGGTCAGGGCGGCGGCTGGCCGCTCAACGCGTTCCTCACCC
>Ga0075428_100005547_pt1 | contig 14035 bp, 13 predicted proteins | sample RhiMetdeltSRZDD2_FD_75291 | JGI IMG/M metagenome (GOLD analysis project Ga0075428, IMG submission 75291) | Populus rhizosphere microbial communities from Tennessee, USA - Rhizosphere MetaG P. deltoides SRZDD2 | ecosystem: Host-associated > Plants > Roots > Rhizosphere > Soil | place: USA...
TGGATCTCGGGGAAGCCCGAGGAGCTGCGGAAGACTTTGGCCCGGGTGGACGTCCTGCTGATCAACGACGCGGAGGCGCGGCAGCTCTCCGGGGAATGGAACATCGTGAAGGCGGCGCGGGCGATCCGGGCCCTCGGGCCGCGCGCTCTGCTCATCAAGAAGGGAGAGCATGGCGTGCTGATGTTCTCCGACGAGGGCAGCTTCGCCGCGCCGGCCTACCCGCTCGAGGACGTCTTCGATCCCACCGGCGCAGGGGACAGCTTCGCCGGTGGCTTCGTCGGTTACCTGGCGGGGGCCGGCGAGCTCAACGAGGCGGCGCTCCGCCGAGCAGCGGTCATGGGCAGCACGCTCGCGTCCTTCTGCGTCGAGGCGTTCAGCGTCGATCGTCTGCAGCGCCTGACGCGAGCAGAGATCGACGAGCGCTTCCGCCTGTTCAAGCGCCTGACGCATTTCGAGGCGATCTAGCGGCGAGAGTTTCGGGCTGGGGGCATTGAGCGGCAGGGAGGACTGCGATGAGCGAATTCCGCGGCCGTTTCCTCTGGTACGAGCTCATGACCAACGACCCAAAGGCGGCCCAGGATTTCTACAAGAGGGTGGTGGGCTGGGGGCTGCAGGAATGGACGGGCATGGACAAGCCCTATTGGATGTGGACGCGGGGTGAGACGCCGATCGGCGGACTCATGCCGCTGCCGCCCGACGCACAGAAGGCGGGCGCGCCGCCGTGCTGGCTGGCGTACGTCGGGACGCCCTCTGTGGACGAAACCTTGAGCAAGGCCGAAGGCCTGGGCGCGAAAGCCCTTGCCGGCCCCATGGACATCCCCACCGTCGGCCGTATCGCCATCCTGCAGGATCCCCAGGGAGCGTCGTTCGCGATCTATGCGCCGGCTCAGACGCCGGAGGCAGAGGCCGAGGCGCAGGTCAAGGACTTCTCGTGGCACGAACTCGCGACCAGCGACTACGAGGCGGCCTTCGCCTTCTACGAGAAGCTCTTCGGCTGGAAGCGGAACGATGCCGTCGACATGGGACCGCTCGGCACCTACCAGATGTACGGCCGCGGCGACCGGACGTATGGAGGCATGTACAACAAGCCGAAGGAGATGCCCACGCCGCCTCACTGGCTCCTGTACACACGGATCCCGGACATCAACAAGGCCGCAGAGACCGTCAAGAGCGCCGGCGGACAGGTGCTGAACGGCCCGATGGAGGTACCCGGAGGCGACTGGATCGTGCAGTGCCTCGATCCGCAGGGCGCGGCCTTCGCGCTCCACGCCACGAAGGCCTGAGCCGCTTCGACGACTGCGGTAGACTCGCGGCCGCATGGCCGCGCGCCTGGGGCGGGATACTGCGCGGGCACCTGTTCGCCTGACGGGCTGCACCGCCCGCGAGCAGGCCATCGTCGAAGCCCACCGGACCCCCCTGGCCGTGCAGCGCTGGCTGCGCGGGTTGCGCTACAACCTGGAGACGCGCGGCGAGACGCTGCGCAGCTTCCGCGGCGTCGTGCGTCATGGGCTCGTGCATTGTCTCGAGGCGGCCCTCGCGGCGGCGGTCATCCTCGAGCAGCACGGCTACCCGCCCTTGCTGCTGAGTTTCGAGTCCATCGACCGGCTCGATCACGTGCTGTACGTGTTCCGCGAACGCGGACGCTGGGGCGCGGTGGCACGCTCGCGGGATCCGGGGCTGCATGGGCGCAAGCCGGTCTTTCACACGCCACGCGCCCTCGCCCGCTCCTACATGGACCCGTATGTTGACTTTTCCGGCCGCATCACGGGGTATGCCGTCGCGGACCTGCGCGAGCTGGGCTCGTACGACTGGCGCCTCTCGACGCGCAACGTGTGGAGGGTCGAGCGCTGGCTGCTCGACTATCAGCACCATCGGCTCACGATGTCCGAGCGACGCTATCGCGAGCTCCACGCGCGCTACAAGCGCTATCGCTCCCGCCATCCGGACCGGCGGCCGACGTACTACGAGGGGCGCGCGACCTGGATATGACTGGGGAGGAGGGCTAGGACAGGCTCGTCCCGGACTCGAGCATCGTGTTGACGATGGTGAGCAGCTTGTTGGCCGTGAACGGCTTGTTGATGTACATGACGGCGCCCGACTCGAAGCCTTCGGCGAGCGCCTCGCCGCCGCCCTTGGCGGTCAGGAAGATGACCGGAATATCCTTGAGCTTGGGATTCTCCTTGATCTTCCGGCACACCGTGAAGCCGTCCACTTCGGGCATCATCACGTCCAGGAGCACGAGGTCGAAGTCCTTCTCGGCGAGTAGCTTCAGAGCCTCCGCCCCGCCTCCGGCGCCGGTGACGTCGAAGCCCTTCTGTTCCAGGATCGTCTTCTCTAGGTTGAGGATGTTCTCGTCGTCGTCGACGACCAGGATCCGCTTCGCCGCCATCAGCGACCTCCGCGTTGCCTGCCCTTGCGTGGAGCCGGGATTCTAGCAATCTCCCCAGGCCTTGTCAGCATCGACTCGAGCTCCCAGAGGAAGAAGAACAGCGTGCCGGGGCGGGCCATGATTCGCGACAGCTCGTCCGCCGCTTTGAGCACGCTGCGCGCCTCATGCCGTCCGAAATCCTCTCCGGGCCGCGCCCAGCGGTCGAGATAACCGCGGACGAGGTTCTCGTCACCGTCGTCCCAGGAGCCTTCGAACCGGCGCAGCAGGCGTCGCGCGACCGCGCGCTCCTCCGGGGTCGCGGCGAGGCGTGCGGCCGCCCGCGGGTGACCGTCGGCTCGCGCCTCGAGCCAGCGCAGCCGTCGACCGAGCATGACGAGGTAGCGCGCCGCCTCGGCCGGGCGAGGATCGGGAAGTGCTGCCGCCACCGCATCGACCAGCGGATGCCTCACGGCAGCATCGCCGCGACGGCCTGTGCTGCGCGCATCGAAGCGCCGGGGCCACCGAGACGCGAGCGCACCTCCGCGAGATCGCGCCGCATTGCTTCGCGTCGCGACAGGTCGTCGAGCAGCCCAAGCGCCTCGGCCGCGACGCGTTCAGGGGTGAAGCGGCGCTGGATCAGCTCGGGCACGACGTCGCGTCCGGCGATGAGGTTCACCATCGCGAAGCGGCGAAGCCGCACGAACGGACGGCCGAGTGCGAACGTGAGCGGCGCGAGCCGGTAGACCACGACCATCGGGAGGTCCAGGAGCGCTGCCTCGACGGTGGCGGTTCCCGACGCGACGACCCCGACCGTCGCGGAGCTGAGCAGGGCATGGGCCTGGCCGAAGACGAGCGGAACGCCCGCGCCGAAGTCGGATTCAGGGAGCGTGGGCGCCGCGGCGATCACGCACTGGACTTCGGGCCGGCGGGCGCGCAGCAGCTCGACCGCACCCCGTAGCGGCGGAAGGTTGTGGGCGACCTCGCCTGGGCGGCTGCCGGGCAGCAGCGCCAGCACCGGCCGCGAGGGATCCAGGCCGATCTCCGTGAGGAAGCCCGCGCGATCCACGACTGGCTGCACGCGCTCCACGAGGGGGTGGCCCACGAAGGTGACCGGGACCCCTGCGCGACGATACACGTCCTCCTCGAAAGGGAACAGCACGAGCATGCGTGCGACGTGGCGGCGGATCTGCCGGATGCGCCCGCGGCGCCAGGCCCAGACTTGCGGCGAGACGTAGTAGACGACCGGGATGCGCCTCTTGTGGAGCTCGCGTGCGAGCCGGAGGTTGAAGTCGGGGTAGTCGACCAGCACGGCGACATCGGGCGAGCGGCGGTCGACCTCGGCGAGGATCCGGTCGAAGACGGCCCGGAGCTCGCTCAGATGCCGCAGCACCTCGACGAGGCCCACAACGGCGACATCGCGAACGTGCGCGAGCAACTGGCCACCGGCAGCCGCCACATGGTCCCCGCCCAGTCCAAAGCACTGGACGTCCGGCCGTAACGCACGCAGCCGGTCGAGAAGCTCACCCGCGTAGACGTCGCCCGAGGGCTCGCCGCAGGACAGCAGGACGAGTGGGGGCTTCGGCAAGGCGGCCAGTATAGCTGCGGGTGTCCCCCCACCTGTCGTGTTGCACGGACAGTCCGTTCGGGCGCGAAATCGCCAAGTGATTGCAAGGTAAAGGATTCGGCGGCCGCATTTTCCGGCACATCGCTTGCTACTCGATGCGATAATGACGTTCCCCCGAAAAGGGAGGCGTGCGATGAGTGCGAAACGGCTTCTGTATCTGGCTACGGCAGCGACGCTGGTCGCCCAGCCGGCCCTCTCCGACGACGCGAAGCAGCGCAGCAGCGGCGGCAGCTCGTCGAGCGCCGCGGGGGCGCGTCACCACTCGGGTTCGAGCTCCGGGTCCTCTGGTTCCAGCGCGTCGCCGCGTTCGGGCTCCGACTCGAGGTCCTCGGGCCACAGCCGTTCCGCGGGATCGGCGAACTCCGGCTCCCCGACCTTGACCGATGCGCAGCGACGTCACCCGCGCGCGGGAACCGGAACCGGCTGGCGGTACGGTTACTACGGCCACGGCTATCCCTACTACGGCGGCTATTACGGCGGTTACTACGGCGGCTACTACGGTAGCTACTACCCGTACTACGGCTGGGGCTATGGCTACTATCCGTACGGCGGGATCTACCTGAATTCCGGGTTGTGGGACGCACCCTACTACGGGTACGGCCCCTACGCCTACGGCGGTTACGAGTCGGGGTCGGTTCGCGTGCTCGTCGATCAGCCCAAGGCGCGCGTCTACGTGGACGGCTATTACGCGGGCGAGGTAGACGACTTCGACGGGATGTTCCAGCGCCTAAACGTGGAGCCCGGGGAGCACGACATCACGATCAAGCTCGAAGGCTTCAAGACGCACAACTTCACCGTCCACGTGCCGGATCAGGGAACGCTGAAGCTGCGCTGGGAGCTCCAGCCGGGTGAAGGCCACGATGGCTCTGGCGATCCCACCCTGGCGCCGCCGAAGCGCGAGGCGCGCCGTGGCCGTGACGAGCATCGCGACCGCTATCAGCCGGACGAGGAGCGCTGGTCCTACGAGCATCGTGACCGTGCGGAGCCCCGTGATCGCGACCGGGAGCGCGCGCGCGACACCTTCGGCTCGGTTCGCTTCGACGTGCGGCCCGGCGACGCGTCCGTCTACGTGGACGGCGCCTTCCGCGGCGCCGCCCGCGAGCTGAGCTCCCTCGAGCTGCCGGCCGGCGAGCATCGCATCGAGATCGTGCGTCCAGGCTATCGCACGTACGAGCGCGAAGTCACGGTGAATGAGGGCGACAGCGTCGACGTGAGCGTCGAACTGGAAAAGTGAGCCGCTAGCCGCCGGCCGCGGTCAAGGGCACGCTGGGCTGCGGCTTGAACAGGTCCTGGTAGATCCGGCCGGCGATCGCCGAAGCCGTGTGCCCATTGCCGCGGCGCACGAAAACGACGAGGACGATCTGCGGCTTGTCCGCCGGCCCATAGGAGGCGAACCAGCCGAGACGCGAACATGAGCCGGTCTTTCCGGCAACGACGACCTCAGGGTCGAACGCCGGGAGCGCGCTCCCTTCGTTGACCGCCGCCAGGAAGCCCTCTGCGAGCCCATCGAGGCGGACCTCGGCTGGAAGTCGCCAGCGCACCTTCGGCGTGAAATCCAGGGCCGCGCCTACTTGCGGTTGCCAGATGGTCCCGCCGTTGATCGCCGCCGAAAGAAGTACGGCGAGCTGTACGGCCGAGGTCGTGATCCCCTCTGCGTGGCTCGACAGGTGGCCGACCGCGGTGGGCGCGACCTTCGCGGGCAGCCGACCTTTCGTCTCACCCGTCAGGTTTATCCCCGACGCCTCGCCGAGGCCCAGCAACTTCGCGTAACGCTGGACTTTCTCGTAGCCGATCTGCTCGCCGATCCACTCGAAATACGGGTTGCACGAGACCGCCAGGGCACGGCGCAGGTCGATCGGACCGTGGCCGGGCCAGCTCCAGCAGCCCTTCTGACAGCGATAGACCGTTTCGGGTGTGACCACACCCTCCGTGAGTCCCGCGATCGCGACGACCACCTTGAACACCGAGCATGGCTGATAGGCATTGAACAGGCCGTAAGTCGGGTTGACGATGGTGATGACGCGACCGGACGACGGGTCCATCGCCACCACCGCGCCAGCGGTGTTCCCGAGGCCTCGTCGCGCCGCCTCGGCCACCGCCAGGTCCCAGGACGAGGCGGCGGCGGGAACGATGACGGGCGGGATGGCGGAGGGATGGGTCGAGCGCGATTTCCGACGCGTCGCGGCCGATGCCGGCGTCGCGACGGCCAAGAGGAGCAGCGTGGCCGTCGCCACGCCGATCGGTCGGAGCATTGAGCGGCAGGTTAGCATTGAGAATGGCTCAGGACAACCAGGATTGCGACCGCCCCCGTCCGAATCTTAGAATGCCGCATCTTCGCTGATGGAAGGAGAGGCACTCATGCGTTCTCGCATTCTCTTGGCCCTGGCCTTCGGCCTGGGGTTCTTGCCCGCTTCCGCGCGGGCCGACAAGCCGAGCAAGGAGGAGAAGGCCTGGGCGGATTCGGTGGCCCCCCTGATGCTCTTGGACGAGGAGAAGCGCTACAAGGATCTCAAGGACAAGGCCGACCGCGCCGAGTTCCAGAAGATCTTCTGGGCGCGACGCGACCCGAATCTGGAGACGCCCGAGAACGAGTACGAGCCCGAGTACCAAAAAGCCGCGGCCGAAGCCGACAGGCGCTTCACCGTACGCGGGAAGAAAGGGTCGCAGACGGACTGCGGCCGCTCCTTCATCCTCCTGGGCGAGCCCGCGGAGGCGAAGAAGGACACCAGCGAGGAGACAGGAGGTGGCCAACGGCCGCCCGAGACCTGGACGTACAAAGGCTCGAACTTCCAGGGCGGGCAGGCCGTGATCACCTTCGATCCCGAGTGCATGGCCGGTCCGAACATGCGCCAGCAGTTCGACCGGGTGGCCGAGAACCGGATCAAGCATCCCAACCTGGAATACCGGACCGGAGCCGATGGCAAGCTGGTGAAACTCCAGGACCAGCTCCCGAAGCCCTCGCCGCTGCAGGCGCTCCTCAAGGCGCCGCGCCAGGACTTTCCCGTGGCAGCGCAGTTCTCCTTCGTCGGCGTCGCCGGCGGGAGCGGGACCGCGCTGCTGGGGCTCGTTCGTGCCGACGGCTCCGCTCTCACTACTGCAGACCAGGGGGGCAAGAAGGTCGCGAGCCTGACCGTCGGCGCGCAGGCCCTCGATGCGGGGGGCAAGGCGGCGGCCTTCGACGAACGCGAAGAGGCGGGCAGCCTCCAGGCCGACGGCGGCGTCCTCGTGTCCTACCGCATGGTCGTGAAGCCAGGCAAATACACCGTGCGCAGCGCCGTCCTCGACAAGGGCGGCAAGGGCTCCGTGGCGGAGATGCCCGTCGACGTGCCCGACCTCCAGACGGGTGAGCTCGTCGCCCAGATCATGTTGCTGCGGAACGTGGAGGACATTCCGGAGAACTCGGTGGATCCCCACCATCCCATGAGCGGCTTCGCAATGGCGAAGGCGCGCCTCGAGCCCTTCTTCGGGACCGCTCTCGCGAAGAGCGATCCTCTGAACATCTTCTTCCAGTACTACGGAGCGAAGCTGGATGAGGCGAGTGGCAAGGGGTCGGTGACCGTGACGGTGACCTTGCTGCGCGGCGTCCGGCCCGTGGCGAACGCCCCCGAGCAGCCCTTCGAGATGGCGATCGGCGGCAGCATCGTCGGCCCGATTGCGATGGATACCTATCAGCCTGGATCCTATACGGCCCGGGTCCGCGTCAACGACCTGCTTGCGCAGAAGGAGGTCGTGAAGGAGATCAACTTCGAGCTGAAGTAAGGCGGCTACGCCGCCTTCTTCAGCTCGCCGGCGAGGACCTCGATCGCCTTCTCGAGGGCGAGATCACGGGCCGGGGCTTGCGTGGCGGTGTCGTCGTCGACGTCCGGGCTCACAGGAACCGTGGGCTCGACGCCGCGGCCGTGGATCACGTCGCCCTTGGGCGAGACGTAGCGGGCGATCGTGAGGACCAGGCCACCCTCGGACAACGGAATGAGGCGCTGGATCGGCGCGTGGCCCGACGTGCGCTGACCGATCACCGCGTGCCCGGCGTCCTTCATCGCAGCCGCCACGATCTCCGCGGGTCCCGCCGTTCCCCCGTCCACCAGCACCGCCACCGGTAGCACCCAGGCCGTCTTCTTCGGATCGGCGGCCAGGGGCTCCTCCTCGATGCGTCGGCCCACGACCTTCGTGACCACGCCGCCCTTCATGAACACCGCAGCCAGGCCGACCCCCTCCGCGGGAACGCCGAAGGCCGCGTCCCGCAGATCCAGGACCAGGCTGGGGGCGCCGCCGCGCCGCAACGCCAGCAGCTCGTCCCGCACCTCGTCGGCCGTGCGGGGGCCGACTTCGACGACCTTCAGGTAGCCGGGGCCCTCTGGCAGGACGCGTCCCTTAGCCGATTGCGGCTGCAGCCGCTCCCGTACCACCTGAACGTCGATCGGGTCGACACCCGGGCGCAGCAGCTCGAGCTTCACCACCGAGCCCGGCGCCCCCACCAGGATGCGCTCCCCGATCGGCAGGCTCACGCCGCGGGTGTGCCGGCCGTCGATCGTCTTGACGTAGTCGCCACTCTTGACGCCCGCCCGCTCAGCCGGGGAGCCCGGCCGCGGGGCTACGACGGCGAGATAGCCGTACCGACGTGTCAGCACGACGCCGATGTCGGCGTCCCCCTCTTTGGCGGGCTGCTGGTAGACCTTCCAGTCTTCGGGCTCGAGGTAGGTGCTCTCCGCGTCGAGGGCGTCGGTCAGGCCGACGCGCGCGCCCGCCATCAGGCGGTCGAGGTTGACGGGGTCCACGTAGGCGTCGATCACGAAGCGGACCACCTCGTTGAAAACCGAGAGCTGACCGTACGTGGTGTCGCCCAGGACGCGCCCGAGCAGGTTGCCCAGAAGGACGTAGCCGACCAGTGCGGTAGAAACCAAGGCGACGGCAAGACGCGAACGCGGGCTCATGACTGGATTATCTGACAGCTAGCGCTCGTTGTCTTTCCTCAGCCACTCGATCGGGTCCTCGGGCTTGCCCTGGAAGCGCACCTCGAAGTAGATCCCCGGGCCTTCCAGTCCGGTTCCGCTACGGCCCAGCTCCTGGCCCGAGGCGACATTCTGCCCGACCTCCACAGCCACCTCGGCGAGGTGGGCGTAGAGCGTGTGGTGCTTGCCGCCGTGGTCCAGCACCACCATGAGACCGTAGCCCTTGAAGCGGTCGACGAACACGACGCGGCCCTCGTACACCGCCGCCACCGGCGAGCCCTCGGGCACCCCGATCTCCACGCCGTTCTGGACGGTGTAGGTGTCGAAGCGAGGATGCTTGCGCAGGCCGAACGGCACGCGGACACGGCCCCGCGCCGGCCAGGGCAACGTGCCCTTGAAGGCGGCCGGCGTCACCGTGAGGTCCTCCGGAGTCGCAAGGCCGGCGATCAGCCCTTGCAGCCGGCTCTCCGCCTGCTCCAGCTCCTGCACGTAGGCGGCGTTCGTCTCCTTCTTCTGGACGATCGAAGTGAGGAGGCTCGTCTTGCGGCTGCGGTCCGACTCGAGCTGGCGGCGCGTCCGCTCGAGCTGGCCGCGCAGCGCCAGGGCCGACCGCGTCTGATCCTCCAGCTGCGCACGCGTCGCCCGGAGCGTCTCGAGGTCCGACCGGAACCGGTTGATGCGCTCGTTGTCCCGGCGCGCAAGTGTGGTGACGTGCCTGTAGCCGTTGAGGAAGTCCGACGGGCGCTCCACCGACAGGAGCAGGCGCAGGTACGAGACCTCGCCGAGCTTGTAGAGATCCCGAGCGCGGGCCCGCAAGAGCGGGCGTGCGGCCGCGACGGCGCCCTCCACCTCGCGGGCCTTCCTAGCGGTGGCATCCAGCTCCAGGTTCGTCTTCTGGAGGCGAAGCTGCGTCTCGCGCAGCTCCTCGGTGCGAAGCCGGACTTCGAGCTCGAGGCGCTCGACGTCGCCGAGCAAGCTGCGCTCCTCCGCTCGCAGCCGCGACACTTCGCGGGCCAGGGATTCGCGCCGCTCCTGGACACGGCGCAGCCGCTCGTCCGAGTTCGGGGGCGGCGAGGCGACCGGGGCGGGGGATTGGGCCGCGGCCAGCGCGGCCGCGGCACAGCCCAGGATCAGGACGGCGCGCCTCAGAGCAGCGGCTTGCCGTCCACGTCCTCCGGCAAAGGGACGCCGAGCAGCTTCAGCACCGTCGGCGAGAGGTCCATGATGCTCGGGGACTCGGTGCTGATCCTCCTGTTGCTGAACAACACGCCGGCGCTGATCTCTGTGGCCGTCGCGCAATGGTCACCGCTCCACTTCCTATTGTTGTTCTCGACGACGCTTCGCGCCACGCCGCCGAGGGTGTCCTGCCAGCCCACGCGGTAGCCGTCGTTGAAGCCGACCAGCAGGTCGGGAGCGTTCTGGAGATAGTCGCCCTTGTAGATGTCGTCGCGCCTGTAGATGTCGCGGAAGACCCGCTCGCCTGTGTCGGGATCCTGCAGCTCGAGCAGCTTCGCGCGCATCTCGTCCTGCAGCGCCTTGTATTCGGCGCCGGCCGAGACCACGCCCTGGCCCTCGCGGCCGCGCAGGTTGAAGTAGATCTGGCCAAGGCCCACGGCGTAGGCCCTGGTCCCCGACCAGTCGACGCCCTCGAAGAACTTGCCGCGGCCGTACAGGTCGGCGACGTTCTTCTTCTCGCTCCCCGCGAACGTCATGTACCCGTTCTGCACCAGCCAGGTGTTCAGGTTCACGCCGCGCCGGAACGAGTGGAAGCCATGGTCCGACATGACCATGAAGGTCGTGCCCTCCGGCATCTTCTCGAGCAATCGGCCGACGAGAGCGTCGGCGCGTCGGTAGATCTTCTCGATGGCGTCGCCGTGATTCGAGGCGAGCCCGGCGTCGTACATCGGGTGTTTCGGGTCGATCAGGCGCCACATCATGTGGGAGATCCGGTCGGTGGTCTCGATCACCGCGACGAACAGATCCCAGTCCGTCCGCTCGAGGTTCTTGAAGATGATCCGCTCGCGATCTTCGAAGGCCTTCTCCGCATCGTAGAGGAAATCAGCCTCGTTCAGGCGGCCTTCGTTCAGCGCCTTGTCCGCGGACTCGGCCCAGCCCAACGTGCGATAGAGGCCGAGCTGCTTGGCGAGGCGTGGGGCGAAGTCGTCGGGCTTCGAGATCGGGCGTGGCGGGTGGCGCGGATCCATGTTCACCGGCGAGGCGTAGAGCTGGAGCTCCTTGTCGGCGCGCACGAGGTGGAACTGCGTCATCCCCTGCGCCTTCACGAGGAAGTTGAACTTGAAGCTGAGCGGGATCCAGTCGCTCCACTGGCCGGCCTTCAAGGTCAGGGTCTGCCCCTGGATCTCGATCTCCGCCTGTCCAGCGTTCTCCGACCACTTGACCTTCAGTGGCACGAGCACGTCCTTGCCCTTCGCCAGCTCGTCGAAGCGCTTTTGTTCGGCTTCGGTCAGCGAGCCTTTCTTCTTCTTGTCCCGAAGCTCCCGCTCCTCCTGCTTCAGGATCGGGTTCTCGGGACCCTTCAACACGGTCTCGGAAACGCCTCCCTCGAAGAGCAGCGTCTTCAGATAGCCGCCGAACTCGGTGTTCCCTTCCTCGAAGGACGTCAGATCGGTGGCCCAGTAGTAGAACGTGCCGATCGTGTCGCGCAGGTCGGGGAGCGGCAGGCCCGACAGCATCTCGCCGTGCTCGATCTCCTCCGGCGGCCACGTCATCGGCACGGTGAGCACGATGCTCTGGACGCCGTCACGGCCGGCGTGAACCCAAAAGGACGTCCCGCCGCGCAGCGACGTGTCCTTCTGCGGCTTGACCTGGAAGAGGCCCCAGCGAAACTCCGGCGGCTCCTTCTTCTTCATCCCGACGTCGGGGAGGTAGGTATCGACGTTGCGGATCACGAAGTCGTAGATGTTGTGCTTGCCGGGGTTGGCTCCCGTCGCGAAGCTGGACCACGCGGTCGGGGACTCGGATGGTTGGGAGGACTGAAGCGGCGCGAAGGTGCCTTGTTCGGAGAGCTTCTTCAGGTTCGGCAGCTTGCCCTCGTCCATGAACTTCCGCGCCAGGGTCGGGTCCATGCCGTCAAACCCCATGATGAAGACCTTGCCCGGGGCCTTGCGGGCGGCCTTCGTGGTCTGCGGCGCGCGCTGGCAGGCGCTGCCGAGCACGGCGCTTGCGACGAGGAGGAGAATGCTGCGGCGAACGAGGGACATCGGGCTCCTTGCGTTGTCATTCCGGCCGGCCAAAACGAAGCATTCTAGCCGATCGGAACCTCAGCGCCTCCCTCGGGTTCGGAAGACGCGGCGGCCGCGGGCACCTCCCAGTCCGGGAGGGCGTGGCTTCGAGACCGGCGTGGGATCGGGCGGAAGCGTCGCGGCGTCGCGGATCGGGATCAGCGTGGGCTCGACTGCCAGGAGGGCGTCAGCGGCGTCGGGCATGGGCGACGCCGCGTCGGGGAACAGCGCTCCGAGGTACTGCTTCAGCGTGAGGTTCGTGGGGCCGTAGCCCTTGTCGTAGAGGACGTGCTCGCACGCCGCGCCCATCTGTTCGGCGGAGGCGAACCGCTTCGCCGGCTCCCGCTCGAGGGCCCGCTCCAAGATCTCGAGGACTCCATCAGAGAGGTCGGCGTTCCGCGTCCTCGGAGAGGGCATCGTCCCCGCCACGACCTGTTCGAGCACCTCGGACGTCGACTCCCCCTGGAACAGGCGCTCGCCGGCCAGCATCTCGTAGAGGACGGCTCCAAGGCTGAACACGTCGCTGCGGTTGTCGGCGCGTAGCTCCACGATCATCTCGGGAGCCATGTAGGCGGGCTTGCCGGTGAGCCCCGAGTCCCGAGAGCCCGAGAGCGTGGCGATCCCGAAGTCGATCAGCTTCACGGTGCCCTCGCGGGTCATCATGATGTTGCTCGGGCTGATGTCGCGGTGCACGATTCGCGCCCGCTCGAACACGTACTGCAGGCCGCGACACACGCGGCTCGCGATGAACACCGACAGCTCGGCGTCGGGACTCCTCGAAAGCTGATGGTGGCGCTCGAGGTACTCGACGAGACTCCAACCGTCGATGAACTCTAGGATGATCGAGAGCTCGCCGTCCACCAGCTCGAAGTCGAAGATGCGGCCGATGTTCTCGTGGTCCAGTAGCGCATAGCGCCTGGCCTCCTCGACGAACATGCGGACGTGGGCGGCATCGCCCGCCTCTCGCAGTTTCTTGATGACCACGGGGCGTTGGAAGCCGGCCTGGCCCACGACGGCGCCCTTGTGGATCGTTCCCATGCCGCCAGCGCCCAGGGGCTCGAGGACGATGTACTTGGACGGCAGCGCCAGTCGGCCTCCTGCGGAACCAGCGGAGTATACTGCTCCTTTGCGGTGCGCTACCTCGGTCTGGATGTGGGAGACGCGCGGATCGGAGTGGCCGTCTCCGACGAGACCGCGACGATCGCCTCCGGGCTCCCCACGGTCCAGCGGGTCGGTCCCAGGAAGGACGTGGTCGCCGTCGCGCGCCTCGTTCGGGAGCAGGGCGCGTCGGAGGTGGTCGTCGGCCTGCCGCGGCGTCTCGACGGCGAGGTCGGAGTCCAGGGCCAGAAGGTGCTGGCCTTCATGGACGCGCTCCGGGAGGCGATCGATGCGCCGGTCGTCCCCTGGGATGAGCGCTTCACCACGGCCATGGCCCAGCAGACGCTGCTCGAGGCAGACGTGAAGCGCAAGGCGCGCAAGGGCGCCGTCGACAAGGTCGCCGCGATCCTGATCCTCCAAAGCTACCTGGACTACCGCAAGCTCGCCGATGCCGAGGGCCACGAGCCCGCGGACTAGGAGCGTCCTCGCGGCGCTCAGGCGGCTCGGGCTGCTCGTGGCGCTCGTCGTCACGGTGCGTTACGCCTGGCTGCACGAGACCCGGCACCCCGTGCGCTTCGCGGGCGAGCCGGCCCACGAGCTGACGGTCCGCCCGGGCCAGAGCGCCGAGGCGATCGGAGAGCAGCTGCACTCGCTCCGCCTCGTCGGGCACCCGGCGATCTTCCGGGCGCTCGTCCTGTTCCGCGGCGACGGCGCGCGGCTCAAGGCGGGCGAATACCTCCTCGACGGGACCCTC
>Ga0075428_100005550_pt1 | contig 14033 bp, 12 predicted proteins | sample RhiMetdeltSRZDD2_FD_75291 | JGI IMG/M metagenome (GOLD analysis project Ga0075428, IMG submission 75291) | Populus rhizosphere microbial communities from Tennessee, USA - Rhizosphere MetaG P. deltoides SRZDD2 | ecosystem: Host-associated > Plants > Roots > Rhizosphere > Soil | place: USA...
TGCCGGCGTTCTCGACGAACGTCGTCGTGCCCGTGCGGATCGCTTCGAGCGCGCCGACGACGGTCATCAACGAGGCTTCTTCACCTTGCAAGAGGCTGCCCGGCTGCACCGGCAGCTTCGCCGAGTTTGGAAATCCGAAGTCTTCGTTGAATCCGCGCTGCAAGACCGCAGTGAGGTGCGCGTGGCAATTGACGAGGCCCGGAAAGATCGCCTTGTTGCGTCCGTCGATCACATCCGCGTTGGGATAACTCTTGAGAACTTGATCGGTGGGACCGATCGCCGCGATCTTGTCGCCGGCGACCGCGAGTGCAACGTCGTTTTGCACGGCATCCGCGTTGACGACGGTCGTGTTCCTGAACACGACGGCGCGGGCGGGAGTGGGCTGGGCGCGGAGTGAGTCGGAATCAAGCAACGTGGCGACCACCCCTGCCCCGGCGCCAGCGATCAACTCGCGGCGGGTCAATCCACCCTGCGGGTTTGAGTTCGGCATAGGGCGTAGTGTGCCCCATGTCGCCGGTCCCGAAAAGAAGAGTTCGCGCCGTTAAGTGAGCGTGAAGTTGACCGTCACAGTGAGAATCGCCTCGAACCCAATTGGCGCGTACTTCCACTGCTTGACGGCATCGATCGCGGATCGCGTGAATGCCGGATTTGACGATTGCAGGACGGTGACGTCTCCAATCGTGCCATCGGCGTGAATGATCGCGTCGAGGACGACGGCTCCGCTGATGCGGGCCGATTGCATCATCGCGGGATAGATCGGCTGCACTCTCCGGAGCAGCGTGATGTTGCCCCCCGCTCCGATACGAACCGGTCCACTCGGTATTTGATCAGCCCCAACGACGCCGGCGGATCCGGCTGCGGCGCCGGCGTCCGGCTGAACTTCTTCTTTCGCGACGGTCTTGAGGGCTGTCTTTGCTTCGCGTGGTTTCGGCGCGGCCTCGGCTGTGGCGCCGATTGGCGCAGCGATGTAGGCGATCATCGGGCCATCTTGCGCGCCCGCTGAGCTCTCTACCCTCACAGGTTGCATCTTGACGAGCACCAGTGCGGCGAAGACCAGGGCGTGAATGACGACCGCAATGCCGAATGTCGAGCGCTTGTGCGTCGGCACCAGCTGTAGCGGAGCTTCAGCGAAAGCGAAATCTCTCACGCCTCATTTCAAAGCAAGCTTGTTGCCAGAGCATCTCAGCTTTAAGCGCAAGAGATGACGAGGCCACGGCAAGCGTCATTGCCGGGCCTCGTCCATTTCATTTAGAACGTGACGCGAATCCCGAGTTGTCCGGTACGTCCCTGGCCCGCGACGATCGTCTTCATGAAATTCACCGAGTTCCGCGCGCCGGTCGGATTTCCGAAGTTCGCCTGATCGAGCAGGTTGTAAATCTCGAGGAACAGTCCCGCCTGGTATCTGCTGATGCGCGTGATGTATTGCAGGCGCCCGTCGAGCAGCACCTGCTTCTCGCCCTGGATGCCGTTGCGGACCGCGACGCCGCGCGAATCCGTGGCCGACAGGATCGTGCCGGGCAATCCCGACGGCAGCGTCACCAGATCGTTGACGCCCTTCATCGGCCGATCGTTGCTGGTGCCGTCGCCGTTGACGTCGGTACCGACCGTCTCATTGATCGGATAGCCCGAGTACGCGCGGAAGACGATGCCGCCGCCGAATCCCTTGCCGAGATCCACCGACGCGCTCGTCGCAAAAGCGTGCTGGTTGTCGCGATCGCAGCGGCCGTAGTCGAGCGCCGGATCGCTGTCGACGATGATCGAGGCCACGTCGTAGCAGTGCGCGAGCGTGTAGCTGATCCGGCCCGCCCAGCGGCTCGACATCCGCTTCTCGAGCCCGAGCTCGAGCGAGTCGAACTTGCTGTTCAGCGCCGAGCCGAGCTCCCTGGTCCGGTTCTGGTTGAACTGCACGAACGTGGCGCCGCGCGCCGCGGCGGGGACGAGCTCCCCGCTCGGATCGAAGACGTTGACGCCGAGCCGCGTGATGCGGCCGGTCGCCGGATTGATCGGCCCTTCATTGATGTCGATCACCGCGGTGTTGTCGCGGCCGCGATTGCCCACGTAATCGATCGACGCCGCCATTGTCGGCGTCAGCTCGTGCTTGATGCCGCCGCTGAACGCCCACGTGTAGGCCATGCGGCGATCGCCGTCGACGAGCGGCCCGGTCGTCGTGCTGTTGATGACGTTGCCGGCGAGCACGCCGGTTCGCTGTGTCAGCAGGAACGCCTTGCAGGCAGGGCTGATGATCGCGACGCCTGGAGTGGCGCCCGCCACGGGATTGAGGCACGCCGTCGCATTCGCATTTGGGCCCACCGGGAACGTCCCGGTGATCGCCGGCGATGCGACCTGCGTCGTGTCGTAGGCGAGCGTCGGCGCCAGCACCTGCCGCTGCAGCAGCGCCTGCAGGATGGCGAGCTGCTGATACTGATAGACCTTGCCGAAGCCGCCGCGGATCAACGTCTTGCCGCTGCCCGTGACGTCATAGGCGACGCCGACACGCGGACCGATCGCGTCCTTCGTCTTCTTCGTGAGGTCCTGGTAGTCGTAGCGCACACCGACGTTCAGCGTCAGCCGATTGTTGATCTGCCACTTGTCCTGGACGTACCCGCTCGAGCGGTGATCGATCTGCGTGAACTCGAACTGCCCCATGCTGATGCCGAAACGGTACGGATACGTCGTCGGATTGGCGGCATTGAACGGCGCATCGGTCGGGAACGTGAACAGGCCGGTGAAGTTGGTCGCGGTGCCTTGCGGCAGCGCGCCGTTCCGGCTGAAGGCAATGCCGGCCTTGAACGTGTGCTCGCCGCCCCACCCCGACTTGATCCACGTGAGCGTGTCGTCGAAGGTGACGTCGCGAATCAGATCCTGCGCGTAGCTGTTCCAGACGCCCGCGTTGTAGTCGGGGTGACTGTTCCGCGAGCCGACGTCGAACGGATCGATGCCGTGGAATCCGATGAACTTCCAGTCCGAGTCGAACAACTGGCCCGGCCCCTGCAGCAGGTTCTCGCGCACGTGCCCGAGCTTCAGTTCATTGGTCGTGTGATTGTTGAGCACCGACGCCCACGAGGCGCTGAACACCTGATCGCCTGAATCGTTTTCATGACGCGCCGCGGCAAGAATCGCCAGATCGCCTTCGATCGAATCGCGCTCGGTGATGATCGCTTCACGCGTCCACCGGAAGCTGACCTGGTTGTTGCCATTGGGGTGATAGTCGAACCGCGCGAACGTGTTGGGGCCATGGAACGCGGTCGTCGTCGAATACGACACCGCCAGCGGGGCCGCCTCCACCGGGAAATTGAGATTGGCCGCCTGGTTCGAGCGCGTGCCTTCATAGTTGCCGAAGAAGAACACCTTGCTCTTGACGATCGGGCCGCCGAGGCTGCCGCCGTAGACGTTGCTGCCCGATTCGGGATTCTCATCGCCGGCCAGCTTCAGGAAATAGTTGGTCGCCTGCAGCTTGTTGCTCTGGTAGTACTCGAAGACGCGGCCGGACATCTTGTTGGTGCCGCTCTTCGTCACGCTGTTCACGACGACACCAGTCGAGCCGCCGTACTCGGCGGCGTACTGGTGCGTCTGCACTTGATATTCCGACATTGAATCCAGCGAGATGCGCGCCTGCGTGCCCTGCGATCCGCCGCGGCGCGAGTCGTTGTCGTTCTGGCCGTCAACGAGGAACAGGTTGTTGGTCGTGGCCTGTCCGTTCGCGCTGAACTGGCCGCCTTCAAACGATCCCACCTGCAGCACCGGCACGAGTCCGGGAATGGTCTGCATCAGGCTGAACTGGCTGCGGTTCGCGCTTGGCAAGCCGTCGATCTCGGCGCTCGTGACGTTGGTGCCGATGCGGCTCGACGTGGCCTCGACGAGCGGAGTCTGGCCGGTGACGGTCACCGTCTCCGCCACGCCGGCCAGTTGCATCGTGACATTGACCGTCAACTCCTGGCCGACGTTCACGACGATGCCCGCCAGGTTCGTCACCTGGAATCCCTGCAGCTCCGCCTTGATCGTGTAGGTGCCGGGCAGCAGCGTCGGGATCGTGAACTTGCCATCAATGCTCGAGACCGTCGTGCGCTCGAGACCCGTGTCCTGGTTGATGGCGGTGATCGTGACGCCGGGCAGTACCGCCTTTTGCGCGTCCACGACCGTGCCGTTGATGTCGGAACGGCCACCCTGCGCAGTCGCAGTGGCCGCAAACACCAGCGGGAGAATCAGTCCCGCGAAAATCGCCGGACAACGTCGAATCATAAAAGACCTCCAGATCGACAAAGACAAGTCACTACCGCCTGAGCGTGAGCTTCTGCGCGCGCCAGTTCCACACTTCTCCGACCCACAGGTCGGTTTCGGTCCGGCAGTCAATCGCGTTGACCATCCCGAACTCCTTCGGCAGCTTGCCGGCCTTGCCAAACCTGCCGACGATGCGGCCGCTCAGCTGCACCTTGTAGATCTCGCCTGCGTCCATGCTCTCCGGATCGTTCGAGTTCGAGCTGTAGAGAAACTGCGTCGAGCCTCCGGTGATGCAGATCGCCTGCGGCGTACCAACGTTGGTGATCTGCGACTTGAACGTGCCTTCGCCGTCGAAGACCTGGATGCGCTTGTTGCCGGCATCAGCGACGTAGATGTTTCCCGCCGCATCGCTGGCGATGCCGCGAATGCCGTTGAACTGTCCCTGCGCCGAGCCGGTCTGGCCCCAGGTCTTGAGGAAATCGCCGTCCCTGTTGAATTTCGCAATGCGGTTGTTCGATCCGAATCCGTCGGCGACATAAATGTTGCCGGCGCGATCCCACGTCACATCCGACGGCCGGTTGAAGCCGTCGCCGTTGATGCCGGAGCCTGCGGGCCTGCCCGCGTTGCCGCCGCCACCACCGCCACCACCACCGCCGGGCCCGCCCGCTGGCGCGCCGCTCTTGGCGAGGAACGCCGCGTCGGCAGCAGACGCCGCCACACCGGGCCCCGGACGCAGCGTGATGTTCTCGGGCTTTCTTCCGAGCACCAGCTGATATCGCCCATCGGAATCGAACTTCACGACCTGATTCGATCCGGCATCGACGATCCAGATGTTGTCCTGCGGATCGACGCGGACCTGCTGCGCGAAGTTGATCGCATAGACGCCCTGGCCGATCTCTTTCACGAACTTGCCCGCCTGATCGAACTGAAAGAGCCGCGAGCCGCCGTGATAGAAGGTGCGCTCGTCGCCGAGCGTCGCCACGGCGTGCCCGGTCCTGGCATAGACGAACACGTGGCCCCGCGAATTCGTCGCCACGCCCGCCACCTCACCGTACGACGGTAACGAGATAATGTCGGCGTTGGCGTCGAAACCGATCTCGGGCACCGACTGCGCGATGAGTGATCCGCCGGCAACGATGGTGCCAATCACGCCAATGAGAACGAGAAATGTGCGCTTCATGATCGACTCCTATTTCCCCGCGGAAGTCTTCGACGTCTGCGGGCGCAGGATGATCTTCTGCACGCGCCACGCCGTGATTTCAGACACATACATCTCGTCGGGATTCCGGCAGTCCATCTGGTGCACGCTGCTGAATTCCTTGAAGCCGTGACCGGCCTTGCCGAAGCGGCCGATCACCGTGCCATCGAGCTCCATCTTGTAAATCTCACCGGTCTCTTCGGCCTGATCGAAGTTGTTGCCGGTCGGGAACGAGTTGGAGCTGTAAAGGTATTGATGCGGTCCCGCTGAAATGCAGACCGCCCACGGCGCGCCAACGTGGTCGTACACCGCTTTCTGATTCAGATCGTTGTCGAGCACGACGATGCGGCGATTGCCGCGATCGGCGACGTAGACATTGCCTCGCGCATCGACCGACATGGCGTGCGGCGTGCTGAATTGCAGCGGCCCGTTGCCGCGCGTGCCGACCGCCTTCACGAAGCGGCCGTTCTTGTCGAACTTCACGACGCGCGAGTCGCCGTAGCCGTCCGTCACGAAGATGTTGCCTTGCGGATCCCAGCCGATGTCGGTCTGCCGATGGAACGTGTACGGCCGGTTCGCGCCCGAGTACTGTCCGCCGCCCGGCGTCAGCGCCAGTTGATCTAAGGGATCAGGACGCTTGCCGAGCACCATCAACAGTTTTCCATCGGGGCTGAACTTCTGGATGACGTTCGTGCCTTCGTCGACGGCCCAGATGTTGTCGTCCTTGTCGACGCGCACGGCGTGCGCGAACGCGAAGCCGTAGCTGCCAATGCCGAATTCCTTCACGAAGGCGCCGTTCTGATCGAACTCGAACAGCCGCGTCTCGCCGCTGCGCACGTAGACGAACACGTGCCCCTTCGAATTGGTGGCGACACCGGTGCCCTCACCCATGTAAAGCCCGGCCGGCAGCTTGAAGAAATTCGGCACCGACTCGAACGGAATTTCCGGCGTCGTCGCCTTGGCTTTCGCGGGACCGCCACCGCCGGGCTGTGCGAATGCCGGCGTGGCGATCAACAACAGCGCGGCGCAGAGAATCGGTGCGAGACAGTTTTGCTTGCGCATGTGCTCTCCTTGACGCGCGGATTGTAGTCGCCGCACAACCCGCACTAGACAATTCAGCGACAAATCTTAGACATCCTTTGACATCCGCATCGCGCGCGTTGGCGATACCCTCGGCGCACTCACACCGCGATCGCGTCAGTGAAGGGAGTCTCCATGCGCAATCAACTGTGGCCACTCACGCTGCTATGTCTCTTCGCTCTGGCGCCGCTGGCGATGTCGACGCCTGGCGCCACCGCTGCCGCCGTGCAGGAGCGAGGCGGACAGGAAGAGTTCGGACCGTACGAGCCAGTCGCCAACTGGCCGCAGCCGCTCCCCGACGGAGCCGACGGCGTGAAACACGATGGCTGGACGTGGGGCTCGGTCGGCGCGGTGTTCGCCGAGACGCCGGATCGGATCTGGATCGCGCAGCGCGGCGAGCTGCCGTTACCGAAGGGCGCGAAACCGTGGACGCCGTTCGCGATGCTCACCCCGTCGATCGGCAACGCCACCGGCAACGACGATGGGCTTGGCGCGACGTGCGAGCCGGCGGAAAAACGCGGCTGGCAGCGGCGCTATCACCATGTGATCTTCGTCGTCGATCGCAACGGCAAGATGGTCGACTGGTGGCAGCAGCACGACAAGCTGTTCGAGGCGCCGTGCGGGCGCGGGCCGCACAAGATCAAGATGAGCCCGTACGATCCGGAGAAGCACGTCTGGGTGTTCGACGATCAACTGCATCAGATCCACAAGTTCACCTACGACGGCAAGCTGGTGATGACGCTGGGCACCAGGGGTCAGCGCGGTCGCGACGGCGGACGGCTGTTCGATCGCCCGACGGATATCGCGTGGCTCCCCGACGGCACGTTCTTCGTCACCGATGGCTACGGCGGCACGCGCGTCGCGAAGTTCGACAAGAACGGCAAGTTCCTGATGGATTGGGGGACGCCGCCGAAAGATCCGCGGAATCCCGGACCCAACGAATGGAACACGGTGCACAGCATCGCGATCAGCAAGGACGGCCGGCTGTTCATCGTCGATCGCGGCCACCGGCGCATCCAGATCTTCGATCAGAACGGCAAGTTCCTCGACATGTTCACGACCGGCGTGCGCTCGTCACCGTACGCCCACTACATCTCGACCGATCAATTCATCTGGGTCGCCGACGGCGGCACGATGCGGATGCTGAAGTACGACCTGAACGGAAAGTATTTGTACGGCTGGGGCGGACCCGGCGGCCAGCCCGGCCAGTTCAACGGCCCGCATTCACTGACGGTCGATCAGGAAGGAAATCTGTACGTCGCCGAGGTATTCGGCGGCCGCGTCCAGAAATTCCGCCCGAAACCCGGTGCTGATCCGGCCAAGGTCATGGGCCAGGAGTTGCGTTATCGACCTTGACTCCCCCGTTGCACCCGCATAACGTGCGCGATCAGAACGCCTCGATGAGGCTCAACCACCCGCTCTGGCGCGCACGTCCGTTGGTACTTGCAATCGTGGCTACGATCGGCGCGGCCGGGCTCGTGTTGTATTTTCAATTCCGCGCCATCACCGCCCTCGAGTCACAAACCCAGGTCATCGTCCAGCAGATCAGCGAGCAGGCCGCCGCCGAGATCGCCGGTGAGCTCCGCAAGGCGCTGGCCGGTCCGGTCCTCGACACCTTGACCGCGGTCAGCCAGCCGGATCTACGCGCGGGGCGATTTGACCTGGTCGCCCAGGAATACGCGAAGGGTCTCGAGGCCTATGCCCACGTCGATCGCTTCTTCGCCTGGAGCACCGGCACCGAAGCCGAGACGCCGGGAGAAGTGTTGTTCTTCGGACGGGACGGCCGCTTCGCGCGCGACCCGTCGCTGGGCCGGGCCGTGTTCGACCTGGCGCGGCGCTACGCGAAGGAACAACACATTTATATCGCCGCGGAAAACTTCGGCCCCTCCCTTCGCCATCAAGTACTGCTGCGCGTGTTCTTCAATGATGCGAAGCGCCTCGACTACTTCGCCGTGCTCGGACTGGTCGTCGATCCGCAGACCATGCCGGCGCGCCTGTTCGACGCGCCGCGGCGCGCGCGCATCAACACGATGTTGAGCCGCCGCGCCGGCGACCTGCCCCTGCGCGTGCACGTGACCGACGAGCAGGGCGCACTCGTTTACGGCAGCGCCGATGCCGACACGATCAGCAGCCGGCTCGTCTTCCCGATGCTGTTCTATCCGGCTGAAGAGATTCAGGCGCGCATGGCCGGCGGCGCCAGGATCCGGCCGTGGCGGATCGAAGTCGGCGCGCCGGCGCTTGCCGGCGCGTTCGCCGGCGTGAGCCGAAGCTACTGGCCGACGGTGGTGTCGGTGGCGCTGATGCTGGTGGCGCTGGGACTCACCGTGCAGGCACATCGCCGCTCTGCGGAGCTGGCCGAGATGCAGTCGGAGTTCGTCGCGCACGTGTCGCACCAGTTGAAGACGCCACTGTCGCTGTTGAGCGCGGCCACCGAGACGCTGCAGATGGACCGCATTCGATCGCCCGAGAAGCTCGGCGAGTATCTCGACACGATTCGCGCCGAGGCGGCACGCCTGTCAACGCTGGTCCAGCGTGTGCTCGAGTTCTCGCGGCTGCAACAGGAGCGGAACTACGAGCTCGAGTACGTCGACCTCGGCGCGCTGACGCGTGAAACCGTGGATGCGTTCGCGCACGGGCTGGCGAGCCAGCACTTCACGTTCGACGTGCACATCGAAGACCCGGGACCGTACGTCCACGTGGATCCGGCGGCGATCGAACAGGTGCTGGCCAACCTGCTCGACAACGCGGTGAAGTACTCGCACACCATCAAGGAGATCGCCGTCCGCGTCCGCAGCGATCGCCAGTTCGCCGTCGTCGAGATCGCCGATCGCGGCATCGGCGTGCCGACGGCCGATCAATCCCGCATCTTCGATCGTTTCTATCGCGCCTCGGGCACGCTCCATCGGCCGGGATTCGGTCTCGGCCTGCCGATCGTGCGCGATCTCGTTCGCGCCCACGGCGGCAGCGTCGAGATGACGAGCGTTCCCGGCGCCGGCAGCACGTTCCGCGTCCTGCTGCCCAAAGTGAGCGTGGCGACCGCCGCGCCCCGACCTGTTGAAACACCGGAGGCCGTGTCATGAACACCAAGGCTGCTGCCGCAGATGATCTCCGTCACGTGCTGGTGATCGAAGACGAGCCGCAACTGCGATCGATGCTCGCGGACAATCTTGAATTCGACGGCTACCAGGTCACCGCGGTGGCGTCAGGCGAGGAAGGACTGGCGGCGTGCGCCGAGCGGGCGTTCTCGCTGTTGCTGCTCGACGTCATGCTGCCGGGCATCAGCGGCTTCGACGTCTGCCGATCGCTCAGGGCGCGCGGCACGCGCGTGCCGATCATCCTGCTGACGGCGCGCACGCACGAGCGCGACCGGGTCAAGGGCCTCGACCTCGGCGCCGACGATTACGTCAGCAAGCCATTCGGCGTGCACGAATTGCTGGCCCGCGTGCGCGCGCAGGTGCGACGGGACGACTGGCACTCGATGACCGGTGAAGAGTTCGCATTCGGCGACGTGGTCGTCAAGCTGCAGCAGCGGCTGGTGTTGCGCAAGGGCCACCGCGTGGCGCTATCGGCGCGCGAGTTCGAATTGCTGCGCTACCTGTTCGCGCATCGCAATGAAGTGGTGAGCCGCGAGCAGCTGTTGCGCGATGTGTGGGGGTACGGCCAGCACACGATCACGCGCACCGTGGACAACTACGTCGCCAAGCTGCGCACGCAGCTCGAACCGAAGCCGCACGACCCGCGATATCTGGTGACGGTTCACGGCACTGGCTATCAGTTGCTCGTGTGAATTGGCCGTACAAACGCGACGCGCGTCGAAAATTCACTTATCAACTCGGCTGGTCGAAGGCGTTTGCACGCCTTCTGTTTTGAAGCTGTGACGACTCTCGAGCATCGTCGCTGCTTCTTTCCCGCGAATACGTTCAACTGACATCTGCGTTCTGCGCTGCGCTCCTTGCGAAGCACCTCACATCCCGCTAACACCAACTATCCGTATTCCCGGACCACCAAAGCTGACTCGTGCCTTCTCGGCGCGCGCAGCGTTGGCAAATTTAATGTCGTGATGTGCACGTGTCAAGTACGATCTTGCGTGTTGAGAAAAGAATTTGATCTTTTTTTGCAAGAGACGAGTGGGTCAATTCACCAATGTGGGCGCTCAACCTAATGCCATATCTGCTGGTGTTCTTCGGATCACTCGGCGTCGATCTCATTCCGATCATGGCGCCGCCGGCGTGGACGGTGATGGCGTTTGCGATCGTCAAATATCGCCTGAATCCGTGGATCGTCCTGGCGATCGGCGTGCCGGCGTCGGCCCTGGGCCGTTATCTCTTCAGTCTTTACATTCCAAAATTCTCAGCCAAGGTCCTGGCGCGGCGAAAGAAAGAAGAACTCAGCTACGTCGGCAAGAAACTGCGCGGCCGGATGTGGCAAACCTGGGTGTTCGTGCTCGGCTATACGTTGTCGCCGCTGTCGACGACTGCCCTGTTCACCGCGGCGGGAATGAGCAAGGTGCCGGTCTGGCATCTGCTGCCGCCGTTCCTTGTCGGCAAGTTCGTCAGCGACGCGATGATGGTCAAGGCCGGCCAGTATGCGGCGGGCGACCTGAAGGACATGCTGCACGGCGTTTTCAGCGCGAAGAACATCATCATTGCCGCGATCACGCTCGTCTTGACGGCCGCGTTTCTCTTTGTCGATTGGTATTCGCTGCTCGTCAAGAAGACGCTGAAGTTCAACTTCAGCGTCTTTAAGTAAGCGACGGACGTAGAATCGGCGGATGGACCGACGCCTTCGCATCGCCACCCTCACCTGCTGCGCGGCCGCCGTGACGCTCGCCGTGACGCTCACCGGTCAACGCGCGCCAATGACCGTCGACCGGACCGCGCTGATCGTCAAAGCCGCGCAGGCCGTGATCAACTCGCTCGACGAAGCCGGCAAGAAGAAGGTGCAATTCGCGTATGACGACGAGGCTCAGCGCAAACGCTGGTCGAATCTTCCGGGCCCGATGGTGCAGCGCGACGGCGTCCGGCTCGCCGACCTCGCGCCGTCGCAGCGCGAGACCATCATGAAGCTGCTGCAGGTCGCGCTCAGCGCCGAGGGCTATCGCAAGGTCGTCGACATCATGGACGGCGATGAAGTGCTCCGCACGCAGGGTTCCGGCGGCGGCAAGGTGCAGTTCGGCAAGGAGCAATACTGGCTCGCGTTCATCGGCACGCCCTCCACGACGACGCCGTGGATGCTGCAGTTCGGCGGGCATCACCTTGCGATCAACCTGACGATCGCCGGCAACAACGCCTCGATGACGCCGAGCCTGCCTGCCGCGCAGCCCGCGAAGTTCACCATCGAAGGCCGGACCGTGCGTCCGCTTGGCGATGAAAACGACAAGGCGTTCGCCTTGATCAACGCGCTCGATGAGAAGCAAAAGGGCCAGGCGATGCTTGCGTCGCGTGTTGCCGATCTCGTGCTTGGCCCCGGCAACGACGGCAAGACGATTCAACCCGAAGGCCTCAAGGCCTCGGCGATGACAGCGGCGCAACAGAACATGCTCTGGGACATCGTCCACGAATGGTCGGGCATCGAAGCCGACGATTACGCCGGGCCGCGCCTGACGGAGATCAAGTCGCATCCCAGCGACACCTACTTCGCGTGGAGCGGTCCGACGACGAATGGCGGCGCGTCGTATTACCGCATCCAGGGCCCAACGCTCGTGATCGAGTATGCGCCGCAGCAAGGCAGCATCGATCACATTCACACCATCTATCGCGATCCCACGAACGATTACGGAGCGAGGATTGCGAAGAAATAGGTTGCGAACGGTCGCGGTCGTCGTGGCGGCTGTCGTCGTCGCCGGTCGGCAGACGTCTGCCCATCGGCTGGACGAGCTGCTGCAGGCGGCTCGCATCGGGATCGCCGGGGATCGCGTCGATCTCGAGCTGGACCTCACGCCGGGTGCGGCGGTTTCTGATCGGATGATCGCGGAGATCGATCGCGACGGCGATGGCTCGTTCTCGAATGACGAACAACGTTCGTTCGTCGATCGCGTATTCACTCAGATCGAGATGACGGCGGACGGCACCCGGTTGCGTGTGACTCCGCGATCGTTCACGTTTCCTGCCGCCGCCGCATTTCGAACCGGTGACGGCGTCATTGCGATTCGCGCGGCGGCGCCGATGCCCGCCAACTTCCAGGGCGCGCATCATCTTGCCTTCCAGAATGACTATCGACGCGACATCAGCGTCTACCTCGCCAACGCGCTCGTGCCCGAAACGAATCGCGTCGCGGTCACCGGACAACAGCGTGATGGCGTCCAGAGCCGGTTGATCATCGCCTACGACCTGAGAGCTCAGCAGCAGGAAGCGCTGCCGTATGCGGGTTTGTTCGCTGCGATTGCAGCTGTTGTCGTCGTTGCGCGAAAGAGTCCGTTCAGATAGCTGGAGCGTTTCGGGATCTTCCTGCTACGATTGCTTCGTTCCGCACAAATGAATACGCCTCGCGCCTCGCGTCCCGAGCGGTATCCGGTTTCGTGTCCGCACTGCGCCTCCGTTGCCGGTCTACCGGTCGCGGCGATGACGGTCGCGGGGCAGCCGCGCTCGATGCGGCTCGACTTCAAATGCGGCGCCTGCGATCACCGCTGGTCGGAGCAATTCGACGATCAATTCGTCATCGCCGTACCCGGCGACAACCCCGCCGTATCGCGGTAGTCACGGCACGAGCGCGCGAGCGCCTCCAAAAAACCAACAGGAGAACGGAAGAAAGGGAGTCAATTTCTTCAATCTCCGGCGAGCGTTTGGATCGCAATTAGTGCGACAGAAACACTTGGCGAAACCATTTTCTGGCCTAAATGCTCGCGGCGCGAATCCTGCTTTATTAGTGGGAATGATTCGCCCCTATACAGAGCTTGAGGGTTTGACGGCACGCATTATCAGGTGCGCTATCGAAGTGCATCGGATACTGGGCCCAGGACTACTCGAGTCCGTTTATCACGAGTGTTTAATAGCGGAACTCAACGCCAACGGCTTGGCCATCGCTTGCGCCCGCAAGGTGCCGATTGTTTACAAGGGCTTGAAGCTCCAGACGCCGCTCGAATTCGACTTGATGGTCGAAGGAAAAGTCATCGTCGAACTCAAAGCTGTCGAGTCACTCCATCCGGTTCATGAGGCGCAGGTGATTACCTATCTCAAACTCACTGGTTGCCCTGCGGGCCTGTTGATCAATTTCAACGAAGTCCTTCTGAAAAATGGCTTACGGCGTCTCGATCACCCAGATCTCTATCGCGAGAAGAAGCGGCTTAGCGGCAATTCCAATTAGTAGTCCTCCCTTTCTTCCTTTCTCTTGTTAGTTTTTTTTCATCGCGATTCGAATCGAGGCGCGTGCGTCTTCGGGAACCTGCACCGTCGCAGGGACAAAGCCGTCGGCATATGCGGTAAAGTTGAGAGCGCCGCGGCCGATGCCGGTGAAGGTCGCCATGCCTTTCGCATCTGTCGCCGTGAAGTGCACGAGCTCTCCGCCGCCGCGTAAGGCGACGACCGCGTTGCCAATGGGT
>Ga0075428_100005551_pt1 | contig 14031 bp, 14 predicted proteins | sample RhiMetdeltSRZDD2_FD_75291 | JGI IMG/M metagenome (GOLD analysis project Ga0075428, IMG submission 75291) | Populus rhizosphere microbial communities from Tennessee, USA - Rhizosphere MetaG P. deltoides SRZDD2 | ecosystem: Host-associated > Plants > Roots > Rhizosphere > Soil | place: USA...
CCCACGGTCGCTACCGGCGAAGGGCCGACACGCCCCGTATCCCCAGGTCACATGACCTTTGCGCAGGTCACCCCGAGCGCCCCAGGTAGGAGTCGAACCTACGACACCCGCTTTAGGAGAGCGGTGCTCTATCCGCTGAGCTACTGGGGCTGGCGCTGACGGACGCCCGAGACGCCGGAAGACGCCGGAGAGGCGCCGGGGGACGAGGGTAATCGGCGGTGTGGTGGCACACTCCACCGCCATGGCCGAACAGCAGGAGTGGGCGGCGGCGGACGACGGCCTGAGCGAGCCGGGGGTCTCGACGTTCGAGCTGTTCTTCGACCTGGTCTTCGTGTTCGCCTTCACCCGGATCACCGGCAGCATCGCCGCCCATGCGACCTGGCAGGGCCTCGGCCGCGGGGTGCTGATCTTCGCCACGCTGTGGTGGGCCTGGGGCTCATACGCCTGGCTGACCAACAGCATGCGCACCGACGACGGGCCGAGCCGGGTCGTCCTGCTGGCCGCGATGGCCGGGATGCTGGTCGTGGCCCTTGCGGTCCCCGAGGCGTTCGACGAGAGCGCCATGGCCTACGCCCTCGGCTACCTCGTCGTCATCGTGCTCCACTCCATCCTGTTCACCCTGGCCGCCGACAGCCCGACCGACGCCGCCCGGGGCATCCGGCGCCTGGCACCGACCAACCTCGGATCAGCGCTGCTCCTGGTGGCCGCCGCCCTCGCCGACGTCGACGGGCCGACCCGGACGGCCCTGTGGATCATCGCCGTCAGCATCACCTTCGCCGGACCGTTCCTCACGGGCGTCGCCGACTTCACCGTCCGCCCAGCGCACTTCGCCGAGCGCCACGGCCTCATCGTCATCATCGCCCTCGGCGAGTCGATCGTCGCCATCGGCGCCGCCGACACCTATGACATCGACTGGAGCCTCGCCGCCAGCGCCATGGTCGCGATAGCGCTGGTGAGCGGCCTGTGGTGGGCGTACTTCGACACCGAGGCCACGGCCGCCGAGTACGCCCTGCGGGAAGCCCGCGGCGTCGACCGATCGCGGCTGGCCCGGGACGTCTACAGCTACCTGCACATCCCCCTGGTCCTCGGCGTGGTCCTGGCCGCGGTGGGGATCAAGAAGACCCTCCAGAACAGCGACGAGGAGCTGACCACCGTCGCGGCCGTAGCCCTCGGGGGTGGCGTCGCCCTGTTCTTCGCCGCCCTGGCCGGCATCCGGGTGCGGCGCGGGGCCCGGCCGGGCACGACGCGGCTGGCCGCCGCGGCCCTGGCGGCCGCGGCGATCCCGCTCGCCACCACAGTCCCGGCCATAGTGGCGCTGACCGGGCTCGCCGCCATCGCGGGGTTGGTGACGCTCACCGACCGCGACCCCTCGACGGCTGCGGACGAGCGAGACGAGAGCGACCAGCCACCGCCACAGCGACGAGGTGCTTAACTCGCTGAGGTGATCGACGCCGCCTCCGCCGCGACCCAGGTCGACGAGGCCTGGAGCACCCACATCCTCGAGGCCCTGCGCGACTACATCCGCGTCCCCAACGTGTCGCCGGCCTACGCATCCGACTGGGTCGATGCCGGGCACATGGCCCGCGCCACCGAGTTGATCCGCCAGTGGTGCCAACGGCAGGTCGACGAGGGCCTCCGTGGGGCGACGGTCGAAGTCCAGGAGATCGCGGGTCGCACACCGGTGCTGCTGGTCGACGTCCCGGCCTCGGGCCCGACGGCGACGGACCCCGACGACACCGTCCTGCTCTACGGCCACCTGGACAAGCAGCCGCCGTTCGACGGATGGCGGCCCGGCCTCGGCCCGTGGGAGCCCGTCCTCGACGGCGACCGCCTCTACGGCCGGGGCGGCGCCGACGACGGCTACTCGGCGTTCGCCGCGCTCACCGGCCTCGCCGCGACCCGCGCCGCCGGCGGCTCGCACGCGCGTTGCCTGGTGCTCATCGAAGCCAGCGAGGAGTCCGGCAGCCCCGACCTCGCCCCCCACCTCGACCGGCTCGGCGACCGGCTCGGCTCGCCGTCGCTGGTGATCTGCCTGGATTCCGGCTGCGCCGACTGGGACCGGCTCTGGGTGACCACCTCGCTCCGGGGACTGGTCGACCTGGTGGTGCGGGTGGACGTCCTCACCGAGGGCGTCCACTCCGGGAAGGCGAGCGGCATCGTGTCGTCGACCTTCCGCGTCCTGCGGAGCCTGCTGGACCGGATCGAGGATCCCGAGACCGGTGTCCTCCGGCCGCCCGAGCTCCACGTGCCGGTCCCCGACATCCGGCGGGCCCAGGCCGCCGACACGGCCGACGAAGTGGGCGATCCCGGGGCGGAGTTCCCCTACGTCGAAGGTGCCCGCTCGGCCGACGGCAGCTACCAGGACCTGCTGCTGGCCCGGACCTGGGAGGCGTCGCTGGAGGTGACCGGCATCGACGGTGCACCGCCGACCGCCAGCGCCGGCAACGTCCTGCGCCCGTTCACCGCGGCCAAGCTGTCGTTCCGCATCCCACCGACCGCCGACGCCGAAGCCGCGACGCTCGCCCTGGTGAAGCGGCTGACCGAGGACCCGCCCTACGGCGCGCGGGTCACGGTGACTGCGGGCTCGGCCGACGACGGCTGGCACGCCCCGCCCGAGCCCGAGTGGCTGCAGTCCGCCCTGGACCAGGCATCGACGGCCACCTTCGGGCAGCCAGCCCGGGCTCTCGGGGAGGGCGGATCGATCCCGTTCATGGGCATGTTGGGCCGGGCCTTCCCGGAGGCCCGGTTCGTCGTGACAGGCGTCCTCGGCCCGGAGACCAACGCCCACGGCCCCAACGAGTTCCTCCACCTCCCCACGGCCCGGCGGATCACATCCGCGCTGGCCCACCTCCTCGACGCCCACGCCCATCGCTGAGGCCGGGGCGGCCCTACCGGGACGGCCGCCGACGGCCCTCTAAGCTCCCGACCCATGGCCGGTGAGGGACACGGGACCAAGGCCGTCATCGCCGCGTTGCTCGCCAACGCCGGCATCGCGTTGGCGAAGTTCGCCGGGTTCCTCGTGACCCGGTCGGGGGCGATGCTGGCCGAGAGCGTCCACTCCGTCGCCGACACGACCAACCAGGTCCTGCTGCTGGTCGGCGGCCGACGGGCACGGAAGGCCGCTACGCCGGAGCATCCGTTCGGCTACGGGCGCGAGCGCTACTTCTGGTCCTTCGTCGTCGCACTGATGCTGTTCAGCCTCGGTGGGATGTTCGCCATCTACGAGGGCATCTCCAAGATCCAGCACCCCCACGAGATGGAATCACCGGCCGTCGCCATCGCCATCCTGCTGGTAGCCCTGGCTCTGGAGGCGTTCTCGTTCCGCACCGCTGTCATCGAATCGCGCCGCATCAAGGACCCGGGCATCGGCTGGTGGACGTTCATCCGCCGGTCCAAGCACCCGGAACTACCAGTGGTGCTGCTCGAGGACCTCGGCGCCCTGACCGGTCTGGGCATCGCTCTGGTGGCCATCACCGCCTCGGTCGTCACCGACGACACCCTCTACGACGCGATCGGCACCCTGAGCATCGGGGTCCTGCTCGTGGTCATCGCCGCGGTCCTCGCGGTGGAGATGAAGGGCCTCCTCATCGGCGAGTCCGCCAGCTCGGCGGACCAGCAGTCCATCGCCGCCGCCATCGAGATCGAGCCCAGCGTCCGGCGCCTCATCCACCTGCGCACCGAGCACCTGGGCCCGGACGAGCTCCTGGTCGGCGCCAAGATCGAGTTCGTCGACGGCCTCGACGTCACCGAGGTGGCCGACGCGGTGAACCGGGTGGAAGCCAACGTCCGGCGGGCCGTTCCGACGGCGCGGGTCATGTACATCGAGCCGGACGTCTACCGCACGGCCCGCGCTGACGAGAGTGCCGACGAGAGCACGGACGGGGACGAGACCGCCGACGAGGGCGCCGAGATCCACTGACCCCGCCCCCCGAAGGCGGTCCCAAAACGGCACCTGCCCCCGTCCTCGGGGTCAGGACCCGAGAACGGGGGCAGGAACGGAGGCCTGGGTCAGGACTTGGTGCTGCGCTTGGCGCTGGACCGAGCCTTGGGCTTGGCCGGCGCAGCCTTGGTCTTGGGCTCGGGCGCAGCCTCGTCCTCGGTCGCCTCGGCGGTCGCCTTGGCCGACGTGGACTGGCTGTCCGGCCGCACCAGCGGGGTCACCCGGTCCACCAGCCCGCTGACGAACTCGCGCTGGCTGTCCAGCAGGCCCTTGGCGAAGGTGACGCCGCTCTCGACCACTTCGGCCGGCTTGGGCAGGTTCTCGGGGTAGTTCAGCTTCGAGAGCTGGGCCTCGGCCTGCTCCTTGCCCTTGCGGACGTACTCGACAACCGGCTGCTGCAGGGTCCGGACCTTGTCCACGACCCGATCTTCGATCTCGATGACGCTCGAGCGGATGCTCATGCCTATGCTCCTTGGGGATCACTTGAGAAGTGCTAACTATAGTTAGCATTTGCTTGCAATCGCAACCGCCGCCGCCAACTCCCGGAAATATGACCGGTTGAGTCGCCTTTAGAGGCCCTGGTGGTTAGGATCCGCCCTGCCCGACAGCGGTACAGGAGGAACGATGGCGATCCGATTGGGCGACGACGCTCCCGACTTCACAGCCGAGACCACCGAGGGACCGGTCGACTTCCATGCCTGGAAGGGCGACAGCTGGGCCGTTCTGTTCTCGCACCCCAAGGACTTCACCCCGGTGTGCACCACCGAGCTCGGACGGGTCGCGGCGCTGAAGCCCGAGTTCGAGAAGCGCAACGTCAAGGTCATCGGCCTGTCCGTGGATCCGCTCGACAGCCACGACGGCTGGAAGCAGGACATCGCGGACGTCACCGGCAACGAGCTGAACTTCCCGCTCATCGCCGACTCCGACCGCCGGGTGTCCGACCTCTACGACATGATCCACCCGAACGCCCTCGAGACCGCGACCGTGCGCTCGGTCTTCGTCATCGGTCCCGACAACAAGGTGAAGCTGACGTTGACCTACCCGGCCTCCACCGGGCGCAACTTCGACGAGCTGCTGCGGGTCATCGACTCCCTGCAGCTGACGGCCAACCACTCGGTCGCGACGCCGGTGGACTGGCAGCAGGGCGAGGACGTCATCATCGTCCCTGCGCTCAGCGACGAGGATGCCCGGGCCCGGTTCCCCGAGGGCTGGGACGCCAAGAAGCCCTACCTCCGGGTCACGAAGCAACCCGCCTAGCAGCGGCGGAGCATCCACCGCTCCAGCACCCCGGCCTCCACCCCGGCTGCGCCAGCGGCTGCGGCGGAGGCCGGGGCGCGTCAGGGCTCGCAAACCGGCACCATGGGCTGAGAGCGCTCTCCTAGGGTAAGGGCCATGACCGTCGTGAATGACAGTCCTGCAGCTCCCCCCACGACCGCCGCGGCCGCGGACCATGCCGTGAAGATCTACGGCACGGGCCCGACCGCGGTCACCGCCCTCAACGACGTCACCGTCGAGTTCCCCGCCGGGCGGTACACCGCCATCATGGGCCCGTCGGGGTCCGGCAAATCGACGCTCATGCACTGCGTCGCCGGCCTCGACACCCTCACCAGCGGGAAGGTGTACGTCGACGGCACCGACCTCAGCGAACTGAGCGAGCGCGAGCTGACCCGCCTGCGACGGGACCGGATCGGCTTCATCTTCCAAGCCTTCAACCTGGTCCCCACGCTGACCGCAGCCGAGAACATGACCCTGCCGATGCTGCTCGCCGGCCGGGATCCCGACCGGGAGTGGGTCGACTACGTCGTCACCACCGTCGGCCTGGGCGACCGGCTGACCCACCGGCCCGCCGAGCTCTCGGGCGGGCAGCAGCAGCGGGTGGCCGTGGCCCGAGCCTTGGCCAGCCGGCCGGCGATCATCTTCGCCGACGAGCCGACCGGGAACCTGGACAGCAAGGCGAGCGCCGAGATCCTCCAGTTCATGCGCAAGGCCGTCGACGAGCTGGAGCAGACCATCGTCATGGTCACCCACGACCCCAACGCGGCCAGCTACGCCGACCACGTGCTGTTCCTGGGCGACGGCGAGATCGTCGACGAGATGGCCGAGCCCACCGCCGAGACCGTGCTCGAACGACTCAAGCGCTTCGACTGACCCGCTCCATCCGTCCGTCACCGACCCCACCAAGGCGCGCTCATGTTCAAGCTCTCCGTCCGCGACCTCCGTGCCCACGTCGGGCGCTACGTCCTGACCTTCATCGCCGTCGCCATCGGCGTGGCCTTCGTCGGCGGCGTCCTCACCCTCACCAACACGTTGACCCGGACCTTCGACGACCTGTTCGCCGACGTCTTCGAGGGCACCGACGCCGCCGTCCGGGGCCGGGGCCAGTTCGAGGGACCGGCCCAGATGGGCGGCCAGGAGCAACGGCCCCGGATCCCCGAGTCGCTGTTGGAGCAGGTCCTGGCGGTCGACGGCGTGGCCGAGGCCGAGCCCTACGTCCAGGGCTACACGCAGGTCATCGACCGTGACGGCGACCCGGTGGGCAGCAACACCTTCGGCCCTCCGACCTTCGGGGCCAGCTGGGGCGAGGTCGACCAGCTGAACCCCTTCAACCTCATCGAGGGCGATGCGCCCCGCGGACCGGACGAGGTCGTCCTGGACAAGGCCACCGCCGACCGCACCGGCTACGAGGTCGGCGACACGGCCCGCTTCCAGAGCCCGGCCGGCCCGGGTGAGGCCACGGTGGTCGGCATCGCCCGCTTCGGCACCGCCGACAGCCCGTTCGGCGCCAGCTTCGCGATGTTCGACCTCCCCACCGCCCAGGAGCTCCTGGCCGAGCCGGGCCAGGTGGACGCCATCAGCGTCGTCGCCGACGACGGCATCTCCCAGACCGAGATCGCCGGACGCCTGACCGACGCCCTCCGTGGTGAGGACATCGAGGTCGCCACCGGCGACCAACTGGTCCAGGAGAACCAGGACGACGCCGCACAGAGCTTCAGCTTCGTGAACATCGCGCTGCTGGTGTTCGCTCTGATCTCCGTGGTCGTCGGCGCCTTCGTCATCTACACCAGCTTCTCGTTCATCGTCGCCCAGAGGCAGCGCCAGCTGGCCCTGCTGCGGGCGATCGGTGCCAGCCGCCGCCAGATCCTCCGGTCGATCGTGGTCGAGTCCCTCGTCGTGGGGGTGTTGGCCTCCATCGTCGGGTACCTGTTCGGGCTGGGGCTGGCCTGGCTGCTGTCCCAGGTGCTGGTCGACGACACGAGCTCGCTGGCCATCGAGCCGGCCTCGATCATCGTCGGCCTGATGGTCGGCACCTTCGTCACCCTGTTCTCGGCCTTCTTCCCCGCCTGGCGGGGATCGCGGGTTCCGCCGGTGACGGCCATGCTGCGCGCTGCGGTGGACGTGAGCGCGCGGTCGGTGGTCCGGCTGGTGCTGGGCGCCGTCGTCCTGGTCCTGGGCGTCCTCCTGCTGACCCAGGGATTGAGCGGTGCCGGGATCGAAGTGACCGGCGCCGGGATGACCCTGGTGTTCCTCGCGTTGGTGATCTTCGGGCCGCTGGCGGCCCGACCGGCGACCATCGTCCTCGGCGGTCTCCTCCCGCCCATCCGGGGCGTCATCGGTCGGCTCGCGCAGCAGAACGCGTCCCGGAACCCGAAGCGGACCTCCTCCACCGGATCGGCGCTCATGATCGGCCTCGGGGTCGTGACGCTGTTCCTGGTGTTCAACGCCTCGCTCCGCAAGTCGATCGACAGCTTCGTGGACGACCGCTTCGTGGGCGACTTCGTGGTCGACAGCGGGACGGGCTTCACCGGGGTCGGCCTGCCCGGCACCGTGGCCGACGAGATCAACGACCTGCCCGAGGTCGATGCCGCCACCGGCTTCCGCTTCGGCCTGGCCGAGATCGACGGCTCGCCGCAGTTCGTGAGCGGGCTCGATCCCGACACCGCGTTCGACCTGTTCGACGTCGGCATCGCCGCGGGCGACGTCAGCAACCTGGACGAGAACGGCATGGCCGTCTTCAAGGACACGGCCGAGGACAAGGGCTGGGAGATCGGCGACGAGATCCCGGTCATCTTCGGCCAGACCGGCGAGCAGACCTTCACCGTCGAGGCCCTGCTCGACACCAAGGACATCACCGACGACTACGCCTTCAGCACCGAGGCTTTCGACGCCAACATCCCGACGTCGGGCGACAGCCAGATCTGGATCCGGCTCGCCGACGGGGTGTCGACCGCCGAGGGACGGGAGGCGATCGACAGCGTGGTGTCGGGCTTCCCCACCGCCGAGGTCCAGGACCTCACCGAGTTCAAGGACGCCACCAAGGCCCAGTTCGACCCGTTCCTGCTCATCGTCATCGTGCTGCTGGCGCTGACCATCCTCATCGCCATGATCGGCATCGTGAACACGATGATCCTGTCCATCGTCGAGCGGACCCGGGAGATAGGACTCACCCGGGCCGTGGGCGCCACCCGCGCGCAGATACGTTCGGCCATCCGGTGGGAGGCCCTGCTGATCGCCGCCTTCGGGCTCGTGGCCGCGCTCGCCGTGGGGATCTTCTTCGGCTACGTGATCGTCCAGGCGCTGGAGGAGGAGGGCTTCCGCGAGTTCGCCGTGCCGATCGGCGGGCTGTTCGGGCTGGTCGCCGTCACCCTTGTCACCGGCCTGCTCACCTTGCTGGCCGCCGTGCTCCCGGCCGTCTGGGCTGGGCGGCGGCCCGTCCTCAGCGCGATCTCCGTGGACCAGTAGCGAGGGCCTCGCTCGGGCCAGACTGGCGGCCCCATGTCACTGGACCCCACCGCGCTCTCGCCCGAGGCGCTGAGCTTCGTGGCCGAGCGCCACCTGGCCACCCTGACCACCACCCGCCCGGACGGATCACCGCACGTCACGCCGGTGGGGTTCACCTGGGACCCCGCCGCCGGCCTGGTCCGGATCATCACGTTCGCCGGATCGCGCAAGGTCCGACACCTCACGGCGGCCGGCGCCTCGCGGCGGGTCGCCGTGTGCCAGGTCGACGGCGGCCGCTGGCTGACGTTCGAGGGCGAGGCCACCGTCACCGACGACCCGGCACGGATCGCCGAGGCCGTCCGCCGCTATGCGTCCCGCTACCGGCCTCCCGGCCCCCGCCCCGATCGGGTGGCCATCGAGATCGCCGTGGACCGCGTGCTCGGCCGGGCCTGACCCGTCCCTCCGCCGGCCGTCTGCCTAGGCCTGGGCGTCCAGCTGGAGCGGATAGGAGTGATGCTCGTGGGCGACCAGCCACTCGCCGTCCTGCTTACGCAGCCCGATCGTGAGGCGAGCCTCGGAGTCCAGGACCTTCAGGATCGCGTGGCCGTAGGCGACCGAGTCGCCGGCGAAGATCCGCAGCCCGGTCACCTCGAACGACCCTGGGCCGCCCGGGCTGTGGGCGAAGAACAGCTCCCAGCTCTTCCGGTACTCCTCCATCCCCTGCGCTTGCAGGGGGAGAGGTGCGTCGAAGATCACGATGTCGTCGGCGTGATCGGCGAGCGCGCCGTCCATGTCCTTGGCGCGCACCGCTTGCGCCCAGTCCTCGACGAGCGTGCGTATCCGGGCTTCGTCCGTGGCCGGTGGCATCGGGGTCTCCGATCGCTAGGGGGAGGTCGGCGGGGTCGGCGAGACGGGTGGGGTCGGCGAGCTCGGCGACGGGAAGAGGGCCTCGTGCCCGCCTCCCCGGCTGGTGATGAGCCGAACGGCGAGCCGCAGCAGGATCACCAGCGAGACGACGCCGACGGCGGCGCCGACCACCACCGCGACGGCCAGCGGCGCGCTGGCCATCGTCCCCGTGGCGATGGCGGCGGCGCTTCCACCCACGACGCTGTTGATGACGGCGACGACGGTCGGGAAGCCGAAGAACGGCTTGCGTCCCTCGAAGGGCATCCCCATGCTGGCGAACACGCCGCGGGCGTCGTCATGGCCGGACAGCATGAACAGGTCGGCTCGAGCCCCGGCGCGCTGCTTGTAGTAGTTGCGGATCCGGTTGATGGCCAGGCCGTAGAGGAAGTCCTCGGCGTCGCACTCGACCAGGCGCACGATGGTGAACACGCCCAGCACGTAGAGCGTGGGCAGGACGGTGAGAGCGAACACGGCGAAGGTGTTGCCGACGTCGGAGATCTGCCCGATGAAGCCCAGGGCGACCAGCGTGCTCGACACTGCGCTGATGTAGAGCGCGGCCCGCGAGGCGCTCTCGGTCATCACGCGTGAGCGGGCACCCTGCAGGGTGAAGTGCTCGGTGGTGAGCGCCGTCAGGAGCTCCTGGCGGTCGGGCTCGTCAGGCACGCCGAGAACGTACCCGCCACCCGCCGACCGACCGGGTCAGGGCGTGGGGCGGAGGCGGGCCCAGGTGTGGCGGTCGTCGAGCCAGCCGTCGAGGACGAGGCCGCAGGCCGCGGCGTTGCGGGCCAGCTCGTCGTCATCGACCGCCGCGGCGGTGAAGGGCTGGGTCCAGCGGCGGTCACCGAGCCGGTAGGTCACCGTCGCGTCGAAGGTCGTGCCGTGGTGGGCCACGACCCGGAACTCGATCTCGACCGGCCCCGAGGTCCCCTGGCTGTCAGCCGGCGCCCGCACCCACTCGGGCTCGTAGCGCTCCAGCAGCACCACCCCATCGTCTGCCACATGGCGCCGGCAGATCTCCAGCAGCGTCAGCCGCCGAGCCGGCTCGGGCTCATCGATCAGGTGGCTGCCCCCGACCACGCCGTCGAACGTCCGCCCGAGGTCCAGGGTGAAGACGTCGGCACACACCGTCTCGGCGCCGGTGACGTGGGCCAGCATCGCAGGCGAGTCGTCGACCGCAACCACCGGGTGGCCGAGTCCGATCAGCGGCCGGGTGATCCGGCCGGCACCACAGCCCAGCTCGAGGATCGATCCCCTGGGCCGCACGGCACCGTGGATGATCTCGGGCGCCTCCCCGAAGGGCAGCGCGAGGTAGACGGCCACCGGACTGCCGTCGCCGGTCACGACATCGCCGCTGCGGACGTCAGTGGGGTCGTCGGGGTCGGAGGCAGCAGGGTCCTCGGCGGCTGGGCCGGCCACGTACCGACCCTACGGCGTCAGGTCTCCAGGGGGCGCATGGTCGACGCGTCGAAGAAGGCCCGCATCGAGGTGATCTTGGCGTCGTCGTCGAAGGTCATGAGGTCGATGATGTCGATGGCGTAGGTCTGGTCACCGAGCACTGGCCGGGCCTGCATGGTGAAGATGGCCTCCCGGCCGATGACGGTGGTGATCCCCAGCGGGACCAGCGAGACCTCGGCCAGGCTGTGGGTCTCGTCCCAGAACGCACCGATCTCCTCGTGGCCGTGGCGCCGTGGGGTGCCCACGGGGTCTTCGATCCAGGCGTCCGCAGCGAACTGCTCGAGCCAGCCCGCACGGTCCTGGGCCGTGAACCGCTGCATGTAGTTCGCGATGACCTTGCGGATGACGTCCGGATCGGGTTGATCAGCCATGGTTCGGCACGTTATCCGACGGATCTGACGGAGCGTCAGATCCGGAGGATCCCGGCTCAGGGCGGTCGGTTCCCAGAGCCGGCTGGCGGAGGATCAGCCGGGGACCACGGTCCCAGGTGAGGTAGTTCCAGGCCCAGCTGAGCATGACCGAAGCCCGGTTGCGCAGACCGGCCAGGTAGAAGATGTGCAGGCCGAGCCAGGCCATCCAGGCCGTGGTGCCGCGCAGGTCGATCCCGCCAGGCAGCTCCGCGACGGCGGCCCGGCGGCCGACCGTGGCCATCGTTCCCTTGTCGTGGAACCGGAACCGGCGCGTCGGCTTGCCGGCCAGCTGCCGGATGATCTGCCGAGCCACGTGGTGCCCGGACTGCATCGCGACCGGTGCGAGCTGAGGCAGGACATCGCCCTTCCGGCCCGGAGCCGCGGCGACGTCGCCAACCGCCCAGACGCCTGTCCGACCCGGGACGGCGAGGTCGCCGCCGACCACGATCCGGCCGCCCCGGTTCGTCTCCAGGCCGAGCGTCCCGGCCAGTGGGTTGGCCGCCACCCCGGCGGCCCACACCACCGTGTGAGCCGGCACGACCCCGCCCGGCTCCAGGACCGCCTGGCGCTGGCCCACCTCGGCCACCGCGGTGCCAAGGCGGACGTCGACGTGGCGCGCCTCCAGGGTCTGCCGCGCGTGGCGTTGGGAGGCCGGATGGAACGCCGGGAGCAGCGCGTCTCGGGCCTCGACCAGCATGATCCGGGCCCGGCCGACGTCGAGGCGGGGGAAGTCGCGTCGGAACACCACGGCCACCAACTCCGCGAGCGCGCCAGCCGTCTCGACGCCGGTCGGTCCCCCACCGACGACGACGAAGGTCAGCGCCCCGTCGTCGACCAGTGTCGGGTCGGCGTCAGCGGCCTCGAACCGCCCGACGACGTGGTTGCGGAGGCTGACCGCATCATCGAGCGTGTACAGGGGCAGCGCCCAGCGCTCGCCCCCGGGGACGCCGAACCAGCTGGTCTCGGCGCCGACGGCGACGACCAGCTGGTCGAAGGCGATGGTGGGCGGTCCCGCCGCAGCCTCGATGTGGAGCTTCCTCGCCTCCCAGTCGACGCCGACCACCTGGCCGTGGCGGAAGCGGACGTTGTCCTGGCGATGGAACAGGCCCCGTATCGGGTGAGCCACGTCAGGAGCGCCGAGGCCCGAGGTGGCGACCTGGTACAGCAGCGGTTGGAAGGTGGTGTAGTTGTGCCGGTCGACGAGCGTGACGTCCACCGGCTGCCTGGCCAGTCCCCTGGCGACGGCCAACCCCCCGAAGCCCGCTCCGATCACGACGACATGAGGGCGCAGGTCCATCGGATCCTCCCGACACCCGGACTTGTGAATCCCTTCACGAAGACCCTACCGGCGTTGCGTTGCAGGACCCCACTAGCAGGCCTCGGCGCAGCGGAAGGTCCGCCGGTAGGCCAACGGTGAGGTCCCCGCCAGCCGCCGGAAGTGGAGCCGCAGCGCCGTCCCGGTGCCCAACCCCGACCGCTGGGCAACCACCTCCACCGGCAGCTCGGTCGTCTCCAGCAGGCGCTGGGCGTGGAGCACCCGCTGCCGGGTCAGCCACTGCATCGGCGTCGTGCCGGTCGCCGCCCGGAACCGCCGGGCGAACGTCCGGGGGCTCTGCAGGGCCCGCCGGGCCAGGTCCTCCACCTTGAGCGGCTGGTCCAGGTGGCCGATGGCCCATTCGATGGTCTCGGCCAGGCGGTCCTCGCAGGCCACGACGGGGACGGGAGCGGTCACGAACTGCGCCTGCCCCCCGTCCCGCTGCGGCGGCACCACCATCCGTCGGGCCACGGCATTGGCTACTTCGGCGCCATGGTCGAGGCGCACCAGGTGGAGGCAGAGATCGATGCCGGCCGCGGTACCAGCCGAGGTGTAGATGCGGTCGCCGGTGTCCACGAACAGGACGTCCGGATCGACCTCGATGGCCGGGAACCGCTTCGCGAGCTCGGCGGCGTGCATCCAGTGCGTGGTCGCCCGGCGTCCGTCGAGCAGTCCCGCCTCGGCCAGCAGGAACGCTCCGGTGCAGACGCTCACCACCCGACCGCCCCGCTCGTACACCCCCCGCACGGCCTCGAGGACCTCCGGCGGCGCGGGTTCCTCGTGGTCGCTCCACGCCGCGACGATGACCGTGTCCACGTCGGCCAGGTCCTCCAACCTCCATGGTGTCGACACCTGCCAGTCCCCGCAGTTGACGGCGATCGGCGAGCCGAACGTGCCGATCACCCGCATCTGGTAACCGGGCTCGCCGTACTCGTCCCGGTCCAGGCCGAACACCTCGTGGACCACGGCCAGCTCGAAGGCCGCTACCCGGCGACCGACGAGCGCCGCGACCACGTGGGGTCGGATCTCACGGTGGCGGCCGCTCGGACGTTGAGGGAGTGACGTCGTAGGCATGCCTCCAGCATGGCAGAAATCATGTGGACATGTGCAGTCCTGCCAGTCGTTGGAGGCGCCGCGAGACTGGAGAATGGAACCATGCTCAGCGTCCACTGCCCCCGCCACCACGCCGATGTGCTGATCGGGCACCGGCAGATCCTCGGCATCGACGGATCGGGCGCCGACCTCACCGTCCGGTGGGAGTGCTGGTGCGGCTACCGCGGTCGTAC
>Ga0075428_100005554_pt1 | contig 14030 bp, 11 predicted proteins | sample RhiMetdeltSRZDD2_FD_75291 | JGI IMG/M metagenome (GOLD analysis project Ga0075428, IMG submission 75291) | Populus rhizosphere microbial communities from Tennessee, USA - Rhizosphere MetaG P. deltoides SRZDD2 | ecosystem: Host-associated > Plants > Roots > Rhizosphere > Soil | place: USA...
GCGGACGGCGGCGTCGGGGTCAGCGGCAGTAGCTCCACGAGCGCCGAATCGTCTTCCGTTGCCGGCGCCTTCGCGGGCTTCGACATCATCGTGCCGCCGCCGTGCGCGACCGACCACGCCTCGCGGTGCCGCGGTGGGCTCCCGTGCAGGACGTCGTCGATGTCCTCGGCCATTGTGTCGCCGTCGGGATAACGGTCGGCGGGATCCTTCGAGAGCGCGCGGCCGACGATGTAATCCACCGGCTCCGGGATCGCGGAAACGAGCGTGGAAGGAGCCGCCGGGCGCTCGGTCAGGACGCGCGACAGGATGGCGGTCACGTTCGGGGCGGCGAACGCGGCGCGGCCGGTGAGCAGCCGATACGCGATGGCGCCCGCCGCGAACAGGTCGCTGCGCCCGTCCACCGGATCGCCGCGGGCCTGCTCCGGCGACATGTAGAGCGGCGTGCCGAAGAACTGGCCCGCCGCCGTCAGGTCCTGCTGCGGCACCTTGGCGATGCCGAAGTCCATGACCTTGACCTCGCCCGAGGGGAGGAGCATGACGTTGGCCGGCTTCACGTCGCGGTGGATGACCCCCTGCGCGTGCGCGTGGTGCAGCGCGCGGGCCAGGCGGGCCGTGATGCCGAGCGCCTCCCGCCACGGGAGAGGCGCGCCCGATGCCGTGACCTCGGCCAGCGTGGACCCGCGGAGGTACTCGAGCGCGATGTACAGCGTGCCGGTGTCGGGGTCGCGTCCCACGTCGTGAACGACCACGATCCCGGGATGGGTCAGGCGCGCGGCCACCCGCGCCTCGCCCAGGAAGCGCTTCTCGAAGGCCTCCCGCTCCGTCTCCGGGGCCACGAAGGCCAGCTGGATCGTCTTCAGGGCGATGGGCCGGCCGAGCACCGGGTCGTCGGCGAGGTAGACGATCCCCATCATCCCGCGCCCGAGCTCCTGCCGGATCTCGTATCGGCCGATCTTGCCGGGCAGCTCCGCCGCCATCGCGCGCACGATAGCGCAAATCGCCGCGGTCGCCGCCGGGCAACGCCGCCCTGTAGAATTGGCGCGATGCCCAAGCAGAGCCGGTACAAGGTCGTGATCCTGGGGTCCGGTCCGGCCGGGCTCACCGCCGCCCTGTACGCCTCGCGCGCCAACCTGGAGCCCCTGGTGGTCGAGGGCGGCGGGGGCGACGACCCCACCGATGTTCCGGGCGGACAGCTCATGCTCACCACGGACGTGGACAACTACCCGGGCTTCCCCGAGGGCATCCTCGGTCCGGACCTCATGGAGAAGATGCGCAAACAGGCCGCGCGCTTCGGCACGGAGTACGCCTCGGGGGCGCTGAAGGAGGTCGACCTCGGCGCGCGGCCCTTCGCCCTCACGCTCGGCGAAGGCGCGGTCCAGGCCGACACCCTCATCGTCGCCACCGGGGCGCGGGCGCGGTGGCTCGGCCTGCCCGAGGAGCTGGAGTTCCGGACGAAGATCGGCGGCGTCTCCGCCTGCGCGACGTGCGACGGTTTCTTCTACAAGGGAAAGGACGTCCTGGTCGTGGGCGGCGGTGACACCGCCATGGAGGAGGCCACGTTCCTGACCAAGTTCGCGGCGAAGGTGACCGTGATCCACCGCCGCGACACGCTGCGGGCCTCGAAGATCATGCAGGAGCGCGCGCTCAAGAACCCGCGGATCGCCTGGCTCTTCGACAGCGTGGTGGAGAAGATCCTGGGCGGCGCGGGCCAGGGCGTGACGGGCGCGCGCGTGCGCAACGTGAAGAGCGGCGAGGTGCACGAGATCGCGGCGGGCGGGATCTTCATGGCCATCGGCCACGAGCCCAACACCGCGCCTTTCCGCGGGAAGCTCGAGATGAACGCCGAGGGCTACCTGGTCACGCGCGAAGGGACGACCGCCACCAGCGTGGCCGGCGTCTTCGCCGCCGGCGACGTCCAGGACTTCCGCTACCGGCAGGCGGTGACCGCCGCGGGATCCGGCTGCATGGCGGCAATCGACGCCGAGCGGTTTTTGAGCCACGCCTGATTCGTTGAACATCCTCTTCCTCGCCCCTCAGCCGTTCTTCGAGGTGAGGGGGACGCCGCTGGCGGTGCTGGCCATGGTGCGGGCCCTGGTCGGCCTCGGTCACAAGGTGGACCTGCTGACGTATCCGCGCGGCGCGGACGTGGACGTGAGCGGCCTGGTGCACCGGCGGAGCCTGGGCCTGCCGGTGGGGCGTGTCCGTCCCGGCCCGTCGCTCGCGAAGCTGGCCCTGGACGTCCCGTTCATGGCCGAAGCCTGGTGGCGGATGGCCACCGGGCGCTACGACGTCGTCCACGCCGTGGAGGAGGCCGCCCATCTCGCGGCGCCGCTGGCGCGGCTGCTGCGCCTGCCGCTGGTGGTGGACGTGGACTCGTCGATACCCGATCAACTCCGTCAGTCCGGCTTCGCCGCGCGCGGTCCGCTGCCCTGGGCGGCGGAGCGGCTGGAGAGGCACGCCCTGCAGCACGCGGCGGCCGTGATCACCGTGTGCGGCAGCCTGACGGAGGGCGCGCGGGCGCGCGCGCCGCGGGCCGCGATCTTCCAGGTGGAGGACCCGCCCCTCGTCGACGCGGGCGCGCTCGACGCGGAGGCGGCCGCGGCCCTGCGCCGCTCGCTCGGCATCGGCCCCGGTCCGGTGGTGCTGTATTCCGGGAACCTGGAGCCCTATCAGGGAGTCGACCTGCTGTTGCAGGCGGCGCCGCAGGTGCCGGAGGCGTGGTTCGTGCTCATGGGAGGCGAGCCGGCCGCCGTCGCGGCCTTGAAGGCGCGGGCCGGCGCGGGGCGGGCGGTCTTCGCGGGACAGCGGCCCCCCTCGGAGCTTCCCGCATTCCTGGCTCTGGCCGACGTGCTGGTCTCGCCTCGCCTCCAAGGCGAGAACACGCCGTTCAAGGTCTACACCTACCTCGCCTCGGGCAAGCCGCTGGTCGCCACGCGGCTGCCGACGCATACGCAGGTCATGGATGAGTCCATCGCCGTCCTCGTCGAGCCGACCGCGGCCGGTCTCGCCGGGGGCATTCGTGCCGTTCTCGCCGATCCCGTCGAAGCCGCAAAGCGCGCGGCCCGCGGCCGCGCCCTGATCGAGCGCGACTACAGCCCGCGCCGCTACGCCGAGAAGGTGGCCCGGGCGTACGCCGCGGTCGAGGCCGCGGTCGGTTAGAATCGGCGCGTGGCTCCCTCCATGTCCCACGACCCTGGGTCGAGGTTCCATCGCGTCCTCGTGGTGGACGACAACGTGGATTCCGCGGAGACCATGGCCGAGATCCTCAAGCTCTGGGGCCACGAGGTGGAGACCGCCCACGACGGGCCCGGGGCCCTGGAAGCGGCCCGCGCCCACCGGCCCGACGCGATCCTGCTCGACCTCGGCCTCCCCGTGATGGACGGGTACGAGACCGCGCGCCTCATCCGCAAGGAGGGCCTGGCCAAGCTGCTGGTGGCGGTGACCGGGTTCGGCGCCGCGGAGGACCGCCGGCGCGCGATGGAGGCCGGCTTCGACACCCACCTCGTCAAGCCCGTCAGCCCCGAGGCCCTGCGCCTCGTGCTCCAAGTCCCCGACGGCAAGGGCCGCCCCTAGTCGCTCAACGCCGCGAGGCGAGCAGCAGGCGGTAGTACCAGTCCTCCCGGTCCCTGCGCGGCGTGGCCAGGAGCGCGCCCCGCCGCGCCGGCCAGCTCAGGCCCGGATCCATCCACTCGTCCCACGGCAGGCCGCGCCGAGGATCGCCGGCGCGGTGCAGCAGGACCTCGCCCACGGCCCACGCGTCGGTCGATTCCACCGGCTGGATCCGGATCGCGGCCACCGTCCGCCCGCCGAGGGGCACCGCGAGGAGGTCGTGATCGAGCACATATTGAGGATGGCCGTTCACCCAGCGCAGGTCCTCGCGCTCGCCGCGGCGGCGCCGGCGCGCGACTGTCTCGAAGGCCGCGCCGTCCGCGCTGACGAGGACGTCCATGCTCCGCGGGAGGCGCGGGCCCGCGGTCCCCGCCACGAGCGTGACCGCGTCCAGGGCGGCCGCCGCGGGCAGCGCGAGCGTGACCGCCTCGGTCGGCGCCGGCGCCAGCGTGGTGGCCGGATCGCCATCCCCCGCGCGCCCGGCCGAGGCCAGCGGCTCGACCGCGGGAGAGAACGGCGCGACGAACGCGTGGTAGACGGCGGCGGGCCCCGCGTCGGTGCGGCGCCAGGCCCCTCCCGCCGCCCCGAGCTGGTCTTCGAAGACGCGAGGACCGGGCATATCCGTCGGTATCGCGGGCGTGAGTATCCAGGCCACGCTCGCCGCGAAGCGCACCTCGTCCAGGTAGGGCAGCGGGTAGTGCAGGAACCTCTCGTTCCACGGCTGCGAGACCACGATGCGCTCTCCGCTCTCGTAGGTGAGGCGATAGGCGGGGCCGTACGAGGCATAGGCGCGCCGCAGGCCGTGGGCCTCCAGAAGACGCCGGACCGGCTCCAGGTCGGGCAGCAGGAAGGGCGCGGCCGCGCGGTCGGCGGACCGCCAGGCGGTGAGCAGCCGCATCGACCCCGTGAGGTGGAGGCCGCACAGCGCGAGGACGACGATCCACGACCGGCGCAGCTTTCCGCGCGCCACCGGCGCCCAGGCGATGAGCGCCGCGATCGGCAGGTAGAGCGGCGTCAGGAAGCGGATGGAGTCGGGGCTGGATCTCGCGGGAAAGGGAAAGAGGGCCAGCCCCAGCGCAGCCGAGGCCAGGAGGAGGCGGGCGGACGCGCTCCCGCCGCTGGCCTGGACCGCGCGCACGACGCCCACGCCGTAGACGAGCACGAGGCCGGCGGCCGCCCACCGCGGCGCCGGCACTTGGTGGAGCGGATCGTCCGCGACGAGCGGGACGTGCGTACCGAGCAGTCCGCCCACGGGCATGTGCAGTCGGGGCACGACCTCCTTCAGGTGCTGCGCCGTCGACTGCGTGCGGTCCGAGGGCCTGAGGACACGCGCCGCCTGCGCATCCTTCAGCGCGGGCACCCACCAGCCGGCGCTGACGACGAGGAGAGGCAGGAGGGCGGCCAGGAGCGCCCCGCGCCGTCCTTTCGCGCGCGGCCACAGCCACAGCAGGCAGGCCGCCACCACGGCCCCGGTCATGAGGTGGGTCCACAGCGCCAGGCCGGCGAGCGCGCCCCACGCCATGAGGAGGACCACCGGGCGCCCGCCCGCCGCCAGTCGCTCGCCGATGCGCATGGCCAGGATCAGGAGCGCCGTGCCGAGGAGCAGCGCCGAGGGATACATGGGCGGCGGCAGCGCGGAAAGGAGCAGCAGGTACGGCGGCGGGCACGCCACGAGGAACGCCGCCGGCAGCGCGGCACGCTCGTCGAGAGCGCGCGCGAGGGCCCAGGCCGCGGGGATGAGCGCCAGCCCGAGGAGGAAGTAGAGGAGCCGCAGCGCTTCTGCGGTGGGGCCGAGGGCGGCCACGAACGGCGCGGCCAGCCACGCCTCCAGCGGAGAGCCGTACGGCTGCCCCCACATGGTCGTCCCGCGTCCGAGGTGGCGGGCCATGAGGCCGATGATCGCCGTATCGCCGTCCACGGGCGTGCGCAGGGCCTCGGCCCAGAACGGCACGCGCACCACCACGCCGAAGAGGATCGCGAGGGGAAGGTGAAGGCGGCGGCTCACGGCGCCGGCCGCTCCTGCACCGCGGGCTCGGCCTGGTCCACGAACCCGAAGGCGGGATGGCCCAGGTTCATGCGGAAGCTGGGAACGAGGCAGAGCAGCAGGAGGAGGGCCAGGGCCGCGGCGGCGGCGCGGCGGCCCGTCCCCGCGGCCAGGGCGCGGCCGCTCCAGGCCGCGAATCCCGCTGCGGCAAACAGGAAGACGACCGGCATCACAGGGAGGCGGTACCGCGCGAACCCGTGCGTGATGACGTGGAGCGCGTTGTAGCAGACGAGGAAGCCGAGGAGCAGGCCGCGGGTCCGATCGATGGGCAGGAGGGCCACCCCCGCGACGAAGCCCACGAGGAGGACCAGGTACGGTGCGAGGACTACCACCGCCGCCGCCAGCGCGGCCACCGGCGGCACCGGCCCGTAGGCCCCGCGCTTGATGTGGATGAGGGCCAGGCTGTCGGCCTCCCAGAAGTTCGGCATCTGGTCGCGCAGCTTCTCCAGGGCCCACGCGGGCTGCCGGTCCCGGATCGCTTTCCATCCCTCGGCCCGCGCGAACCGGTACTGCTCGATGCGGCCGTGGACCGCCTCGTAGCGGTCGTAGACCTCCTGCCGGGTCAGCGGGGCGTTGCCCTGGAAGAGGGCCAGACCGCCCGAGGTGGCCACGGGCACGAACGCCCGGAAGGCGATCCAGTTGCGGACCGTCCAGGGCGCGACGATCAGGACCGCGCACAGCGCGAAGGCCGCGGCCCGTCTCCCGCCCGCGGGGCGCGGCGCGCGCCAGAGGAGCCACGCGGCGGCCAGCGGTGTCAGGTACAGGATCGTCTCGCGGGCCAGGATGGCGAGCCCCCACAGCAGGCCCGCGGTGGCCGCCGTCCGCACGGACCCGCGCGCGTCCGCGGCGACGAGCCTCTCCACGGCCCACCACAGCAGCGCCAGGAAGACCGTCTCGGACCAGAAGTGCGCGGCGAACCAGACGAGATCCGGATAGAAGGCCGCGATCCCGGCCGCCAGCAGCCCCGTCCGCCGCCCGAAAGCGAGGCCGCCGATGCGGCCCACCGCGGGAACGAGCAGCGCCCCGGCGACCACCTGCGCCCACTTCACCGCCTCCAGCGTGTGGAAGAGCGCCCACGGCACCGCGATGAAGTAGGGGTAGAGCGGCGGGTAGAAGATCATGTGGGTCCGGAGCGGCGAGAACGAGACCCTCGGCGTCACGAGGCTCTCCACCGCCCAGTTCGTCCACGTCCGCTCGTCGGCCACGGGATGGGTGGCGGGCTCCAGCAGCACGAAGGCCGCCCGCGCCAGGAGGCCCGCGGCGGTCAGCAGCAGCAGCTGGCGGGCCGTGCGCCCGGCGTCCAGATCGGCGGCGTGCATCGCTGGCGGCGCGACGTTAGCACGGCGCCGCCCTTCGCCGTGAGTTCCGGCGGTGGCTTGGCGGCGGGCGCGGCGGCGTGCTAGAACTTGTGGTTTCCGCCGTCGCGGCCGGAGGCAACCTGCGGATTCGGTACGACAAGATGCTGGTCGCGGCCGGGGCGCTCGTCGCGTCGGGCGCGGTCGTCCTCGGCAGCTGTTCCCGGAAGGGCACGAAGCCCGTGGACCTCGTCGGCGCCGAGCCCGCCCTTGTCGAGGCCGACGTGGCGGGACGCGACCGGGTGTGGGTCGTGGGCCAGACCGGCAAGCAGGTCCGCATCGACGACGAGGTGCGGCGCACCGTTCCCGCCTCGCCGCCCAGCCGCCTGCGCTACACGGTCGACATCCCGGCCCGCGCGCGCCTGAACCTCGCCCTCGGGATCCCCGAGGAGCGGCAGGGCCAGCCCGCCGTGGAGTTCACGATCAAGGTCCGGCACGAGGGCCGGGAGAAGACGGTCTTCACGCAGCTCATGGATCCCATCCAGCGTCCCCGCCACCGGCGCTGGCTGCCGGTGGAGGTGGACCTGGCCCCGTACGCGGGGAAGGCCGAGCTCCTCTTCGAGACGCACGGTTTCAACGAGGACCCCGAGGACTCTCGCCGGGCTTTCTGGGGAACGCCGGCCATCACGGCCGCGGACGACTCCGCGCCCCTCGTCGTCATCTACCTCGTCGACACCCTGCGGGCCGACCACACGACGCCCTACGGCTACGCGCGCGACACCACCCCGGAGCTGGCGAAGTTCGCCAAGGACGCCGTCGTCTTCGAGTCGGCGGTGGCGCAGGCCTCGTGGACGAAGCCGTCGGTGGCCTCGCTCTTCACGTCGCTCCTGCCCGGCCGGCACCGCGCGGTCCAGCTCCGCGACAGCCTCGACCCCGGCCACGTGACACTGGCGGAGATGCTGCAGGGCAAGGGCTACGCCACCGGCGCCGCCATCGCCAACTCGATCATCTATCTCCAGGGCGTGAACTTCGACCAGGGCTTCGACTTCTTCGACGGGATCCACGGCGCGGAAAAGCGGCCATCTAAGATGGTGGAGGCGGCCGGCGTGGTGGACGGCGCCCTCGAATGGCTGGACGAGCGCCGCGGCTTCCCCGGTTTCCTGTACGTGCACACGGTCGATCCCCACGTCCCCTACACCCCGCCGCCGCCCTACGACCGCATGTACGAGCCGCACCCCGCGGCGGACCACAACGCCGTGGATCCCCGGGTGGACTACCGCGAGCCCGCGGACCGCGACCGCTTCGTGGCGCAGTACGACGGCGAGATCGCGTACGGCGACCGGGAGTTCGGGCGCTTCATCGGTGAGATCAAGAAGCGCGGCCTCTACGACCGGGCGCTCATCGTCTTCATGGCCGACCACGGCGAGGAGTTCCAGGACCACGGCGGGTGGCTCCACGGCCGGAGCGTCTTCGACGAGCTCATCCGAATCCCCCTGATCGTGAAGTTCCCACAGCAGCGCGACGCGGGCCTGCGCATCGCGCAGCAGGTGCAGGAGGTCGACATCCTGCCCACGATCCTGGAGAGCCTGGGCCTTCCCGTGCCCGCTCCTCCGGTCATCGCGGGCCGTCCCCTCCAGCCCGTGGTCCGCGGCGAGACGCCGGAGCCGCCGGCGGTGGCCGAGATCAGCCACCGCGGTTACGTGGCGCACGGGATGCGGACCCGCAGGGACAAGTACATCCGCGTCTTCAGCCCCGCGCAGGCGGAGATGTACTTCGACCTGGCCCGCGATCCGAAGGAGCGGACGAACCGCCTCGAGGAGAACCGCGAGCGCTCCCGCGTGCTGCGGGCAGGCCTGGAAGAGGCCATGGTCGAGAACCCGTACCGCAACATCGTGAGGATCGCCGGGAGCGGCGCCTTCGACCTGAAGCTGAGCACCGAGGGCTGGATCCAGGGCGTGGAGACCGCGGACTTCGGTCCGGCGGAGAGCTACAACATCGAGGGCAACGGGCGGAAGCTGTACGTCCACGTGCGCCCGCGCCCCGGCCGCCCGCGGGAGGTCTCCTTCACGATCCGGCCGATGGGCGCGCCGGTCTTCCTGGAGGGCACGCGCGACGGCCGGCCCCTCAAGCCCGGCGACGTCGCCATGGCCGCCGAGGGGATCCACCCGAGCGCGTTCCCGGCGAAGCTGCCCGACATCGAGCCGCAAGACGCCTCGGACGCGGAGAAGCCGGAGTGGAACGTCCTCGGCGCCCCTCCCGCGGACCGGCCGGGGGTCCACCTCTGGCTGGTCATGTCGCCGGGCCGCAAGGTCATGGACCTCGACCGCGAGACGCGCGAGCGCCTCAAGGCGCTGGGGTACCTGGGCAACTGAGACGCGGTCAGGGCTTCCGCTTGATCTCGAAGACCATGATGAAGAACCGGGCGGGGTGCATGGCCAGGAGCTCCTCGCGCGTGGCCTGCGGGCAGAGGATGCGAGCCTCCATCCCGTTCGCCTCCGCCAGGTCGAACGTGAGGGCGATGCCTTCGCGGTAACCCTGGAACAGCAGCAGGCGCCCCGATTCCGTGAGGTGCTCGCGGGCCCCGGCCAGGATCGACTTCAGCAAGGCGTAGTTCTCGTCCCCCAGCGCGTATTCCCTCATCTTCTTCGGCTTGAAGTTCCGGAACGGAGGGTCCGTGACGATGAGGTCGAAGGTCTCGCCCGGAGCGATGACCGCGAAGGCCTCGGGATGCTCCATCGACACCTCGCGCACGTCGAAGAGGCCTTCGTAGCCCAGGCGGCGGGCGTTGTGGCGGGCGTTGCGGACCGCCGCTGGGTTGATGTCCGTGGCCACCACTCGGCTCGCTCCCTGCTTCGCCGTCAGCAGGCCGATGAGACCCGTGCCGGTGCCGATGTCCAGGACCACGTCCCCCGCCCTGGCCTTCACCGCGCTCAGGCAGCCGGCCTTGTTGCGGGGGCGGAACACCGTCGGGAAGACGTCCAGCTCCGCGCCCAGCTCCGCCACGTAGACGCGGTTGGCGTTCTTGAGCTCCGCGTCGGCGGGGGGCGCGGGCCGTTGTGCCGGCGATTCCGGCGGCGCAGCCGGGGGGGCGGGAGCGGGCGGACGCGCGGTGGCGCAGGCGTACGCCAGCGCCCCGCTGAGGGCCAGGACCAACCCGCGGACCGGCGGCCGTTTCGCGCGCATGGCGGAGGGCGGCCAGCACATAACACCCTTGACATGCCGGGGTCAACCGTGATCAAGTCTCCGCGGGTCAAGGGGCGCGAACAATCGGTGTCCGGGGCGAAGCGGGCAAGTGAGACTGGCTGCGCGGCTCGGGACCGTGTCCGAAATCGCGACCAGGATGTCGGGCCGACCGCGGGGTCGAACCGGCGGGGAGAGCGGGTGCCTCCCTCCCCATGCACTCATAAGTCGATGTCATTGACGCGGCGGGATCTGATCGCGAGGCTCGTGGCGGCCGTGGCCGGTTTCTGGGCGGCGCGGCCGGCCCAGGTCCTCTCTGCTCCGCATCCTTCCCAGGGCCGGCACGTGGTCTACCGCCGGTCGTCGCGCGGCCGGCGCGTCTCCCAGGCGGTCAAGATCAAGAACGCGAACCTGCGCTACAAGACGAAGAACGCGGCCAACGACCCCGCTCATCCCGGCGACACGTCCAGGATCGTCCCCATCGACATCAACCAGGCCACCTTCCAGCTCTGGTTCCCGCGCGGGACGCAAGTGGTTGACCTCCGCAAGCTTCGCGCCAAGGTCTGATCTCCAAGCGGTGCGACACGGCAGCTGATCGCCTGAGCGGCGAGCGGAGCGGGATTCACTCCCGCGTAGCGAGCGGGGGTTCAAGGGGGTGCGACGCAGCACCCCCTTGCCTGATGAACACTGTTAGCATCAGGGTTGTGGACGAGGCCCTGCGCCACGCGGTCGAGCTCTTCAACACCGGCCGCTTCTCCGAGTTCCAGGACGCCATGGAGAAGGTCTCGTCCGCCACGCGCGCGGCCTCGGAGCGCCACTTCTACGCGCTCCTCGGGAATCTGGCCGAGGCCCTGCTCCAGCTGAGCGACGGCGACCTGGCCGACGCCGAGGGGATGATCGCCCAGGCCCTGCGCAAGCTGGACGAGTTCCTGCCCCGCTTCCGCGGCCTCAACGTGGAGGGCCTGCGCGACGACTTCCGCAACGTGCTCGTGGAGCTGCGGGAGGTGCGCGCGGGGCGCAAGACGGAATGGGCGCCCACGCGGCTGCCCCGGCTGCGCGTCCTGCCCGAGTGACGACCGCCGGCCTCGTCGTCTTCGATCTGGACGGCACCCTCGTGGACTCCGCCGCGGACCTCGCCTCGGCGGTCAACGCCACGCTGGCCCGCATCGCGCCCACAGCGCCGCCGCTGCCCCTCGACCGCATCCGCTCGTTCGTGGGCCACGGGGCCGGCACGCTGGTGGCGCGGTCGCTCGAGGAGGCGGGCCTGCCCCACCGGCCCGAGGACGTCCTGTCCCTCTACCTGGAGGTCTATCGCGGCCGGATGCTGGAGACGACGGCGCTCTATCCCGGAGTGGCCGAGGCGCTGGACGCGCTCCGCGGCCATGCCCTCGCCGTCCTCACCAACAAGCCGGGGGACATGAGCCGCGCCATCCTCGAGGGCCTGGGCGTCGCCTCGCGCTTCGCGCGGATCTGCGGGCCGGAGGACGTGCCGCGCCGCAAGCCCGATCCGGCCGGCCTCCTGTGGCTGATGGCGGACGCCGGGGTCGGCCCCCGGGCCACGGCCATGGTAGGCGACTCCCCCGTGGATGTGCGCACCGGCCGCGCGGCGGGGGTCCTGACCGTCGGCGTCTCCTACGGTCTCGATCCCGAGGGTCTGCGGGCCGAGCCCCCGGACGCGATGCTGGACGACCTGCGCGGCCTGCCCGGCGTGCTGCGCGGTCCCCGCGCGTTGCACTTGTGATACCCTGACGGCTCGCCGCGAGCCGTGAGTCGCGCCCAGAGGCACGCATGGCCAACATCCTCGCCTGGGGCAATCCCCGGGACATGCTCACGAGGGAGATCGTTCCCGGCGTCACCGTCCGGGACGTGCGCACCCTCTCCGAGCTGCAGGCCGCGCTCGACGACCGGGACGTCCTGATCCTGGCCGACGTCGCGCACCTGGAGGCCGAGCAGGACGCCGTGGCCGCCTGGGTCAAATCGGCCGGCACGCGCCGCGCCGTGCTCATGGGCGTGGCGGACATCGGCGCGGCCGACGATGCCGCCCGCCGCTTCCCCTTCCTGGACGACGTCCTCATCCGGCCCGTCAGCGGCAACCGCCTGCGGCTCCACCTGGAGCGGGCGCTCGACTCCTTGAGCAGCCGGCGCGCCATCGAGCAGCTGGACGCCGCGGTGGCGCGCAAGAGCCAGGAGCTGCACGAGCTGAACAAGATCGGCGTGGCCCTGTCCGCGGAGCGCGACATCAACAAGCTCCTGGACCTGATCCTCTTCAAGTGCCGCGAGATCACCGCGGCCGACGCGGGCAGCCTCTACCTAGTGAAGCGCGGCAAGGACGATTCGACGACCGACGACGACTACCTGAGCTTCGAGCTGGCGCAGAACGACTCGGTGTCGGTCTCCTTCGAGAAGGGCCAGGTGCCCCTGAGCGAGACCTCGATCGCGGGCTACGCGGCCCTCTCGGGCAAGGTGGTGAACGTCCCCGACGCCTACAACCCGCCCGCCGGCTCGCCCTTCAAGATCAGCCGGGCCTTCGACGAGAAGTCGGGGTACAAGTCGCGCTCCATGCTGGCGGTGCCCATGCGGGACCACCAGGACGACATCATCGGCGTGGTCCAGCTCATCAACAAGAAGAAGGACCACAAGACCGTGTTGCGGCCGGTGACGCTGGTCGATTCCACGGTGATCCCCTTCACCTCGGTGGACGAGGAGCTCGTCACCTCGCTGGCCAGCCAGGCCGCGGTGGCCTACGAGAACACCCGCCTCATCCAGGAGATCAAGAGCCTCTTCCACTCCTTCGTGCACGCCTCGGTGACGGCGATCGAGAGCCGCGACCCCACCACCTCGGGGCACTCGGACCGGGTGGCCATCCTCACCGTGGGCACCGCGGAGAGGGTGGACGCCATCGACTCGGGGCCCTTCAAGGACGTGCGCTTCACCAAGGACCAGCTCCAGGAGATCCGCTACGCCAGCCTCCTGCACGACTTCGGCAAGGTCGGCGTGCGCGAGAAGGTCCTCATCAAGGGCAAGAAGCTCTACATCGGCGAGATGATGGTGCTGCGCCAGCGCTTCGCCTACATCAAGCGCACGCTGGAGGCGGAGCACCTGCGCTCCAAGCTGGAGCAGGTGCTGGCCGGGCGTTCGTCGCCGGAGCTCCTGCTCCAGATGGATCGCGCCTACGAGGAGCGGCAGCGGGAGATCGACGGCCTGCTGAACATGGTCGCGCAGGCCAACGAGCCCACCATCCTCGAGGAGGAGAGCGTCCGCGCCCTGATGGACCTGCCCAACCGCAGCTTCGCCGACATGGAGGGGAACCGCCATCCCTTCCTGACCCCCAACGAGGTCCAGGCCCTCTCCATCCGCCGCGGCAGCCTCTCCGAGAAGGAGCGCCGGGAGATCGAGAGCCACGTCACCCACACCTTCCGCTTCCTGTCCGAGATCCGGTGGACGAGCGAATACCGCCGGGTGCCCGAGATCGCCTACGCCCACCACGAGAAGCTGGACGGCACCGGCTACCCCCGCAAGCTGCCGGCGGCGGAGATCCCGATCCAGTCGAAGATGATGACGATCTGCGACATCTTCGACGCGCTCGTGGCGTGGGACCGGCCGTACAAGAAGTCGGTCCCGGTCGAGAGGGCGCTGCACATCCTCGGCGAAGAGGCGGGAAGCGGGAAGCTCGACAAGAACCTCCTGGACCTCTTCATCGAGGCCAAGATCTACGAGAAGACGCTGCCCAAGGCGGGCGCCCAGGCCGAGGTCGCCCGGTAGGGCATTGAAGCCGGAAAATCCGGCGGAGGTCCGCTCATGACACGCCAGACCGCGTTCGCATTCGCGTTCGTCGCCGCCTTCGGCATGGGGGGCACCGCGGGAACCGACGTATGGGATGCGGGCACGATCCCCGACAACGG
>Ga0075428_100005557_pt1 | contig 14021 bp, 11 predicted proteins | sample RhiMetdeltSRZDD2_FD_75291 | JGI IMG/M metagenome (GOLD analysis project Ga0075428, IMG submission 75291) | Populus rhizosphere microbial communities from Tennessee, USA - Rhizosphere MetaG P. deltoides SRZDD2 | ecosystem: Host-associated > Plants > Roots > Rhizosphere > Soil | place: USA...
TTGATGCGCCAGCTCGGCGGCGCGCAGTGGGCACGGTGGCTCGTCGACCACGGCCTCGTCGGGCTCGAGGAGATCGACACCCGAGCGCTCGTCCTCCGCCTCCGGGACGCGGGCGCGATGCGCGCGGTCGCCGTCGCCGAGGAGGAGACGCTGCCGCCGGCCGAGGCGCTCGAGCAGGTGCGCGAGCAGCCGGCGATGGAGGGGCAGTCGCTGGTCTCGGCCGTGTCGACGCGCGAGCCCTTCGTCTACTCCGACCGCGGCGACGTGCACGTCGCGGTCGTCGACTACGGGACGAAGCGCTCGATCCTCCGTCGGGCCGCCACGGCCGGGGCTTCCGTGACCGTCCTCCCGCATACCGCGAGCGCCGACGAGCTCGCCGGCTACGACGGCATCGTCCTCTCGAACGGCCCTGGTGATCCCGAGCCGCTGCGCGACGAGGTCGAGACCGTCGAGTGCCTGCTCGGACGCGTCCCCCTCCTCGGGATCTGCCTCGGTCACCAGCTCCTCGGGCTCGCGACCGGCCACCGCACCTTCAAGCTCCCGTTCGGCCACCGCGGCGCCAACCATCCCGTGCTCGACCGCGCCAGCGGGCGCGTGCTCGTGACCAGCCAGAACCACGGGTTCGCGGTCGAGCCCTCGGACGCCGAGGAGGCCCGCCACGTCTCCCTCTACGACGGGACGGTCGAGGGCTTCGACTTCCCCGACCTGCGCGCGCGCTCGGTGCAGTTCCACCCCGAGGCCGGCCCCGGCCCGCACGACGCGTGGCCGATCCTCGAGGACTGGGTGCGCGGACTGGGGAGGCGCTGATGCCGGCGAGACGCGACCTCGAGTCGATCTGCGTCATCGGCTCCGGCCCGATCGTGATCGGGCAGGCCTGCGAGTTCGACTACGCGGGCTGCCAGGCCCTGAAGGTGCTGCGGGAGGACGGCTACCGGACGATCGTCGTCAACTCGAACCCGGCGACGATCATGACCGACCCAGGGTTCGCCGACCGGACCTACATCGAGCCGCTCGACCCGGCGGGGGTCGCCTCCGTGCTCGAGCGCGAGCGACCGGACGCGCTTCTGCCCACGCTCGGCGGGCAGACGGCGCTCAACCTCGCCGTCGCGCTGGCGGAGGCCGGGGTCCTCGACGATCTCGGCGTCGAGCTGATCGGAGCCCCGGTCGACGTGATCCGCCGTGCAGAGGACCGCGAGGAGTTCCGCGAGGCAGTCCGCAGCTGCGGACTGCTCGTGCCCGCCTCGCGGATCGTCACCTCGCTGGAGGAGCTCGACGACGTGTCTCTCCCGGCCGTCGTACGGCCCGCGTTCACGCTCGGCGGGCACGGCGGGGGCTTCGCCGACGACCTCGAGGGCCTGCGCAGGCAGGTCGAGCGCGGGCTCGCCGAGTCCCCGATCCGCCAGGTGCTCGTCGAGGAGTCGGTGCGTGGCTGGGACGAGTTCGAGCTGGAGGTGATCCGCGACCGCGCAGACAACGTCGTCGTCGTGTGCTCGATCGAGAACCTCGACCCGATGGGCGTGCACACGGGCGACTCGGTCACCGTGGCGCCCCAGATGACGCTCTCCGACGAGGCGTACCAGGAGCTCCGCGACGCGGCGGCCGCGATCGTCCGCGCCGTCGGCGTCGAGACCGGGGGCTCGAACATCCAGTTCGCGCGCGAGCGCGACACCGGCGAGCTGCGCGTGATCGAGATGAACCCGCGCGTCTCCCGGTCCTCTGCGCTGGCGTCGAAGGCGACCGGCTACCCGATCGCCAAGGTCGCGGCCAAGCTCGCGGTCGGCTACACGCTCGACGAGATCCCGAACGACCTCACGAAGACGACGCCGGCAAGCTTCGAGCCGACGCTCGACTACGTCGTCGTCAAGTTCCCGCGCTTCGCCTTCGAGAAGTTCGCCGGCGCCGACCGCGAGCTCGGAACCCAGATGAAGTCGGTCGGCGAGGCGATGGGCATCGGCCGCACCTTCAGCGAGGCGTTCCTGAAGGCGTACGGCTCACGCGAGCTCGACCGGGGCTCGGCGACGCCGTGGCCGACGCTCGAGGAGCTGCCCGAAGGGCTGCACCCCTGGTTCCGGGCGGAGCTCGAGCGCGCGCGCGGGGAGCTCCGGAGCGGGGACCTGCTGCGCGCGAAGCGCGCGGGCTGGAGCGACGAGGAGCTCGGCCGCGCGCTCGGGGTCCCCGAGGTGGAGGTGCGGCGGCGGCGCCACGAGCTCGGGATCCGGCCCGCCTATCGGCGCGTCGACTCCTGCGCCGGGGAGGTCGAGGCGGCGTCGACGTACTACTACTCGACCTGGGGCGAGACGGACGAGACGGCGCCGGACAGCGGGCGCGAGCGCGTGGTCATCCTCGGCTCGGGGCCGAACCGGATCGGCCAGGGGATCGAGTTCGACTACTGCTGCGTCCACGCTGCCAAGACCTTCCGGGCTCTCGGCTACGAGGCGGTCATGGTCAACTGCAACCCGGAGACGGTCTCGACCGACTACGACACCTCCGACCGGCTCTACTTCGAGCCACTCTTGCGCGAGCACGTCCTCGAGCTGTGCGCTCGCGAGCGCCCCGTCGGCGTCGTCACCCAGTTCGGCGGCCAGACGCCGCTCAAGCTGGCCGGCGCCATCGAGGAGGCGGGCTACCGCATCCTCGGCACGCCGCACGCGGCGATCGACCTCGCGGAGGACCGGGAGCGCTTCGGGACGCTCGTGTCGGAGCTCGGCGTCCGCTGCCCGCCATGGGCGATCGTGGCGAGCCCCGATGAGGCCGCCGCCGCCGCGGACCGGATCGGGTACCCGGTGCTCGTCCGGCCGTCGTACGTGCTCGGCGGCCGGGCGATGCGCGTCTGCTACGACGCGGCTCAGCTCGAGGCTGCGATGGCCGCCGTGCAGGGGCCCGTCCTCGTCGACCGCTTCGTCGAGCACGCGATCGAGCTCGACGTCGACGCGCTCTGCGACGGGGAGGAGGTGCTCATCGCCGCGGTCATGCAACACGTGGAAGAGGCGGGCGTGCATTCGGGCGACTCGACCTGCGTGCTGCCGGCGCCCTCGCTGACACTTGCCGCCGCACTCGAGGTCGAGCACGTCGTCAAGCGCCTCGGGCTCGCGCTGGGCGTGGTCGGGCTGCTGAACGTCCAGCTGGCGATCGCGGATCAGACGGTGTACGTGCTGGAGGCGAACCCGCGCGCGTCTCGCACCGTGCCGTTCGCCAGCAAGGCGATCGGGGTGAACCTCGTCGACGCCGCCTGCCGGATCGCGGCCGGCGCGACGTTGCGCGAGCTCGATCTGCCGACGCCGCGTCCGACGCAGGTGAGCGTGAAGGCCGCGGTTCTGCCCTTCTCCCGCTTCCCCGGTGCGGATCCGGTGCTCGGGCCGGAGATGCGCTCGACGGGCGAGGTGATGGCGAGCGCCGCCGACCTCCCGACCGCGCTCGCGAAAGCCGAGCGCGCGGCGGGTCGACCGCTCCCGACCTCGGGCACGGCCTTCCTCTCCGTGCGGGACGAGGACAAGCCTGCGGCCGTGTCCGTCGCCGCCGCCCTCGCGGGCCTCGGGTTCGACCTCGTCGCGACGGAGGGCACCGCACGGACGCTGCGCGCCGCCGGCCTCGAGCTCGAGGTCGTGGCCAAGGTTGCCGAGGCGGACGCAGACGAGCCCACCGTCGTCGATCTCGTCCGCCGCGGACGCTGCGACCTCGTCGTCAACACGCCTCAGGGAAGCGGCGCGCGCGCCGACGGCTACCTGATCCGGGAGGCCGCACTCGCTGCGCGCGTGCCCTGCATCACGACGCTCGCAGGCGCGGCCGCGGCGGTGCACGCGATCGCAAACGCACGTGCCGAATCCGCGCTCTCGCTCCAGGAGCGCATCGAGGCCGGCGCGTGAGGCGACGGTCTCTCCGTGTTCTCGCAGTCGAGACCGTGGGGCCGTATGCGCTGCTGCGGCTCGAGCGCGGCGACCTCGACCCAGGGGCCCCGGGCCAGTTCTTCATGCTCGAGGCGCCCGGACGCGTGCTTCCGCGCCCGATGAGCCTCTGCCAGGCGCCTCCCGGCGCGCTCGCGTTCCTCATCGACCCGATCGGCCCCGGCACGCGCGCGCTGGCGGCGCTCGACGCCGGTGACGCGATTCACGTGCTCGGGCCCCTCGGGAAGGGTTTCGACCTCGACGTCGCCCGCCCGCTCATCGTCGCGGGCGGTATCGGGATCGCGCCGATGCCGTATCTCGCGGACGCGCTCGGCGGCGCTCCCGCGCTGCTCGGGTTCCGGAGCGAGGTCCATGCACGCGCGGCCGCGCTCCTTCCCGGCGCGGAGGTCGTCGTCGAGCCGAGGCTCGTCACCGAGCTCCTGCCGGACAACGCCGGCGACGTGCTCGCGTGCGGGCCGGAACCGATGCTCGACGCCGTCTCGGAGCTCGTCCCGGGCGCGCAGCTCGCCCGCGAGGCTCCGATGGCGTGCGGCTACGGAGCGTGTTACGGGTGCGTCGTGGAGGTGGAGGGGCGCTACGAGCGGCTCTGCGTCTCGGGCCCCGTCCTCCGGGAGGCCGCGTGACGCCTACCCGGGTCCCGATCCTGAACGCCTCGGGCTGCCTGGACGCGCTCGTCGCGCCGGAGGTCGCGAGACAGCTCGACACCTTCGTGACGAAGACCGTGACGCCCCTTCCACGCGAAGGCAACCCGCCGCCGCGGATCGCCGAGACCGACCACGGGATGCTCAACTCGATCGGCCTCCAGAACCCCGGAATAGACGCGTTCGTGCGGGATCACCTCCCGCGGTTGGAAACGCTCGAGATGCCGCTCTGGGTCTCGGTCGGCGGCTTTTCCGCCTCCGACTACACCCGCGTGTGCGAGCGCCTCGAGGGCAACGAGCACGTCGCCGCGATCGAGCTGAACCTCTCCTGCCCGAATGTCGAGGAGGCGCCCGAGACGTCGGCCGAGCTCGTCGCGGCGGCGCGCGCAGCTACGTCCAAGACGCTGTACGCCAAGCTCTCGCCGGCGACCTCCGACATCGCCGAGTCCGCGCGCTCCGTGGCCGCCGCCGGGGCGGACGGGCTCTCGCTCGTGAACACGATCCGGGGCCTCGCGCTCGACGCGCGCAGCCTGCGTCCCGCACTCGCGCTCGGCACCGGCGGGTACTCGGGGCCCGCACTCCGCCCGATCGCGCTTGCGTGCGTCCATGCGTGCGCCCGGGCCGTCGAGCTCCCGATCGTGGCGATGGGAGGCGTCTGCTCGGGCCGGGACGCGCTCGAGCTCGTGGCCGTCGGCGCGAGCGCGGTCGCGCTCGGGACGATCCTCTTCTCCGATCCCTTCGCGCCGGCTCGGATCCGCGGCGAGCTCGCCGCGGCCGACGCCGGACGCGGGGCCGAGGATCGGAGCGCGGCGCTGGAATCGCCTCTCGCCGCGCGATCGTAATCCGATCGGACAACGCAAAAATACCTGCAAATGGGCCAAAACGTTCCTGCTTGACCCGCAACCGAGTCTTGGTAGACTCGTCCGGCTCATGGTCACGTCGAAGACGCACGCCCAGGCGCCCGCCCGCTCCCTCGACCAACGGATGGAGGCGCTACAGAGGGCGAACGACGTACGCGTGCGGCGGGCCCAGCTGAAGCGGGACCTGAAGGCTGCCCGCGTGCACATCGAGGAGATCCTCCTCGACCCCCCCGAGTTCGTCTCGACCGCGAAGGTCTTCGACATGCTCATGGCGGTCCCCAAGTTCGGCCGCGTGAAGGCCGCGCGGCTGCTGAACCAGTGCCGGATCAGCCAGTCGAAGACGGTCGGCGGCCTGTCGGAGCGGCAGCGGACCGAGCTCGTCGAGCTCTTCAACCACCGCTCGTGAGCGTCGCGGGCCCGAGTCCGCTTCCCGGGAAGTAGCTCGCGGGCGTGTCGTCCTCGCCCGTCTTCGTCGTCACCGGGCCGTCCGGTGCGGGCAAGGGGACGCTGATCAGAGGGCTGCTCGAGCGCGTCGAGGGGCTCGAGGTGGCCGTGTCGGCGACGACGCGGCCCCAGCGGCCGGGGGAGATCGACGGGCGCGAGTACTGGTTCCTCTCCGACGGCGAGTTCACGCGCCGGGTGGGCTCGGGTGAGTTTCTCGAGTGGGTTCCCTACGTCTCGGGGCGACGGTACGGGACGCTCCGCTCCGAGATCGAGCGCATATCGGAGGAGGGGAAGGTCTGCGTTCTCGAGCTCGAGCTCGACGGCGCGCTGCGAGTGCAGGACGAGGTGCCGGGCAGCGTGACCATCTTCATCGCCGCGGACGTCCCGGAGCTCGAGCGGCGGCTGCGCGACCGTGCGACGGAGAGCACCGGCGAGATCGGCGAGCGGATCGAGCTCGCGCGCGAGCAGCTCGAGCAGGCGCACCGCTTCCGCTACATGGTGCGGAACGACGACGTGGAGCGGGCGACGAAGGCGCTCGCAGCCGTCGTGGACTGCGAGCTTGCGTTCGCAGGTACCATGGCGCGGCCATGATCCATCCCCGAATCGACGAGCTCCTCGACCGCGTTGACGATTCCCGCTACGCGCTCGTGATCATCGCGGCCAAGCGCGCGCGGCAGATCAACAACTACCACCACCAGCTGGGCGAGGGCATCGGCTTCGAAGAGGCCCCGCCGCCCCTGATCGAGTCCCGCTCGAAGAACTACCTCACGATGGCGATGGAAGAGATCGCGAGCGGCAAGATCACGTACCACGCCCCGCCGGCCTAGCCGGCCCGACCGTGGCACGCATCCTGCTCGGCGTCACCGGGGGGATCGCGGCCTACAAGGCGTGCACGCTGGTGCGCCTGCTCGTCCGAGCGGGCCATGACGTGCACCCCGTCGTCACTGCGGGGGCGGCTCGGTTCGTCACCGAGGAGACGTTTCTGGCCCTCGCCCGGCGGCCGCGCAGCACGAGCAGATACCCGCACCTCGAGCCCGTCGACCTGCTCGTCGTCGCGCCGCTGACCGCGAACACGCTCGCGCGCCTCGCACACGGCCTGGCGGACGACGTTCTCACGGAGGCCGCGCTCGCGCACCCGGGCCCGGCGCTCGTCGCGCCCGCGATGAACACGCGCATGTGGCGGCACCCGGCAACGCAGGCGAACGTCGCGGTTCTGCGCCAGCGCGGGGTCGAGCTCGTCGGCCCCGCGGAGGGCGACCTCGCGGAGGGCGAGGTCGGCGTGGGGCGGATGGCCGAGCCCGAAGAGATCGCCGAGCGGATCGCCGAGCTCCTCGGAGAGGCGCTCCCGCCCGGCTCCCTGCAGGGTCGGCGCGTGCTCGTCTCCGCCGGAGGGACCCGCGAGCCGCTCGACTCCGTTCGCTACGTCGGCAACCGCTCTTCCGGCCGCATGGGCGTGGCGCTCGCGGAGGAGGCGCGCAGCCGCGGAGCGGACGTCACGCTGCTCGCGGCGAACCTCGGAGTCGCGGCACCCGCGGGAGTAACCGTCGTGGACACGCCCACTGCGGCCGACCTCGAGCGCGAGGCGCTCGCGCGGAAGGACGCGGACGTCATCGTCATGGCCGCCGCCGTCGCCGACTACCGTCCGGCGGAGGCACGGGCGGACAAGCGTCCGAAGGACGACGAGCGCTGGACGGTCGAGCTCGAGCCCACCCGCGACGTCCTCGCCGCGCTCGGAGGCGAGCGCCGCCCCGGGCAGGTGCTCGTCGGCTTCGCCGCGGACGGCTCGGACGCGGGCCTCGAGCGGGCACGGGAGAAACGGGTCGCGAAGCGCGCCGATCTCTTCGTGTTCAACGACGTGAGCCGGGACGACATCGGGTTCGACCTCGACGAGAACGAGGTCGTGATCGTCTCGGACGCAGGGGAGCGAGAGGTCGAGAGACGACCCAAGCGCGAGATCGCGGCAGCCGTTCTGGACGAGGTCGAGCGGCTACTCTCGCAGACATGACCGACACGGCCCCGGTGCGCGGCACGGCCGGTTCGGCCGGCGCGGCGGACGTCGTCGAGCGCGTGGTGGCGAACCTGGAGATCGCCGTCAGGGCGCCGCGCGAGACGCTCGAGCTCTGCGTCCTCGGTCTTCTCGCCGAGGGCCACCTGATCATCGAGGACTTCCCGGGCGTCGGAAAGACGATCCTCGCGAAGTCGCTCGCCCGGTCGCTCCATCTCTCGTTCTCGCGGCTCCAGTTCACGCCCGACCTCCTGCCGACGGACGTGACCGGCGTCAACGTCTTCAACCAGAAGACCAACGAGTTCGAGTTCAAGCCGGGGCCGGTCTTCGCGAACGTGCTCCTCGTCGACGAGATCAACCGCGCGTCGCCGAAGACCCAGTCTGCGCTCCTCGAGTCGATGCAGGAGTGCCAGGTGACGATCGACGGCGTCACCTATCCCCTCGAGCTGCCGTTCCTCGTCGTCGCCACCCAGAACCCGATCGAGTACGAGGGGACGTACGCGCTCCCCGAGGCCCAGCTCGACCGTTTCACGGCGCGGCTCTCGCTCGGCTACCCGCCCGCCGCCGAGGAGGCGCGCATGCTCGCCGAGCAGACCACGTCGCCGCCACTCGAGCGGCTGCACGCGGTCGCCGACCGCGACGACGTGCTCGGCGCGATCGCCGCCGCGCGCGCGGTCTACGTCGAGGAGAGCGTCGGGTTGTACGTGGTCGAGGTGCTCCGCCACACCCGTGAGAGCTCGAGCCTCGCGCTCGGGGCGAGCCCACGGGCGGGGATCGCGCTGCTGCGCATGGCGAAGGCGCGCGCGGTCGCTTCGGGCCGCGACTACGCGCTCCCCGAGGACGTGCAGGCGGTCGCGGGCGCCGTCCTCGCCCACCGGCTCATCCTCGCGCCGGAGGCGCGCGCAGCGGGCGTCACGGGCGAGGACACCATCCTCGAGGCGCTGCGCGAGACACCGGTCCCGGCATGACGCGTCTCGGCGGAGCGCTCGTGCTCGGCCTCGTGGTCACCGCCTCGGCGCTCGCCTTCGGGTCGCGGCCGCTCGGCGTCGCGGGCCTCGGCCTCCTGTTCGCCGCGGGGGCCGCTCGGGCCTGGCGCGGCGCGGTGCGCGAGCAGGTCGTCGTCGTCCAGGTCGCCGAGCCTTCACCTTCGGTCGAGGGCGCACGCGTGCGGCTCGGGGTCGAGGTGCGCCGCGGCTCCCGCGTGCCGATCTCGGGGGCAGCGGTTCGCGGGTCGCTCGGGCGCCTCGGAGAGTACGAGTGCCGCCTCCACGGCCACGGGCGGACGCTCACGGGCACCGTCGACCTCGGCCGGCTTCCCCGCGGGCGTTTCCGCGTCTCCGACGCGCGGCTCGAGCTCGGCGACGTCCTGGGGCTGGAGACGGTGTCGCTACCGGCAGAGGGCGCCGCCGCCGTGCTCGTTCACCCGAAGCTGGTCGAGCTCGAGACCCTCTTCAGCGAGGCAGGGCGGCGTGGTGCTGACGGTCGCAGGCTCCTGCTGCGCAGGACCGCGGGCTTCGACTTCCACTCGGTCCGCGAGTACGAGCAGGGCGAATCGCTCAGGCGGGTGCACTGGCCGACGACCGCGCGGCGCGGGCAGCTGATGGTGAAGGAGCTCGACGACGCCCCACGCGACGCGGTCGTCGTCGTGCTCGACTGCGATCCGTCCGGTGCCGTCGGGGCTCCACCCGACTCGAGCTTCGACACCGCGGTCCGCGCGGCGGCCTCGATCCTGCGCGTGTACGCGGCGCGCGGGCGGCGCGCGACGCTCGTGGCCACCGGCAGCGGAGGCGTCGTCGACGTGTGCTCGTCCACCGACTTCGGCGACGCGCTCGACGCTCTGGCCGCCGTGGAGGCGGACGCCGCGTTCCCGCTCGCCCGGGCTCTGGGGCACGAGCAAGCCCCGGCCGCGAGGGCCGGCGAGCTCGTCCTCGTGACCTCGACGCTCGATCCCACGTCGCTCGGGGCAGCGCTCGACGCCGCTGCGCGCCGTCTGGTCTCGGTCGTGTGGGTGGACGCCCCGAGCTTTGCCGGGCGGCCGACCCGCGCCGTTCCGGGCCTTCTGCGACTCTCGGCTGCCGGGGTGCCGGTCGCAGTCGTCCGCAGCGGCGACGACCTCGCGTCCGCGCTCGACGCCTCACGTCCGGAGGTGGCGGCGCATGGGTAGGACGCTCGCGGCCTGCGTGCTGCCGGCGCTCGTGCTGTCCGCGGCCTGGCTCCGCATCGAGGATCCGCGCCTCGCGGGGGAGGGGCTCGCCGTCGCGGCGCTCGCGGTCGCCGCGGCGCTCCCGCCCCGGGCCTGGCAGCGCGCGCTGGCGGCGGTCGTGGCCGTGGCCGGAGCGTCCCAGATTGCGTTCGGAGCCGACGCCTGGGAGCTCCTTCCCTTCCGCGACGAGCGCGTGCTGGGGCCCGTCGCCGGCGACGCCAGACGGGGTGTGGAGAGCTTCTACGAGGTCCTGCTTCCGTTCGAGCCCGGCCGCCATCCGCAGATGCACGCTCTCGTGCTCGCCGCGATCTTCGGGTTCGTGCTCGTCACGGCCCTCCTGATCGCAGCGCGGCGGCCCGTGGCGGCGCTCGCTGCGACGGTCGCGGGCGCGGGCTGGCCAGCGACGTTGATCGGCACCGACGCGGTCGCGATGGGCGCCCTCACGCTCGCGGCCGCGCTTTCCATCCCGCTCGTCCTCCGCGTCCGGTCCGTGCGGTCGCTCGCCGTGGGAGCGGGGCTGGCCGGGCTCGTGGTGGTCGCGGCCGCCTGGGCCTCGTCCTCGACCGCGGTTGCCCGCGAGGCGGCCCTCGACTGGGAGGCGTGGAGCATCCGCGGCGGCGCGCCGCCGCCGGTCACGGGCGTCCGCTTCGCCTGGGACTCGAACTACGACGGGATCACGTTCCCGCCCGAGCCGACCGTGGTGCTTACCGTCGAGGGGCCCGAGCAGGCGCACTACTGGCGAACATCGACGCTCGGCCTCTTCACCGACGACCACTGGTTCGAGGACCTCACCTGGATCTCGCGGCTCGAGGACGACGTGGGGGACGTCCCCGACGGCCCCCTGACACCGGCCGCGGCACGCGACCGGGGCAACTGGCTCGAGCAGGAGATCGAGGTGCGCGCCCTCGTCGACGACCGCCTGGCGGCCGCGGGAACGCCGGTGGCACTCGACTCCCGGCAGCTCGGGACCGTGTTCCTCCTCACGGAGGGCGTTCTCCGCGTGCGCGATCCGCTCTCACGTGGCCTGCGCTACCGGGTGTGGAGCTACGCGCCCGATCCCGCCCCGGCGGCCCTCGCACGCTCGAAGCCGCGCTACCCGGGCCAGGCGAACGACTTCCTCCGGTTCGAGGGCCGCTCGTTCATGCCGTTCGGGACACCTGGGCGCGACCGGGACACCCGCGCCGTCTTCGACGACCCCTCGTACGCGAGGGTGGCCGTGTACCGGCCCCTGTACACGATCGCGCGGCGGGTCGCGGGGCGGGCGGGCACGCCATACGAGGCAGTCCTCGCACTCGAAGGTTGGTTCCGCCAGCGCGGCGGGTTCACCTATGACGAGCATCCACCGAAGGTCGCCGGGCCACCACTCGTCTCGTTCGTGACGCGGACGAAGGCGGGGTACTGCCAGCACTACGCAGGCGCGATGGCGCTGATGCTGCGGACACTCGGGATCCCCGCACGCGTCGCCGTGGGCTTCACGAGCGGCGCGCGCCGGAACGGCAAGTGGATCGTCACCGACCACGACGCGCACGCCTGGGTGGAAGCGTGGTTCGACGGCCTCGGCTGGGTCCCGTTCGACCCGACCCCCGGTCGCGGGACCTTCGCAGGGAGCTACTCGCTCGCATCCAACTCACCGGAGGCGGTGAACGCGCTCAGTCGGGGTCAGCTCACGCAGCGCCGGGTCGGGGACGACGAGCTCCCTGACACGGCCGACCTGAGCGCGACGGAAGTCGCCCGCGACCGGCGTGCGCCGTCCTTCGCGGCCGCGGCCCTCCTCGTCGGTTCGCTGTGGGTCCTCGTCGTCGGCGGGGGGAAGGCGGTCGTCCGCCGGGTGGGCCAGACGAGCCGGGACCCCAGGCGGTCGGCGGCGGCGACCCGGCGTGAGCTCGAGGGCTTTCTGCGCGACCAGCGCATCGACGTGCCTCCGAGCGCGACGCTCGAGGAGCTGCGCCGAACGGTTGCGGTCGAGCTCGGGCTCGACGGACGGGCGTTCGCGACCGCGGTTGCGCGTGCGCGCTTCGGCCCGCCCGAGGGCGCCCGCCGGCATGCCCGGACGGCGCGGAGCGAGCTACGCGTCCTGCTGCGCCGGATGCGGCTCGAGCTGTCGCTGTGGGCGCGGTTCCGGGGCCTCGTCTCCCTGCGCTCGCTCCAGCGCGGAGCGCTGCGATGACGGAGACCTACGACCTCTTCCAGAAGGGCAGGGAGCAGCTCCGGAGCGGGATGCCCGCCCAGGCGACAGTCTCTCTCGAGAAGGCGCGGCGCCGCGAGCCGAGCTCGCGCTCGATCCGGGAGGCGCTCGGGATCGCCTACTTCCGGCTGAGCCGGTGGGAGGAGGCGGAGACGGAGTTCCGCGCGCTCGTCGAGCTCTCCCCGGCCGACGACTGGGCGCACTGGGCGCTCGGGCGGGCGCTTGCGAACCAGGGACGGCGCGAGGAGGCGGCGCCGCACTTCAAGCTCGCGCAGGCGCTCGGCCCGCGCGACCTCGATCTCGACTAGGAGGCTTGGCGGAGCGGGCCTCGTCGCGGAGCTGCTCCCTCGGCGACACAGCGTCGGTGTTGCCGAGCCCCCTACTAGCCGACGAGCCGGGCCTCGGACGGCGTCGTGACGCCGTCGAGGCACAGGCCGACGACCTCGTCGCGGAGCGTCGACATGCCCGTTGCTGCGGCCGCCTCGCGGACCTCGTCCGCTCCCGCGCCTCGCGCCAGCAGCTGGCGAATCTCTTCCGTCAGCGGAAGGCTCTCGAACACGGCCTTCCAGCCCCGGTAGCCGGTGCCGCCGCAGGACGCGCAGCCGCGCCCGCGGGCGAGGAGGCGCCGGCCGGCTTCCTCCGCCGGGCGGTCGAGCCTCTCGATCTCCTCGGCGCTCGCGTAGTAGGTCTCCCGGCAGTCCGTGCAGACGCGGCGAACGAGCGCCTGGGCGAGGACGCAGGAGAGCGTCGCGGCTAGGAGTCGCGGGTCGACCCCGAGAGAGGAGAGGCGGGCGACCGCGGAGGCGGCGTCCGGTGACTCGACCGACACGAGCAGCGTGTGCTCGGCTCGAGCTCCCCGGAACGCGACCTCGGCCGTCTCCGCGTCCCGGAGGTCGCCGACGAGCACGACGTCGGAGTCGGACCGGAGAAGCGCGCGCAGGCCGCGTGCAACCGTCATGCCCGCTGCAAGATCCACCTCGACCTGAGCGACGCCGGCGACCAGCTCCTCGACCGGGTCCTCGATCGTCGCGACCGCCCGCTCCGGGGTTGCGACCTCGCGAAGGGCGGCGTACAGCGTCGTCGTCCGGCCGGCGAGCGCAGGCCCGGAAACCACCACGACGCCCGACCGGGCCCGCAGGGCCTCGCGGAGCGATGCGTCCGCCTCGGGCCGCAGGCCGAGCTCGGAGACGACCGAGGGCCGGCCGTCCCGTGGCCGTCTGCGCAGGACGAGTTGCGTCCCGAGCTTCGTCGGCACGCTCGCGACGGCGAGCTCCACGACCTGCTCCTCGTGCGTGACGGCGAGCAACCCGTGCTGGGGGGCCCGGCGGGAGGGATCGAGCCCGGACCGGGCCATCAGCCGCGCTGTCACCTCCCCCGGCGAGGCCTCGTCGAGCGTCCCGAGGTCGAGCATCGAGCCGTCGATCCGGCAGCGCGCGACCGGACCCTGGGGATGCGGCGTGAGCTGAACCGTCGCGGCGCGGAGCGAGAGAGCTCGCCGTAGGAGCTCGTCGACCGCGTCCTCGGCGTGAGCGTCAGCGCCGACGTCCTCGTGCTGGTGGTCGGGCTCTTCCTGGGATGGATGGTGCTCTTCGAAGTCCTCGACGAGTGCGACCACCGTGACCTCGTGCTCCTCGTGCTCGTCGGCGTCGTCCTCGGGTGCGTCGAGCGCCGGCTCGAGCGTGTCCCCGACGTGCTCGCTCTCGTCGGCGTCCTCGGGCGCATCGTCTGCACGCACGCTCTCTGCCTCGAGCACGTGCACGGCGGCGAGCTGCTGGGTCTCG
>Ga0075428_100005559_pt1 | contig 14020 bp, 9 predicted proteins | sample RhiMetdeltSRZDD2_FD_75291 | JGI IMG/M metagenome (GOLD analysis project Ga0075428, IMG submission 75291) | Populus rhizosphere microbial communities from Tennessee, USA - Rhizosphere MetaG P. deltoides SRZDD2 | ecosystem: Host-associated > Plants > Roots > Rhizosphere > Soil | place: USA...
AAACCGACCGCCGGGCACCACATACGGATTCGGCAGGGCGATTAACGATCCGCGGTCGCGTCTATTGCGCCGCTCTAGCTGATGCCATAGGCGCGTAATATGCTGCGATACGGTGGCGCTGCTATCTGTGTGGAATTCGGGGCGGTCTTTGTGCGGCGCGAATTCGTAAAAATGCCGCGTTACAAATTCGTTCAGGTCGAAATGCGGGTCTTGTTTTTCCAGCAAATACTCTTGCTGGATGTGTTTCATGCGGCGACGCGGCACCAGGTCAACAAACGTCTTGCCGTCTTGGTATACCTGTTCTTTTTGGACTTCGGCAAACAGCTCGCCCAGGGCTTCGTCGGGGCTTTTAGCCGTAGGTATTAGGCCGCCGGCCGTCATAACCCATGCTGATTTTAGTTTGTTTTCGCCCGGAATTTTCATAAGTGCTGCTTATGAGTATAACGCTTATACATGGCCGCTTGCAACGGTCTTTACTACTGTTTTGTATTTGCCTCCTGCTGGCCATTTTTGTATACTGGGGATAGAAAAAGGAGGAGCTTTGTTTATCTCTATTTCACCGGCGTTTAGCCCGCAGCTTCAGGGCGCCGCACTGGTGCTCAATACGATTGTTCTTATCGTGATTCTTATTGCCGCCGAAATGCTCTACGCCGATTCCCCCAAAACCAAGCGCCGGCAGCTGGTGCTTTTCTATCCGTTTATTGTCGTTTGTATAGGCTTGGTCGCCTTCGCGGCCTACCATGAATTGGGTGGATACTGATGGCTAGTAAATCCCCGCGCATTGCATTGCATTTACTCGTTGGGCTCACCGGCCTCGTGCTGGCGGCGCAGCTATTGCTGACAATCTGGCCCGCAGTGGGCGTTTATGTCAACACTATTACCTTCGTCATTTTGCTGGCCTTTGCGGTTCGGCGCCCAGCCTTGCGATCATTCACTCTGTTACTTGCGGTTATCCCAGTTGTCGCGTGGATAAGCCTGATTATTGCGACCGACATCCCCCGGCTGTTCGCAACCTACGGCATTTTGCTCGCACTGGGCATCACTTTTAAACGCCAGGTATCCTTCCGTCGAGACATCTTGCCGCACGTACCTCACATCAGCCCTCGCCACTACCTCATCGCGTTAGGCGTAGGGGTGATTTTAGGCGGGCTCAGCCTGGCCATCCCGCACACACACCCTATTACCACGCTGCCCCTTGTCGTTGCACTGCCCGCCTGCGTCGTGTTTGCATTCGCCGAGGAACTGTACGTGCGCGGCCTCATTCAACAGCAAGTTTCCCAGTATGTATCAGCCAACTTCGCAATACTCCTGGCGGCTGCCGCCGGCCTGTGCTTGTCGGCTGGTCAAGGTTCGGTGTGGTTAATTTTACTTGCGCTTATTAGCCATGGCATATTATCAGTTCTCTACCGTTTCATTCCCCGCCTTGCGCTTACAACACTCGCAAATAGTACCATGAAAATTCTTTGGGTCGTCGCGGCAAGCTTTACCATCCACTAACGACCAGATATGCTAGTAACATATATCTAGCTTGTAGGGAGAAAACCGTGAAAATAATCGTTTCGCATGTATATTCGAGTGACAACAAAGGCGACGCCGCGCTGGCTAGCGTGCTGCTACGCGATATTGAACGACAGTATCCGGGAGCCGAAGTGACACTGTTGACGTTCGAAAAATTCAGCCAGCCTACCTACGAAGGCGCGCGGCAGCTGAACTCTTTTATGTACCACGCGTTGACGAGATACAGCAACAAAGCCGTGAAATTGCTATACGCTGCTTACGTTTCAGCGGCCACGCTACTGTGGGCTGTAGGGCGCCGCACCTTGGGTATCGACATGCCCCTACCTCGCCACCTGCGCCAAATCGCCCGCGAATATGCCAGCGCCGACATGGTCATTACCGTGGGCGGCGGCTATATACGCAGCGGTCGGTCGGTCGTGCAGTCTATCAACTTGTTCTTGCAGCTGCATCCGCTGGTGTTTGGCCGCATTCTGAAAAAGCCCACTGTTATATATACCCAATCCATCGGGCCATTTTACCGCGGCATCGAACGCTGGGCCGTGGCCGCCGTCCTAAAACGCATGGACTTGGTGATTCTGCGCGAAGATTTCTCGCGGCAGCTGCTCGAAAAACTTGGCGTTACCGGAAACGTGGTGCGTTCGGTAGATTCGGGCTTTTTGTTGGAAACCGACAAAACCTACGGACTGCGCAAGCAACTAGGGGTTGGCAAAAAAGACATCCTGGTAGGTGTGACCGTTCGCAAATGGCTGAGCGGCGCAGGGCAGCAACAATACGAAACCGCCATCGCCCATACCATCGACTACATGATTGAAACCTACAAAGCTACCGTCGTGTTCATTCCACAAGTCACCGCCACCTTCCACCACGATGACGACCGCGAAGCCAGCCGCGATGTCCACCGCCACCTGCGGCACAAAGAACAAGCCCACATCATCACCGACGACATCGACCACTACGACATAAAAGCCATGTACAACGAACTCGACCTCATCATCGGCACGCGCTTCCATTCCGTCATCTTCTCACTCACATCGCGCGTCCCCGCCCTGGCCATAGAATACGAGCACAAAACCAGCGGCATCATGCACGACCTAGGCCTTGACGAATGGGTAATGAAAATAGAAGACGTCACCCCAGAGCGCATGCAGGCAAAAATCGACGAACTATTCGCCAGCCATCACACCTACACCGCACACCTGGAAAGCGAGCTGCCGGCGTATATAGAGAAGGCCAAGGAGGCTATTGTTTTGACTGATGGGGCTTATCGAAAAACACTTCGTGAAATCGATTAATCTCTACCGACCACGCTCACTAACATTACGAATCTCTTCCACCTTGGCAGCCACCCTACCAGCAACCGTATCTACACCCCACCTATCTTTCTTTACATCACCCTCATCTTGCTGGAACTCCTTATCCTCAGCAACCTTACGCCAAAACGCTATCGTATCGCGCAGCTTTTCCTTCTCGCCTAGTATCACCTTGAATTGTTTATTGTTGTCCGAGTAGTGCAAAAGCTCGCTTAGACTAATATACCTACCCCTTTCAGAGGCTACAAAGAACATTGCATTTGTATCATCTCTCTTAAAGTCACTATAGCTGCTCCAGACAGGATTGAAAGGGTATACTGACCACAAAGTCTCCAAGCCATACGAACCAGCCTTTAAACCTTTTCGGGCAATGAGTCTCAGGCTCCGCAGGTTGGAGTCTCCGCCCGCCTTACCATCCCAACTTTGATGCAAGACATAAAACACGTTTGCCTCTGAGTTATGTATCGTTACACCGCCCCTAGCGCCACCGTATCTTTTTTCCATATCTGCTTGAACGCTATGAAACATATCAGACAAGAAACTTTTGGAACGTTTTGATTGAATTATCCTTTCAATAGTCCTCATTCTCTCCTGTTCCGATGAGCCAGTTCGCAAAAAGGCGTCAACGAATATCAGCTTCGCTTCAATAGTCACCTTGCTGCTCTGGATTAAACGCTCCATCAACTTTATACACTCTTCGTTCTGGCTACTTGGTTCGTTATTGAGCTCAAAAGCATCTATAAGATGGAAAATAAGCTCGTACATCAACTTATCTAGCATGTTCTCGTCAATATTTACGCTTCCCGGCTTGAAAAGTTTCTCCTCATTAGGTTTCTGAATATAGTCCATAATATGATTGGCGACAAAAAGCGACGAGGACTTTGGACGGTCTTGCCAACTAACTCTATTTCTTACAAAACCAGAGAAATCACAGATTTCTTTTGCAGTATCAAGTCCGCCGCTCCATATACCTCTTTTTACGTCATCGAACCACTTGAGAAAAGCAGTAGCCTCGTCGGACACTTCCGAAAAGTTTACAAGACTAAGAAACAAAGAGCGCTCCGATAGGGTGCCCCTATATTGCACTTCGTCATTCGCTAATGTCGTATTATCCCCGACGATTTTCTTGTACACACGAGGGATGAATACGGCTAGCGGCTCAAGCATCTTGCGAAGTTCATCGTCGTTTTCTAAATATCTATAGTCAAAGCCATATATTTTAAATAATCTCTCCCTAACCTGCACCGGCTTATCTTCTTCTAGGCCCATAGCCCTAGGGTCTGATAGCTCATGGAAACTTCTTGTAGCCTCATCCGGACCAAGCTGTACAAAAACCTCTTTGGCTATATCTATCAGCACCCTATCTGACTTAGCCATCAAGTAACTAAATATCAGATACTCAGATACCCTATGATTGAACACCCAGCTCTTTTCCTCTTTGACAAACGGTTCAATTTGAAATCTTACCTGTTCGATTGCCTTTAGAGCAACTCTGGGCGTTTCGTTAGTTAGTTGCCGAACAATCAAACTATACCGCCGATATGGGTCAACGACTCCATCCAGCCTGGGAGTTACTGGCTCAATTGGCTTGAAGGTGTTCTTTTCTTCATCCCATATATCCGCACGAAGCCCAGAAGTGTCAACACCCACATCTTCAGGCAACACGGCGCGAAGCTTCTTCTTAATTAATTCCATTTTCGTATTAACATCCTGAGCAGGAAGAACTGCTCTGAAATCAATATTCTTTGCGTTCTCCATAATGAAATCCCGTATCAGACTGGATTTCTCTGTTAAATCCCCGTGGTTATCTATGAGCTTATCGAGCTTCTCTGTATCAATACATAAGACAAAGGTTATCCGAAGAGGAAAACCCGCTTTCGCCTGCTGCTTAAACCTCTCTATAACCTCAATTACTCGATACATTTCATCAAAAGGCGCTCTTTCAAGCTCATCGATAACGATAAACCATTGGTCTTCATAGAGCTGTGGTATATATCCAAACATTCTCGAAACAGTGGAATCTGTGAACTTCTTTTCAGTTTCAGCTTGCTCTTCACGATACGCACTTAGCGTTCTGAAAAGACCTAGATTTGACATCGCAAGTAGTTCTAAGGTGTACTTAAGAAAGCCGCCATTATAATCCCTAAGAATATTGTAAAGCCGGATATGTTTAACGGAGGAGAAGTTAAAAAGTATCGGATATCGTTGACTCAGAGTGTCAAACCAGCGTTCTGCAAAAAGCTTCGAGAAGTCTTTTTCTGAGTTGGTCTCCGTAAGTGATATGTATGTATGAAGTTTCCTATATTTATCCGCACCATCAAACCCCTCGGCGATTACTCGCCAATATGTTGACTTTCCACCTCCCATTTCACCATTTAATGCAAACACTGACACCGGATTCTTCAAATGCTTGTCTAAAGCTATCCTGATTCCAGATGCGCTCTTCTCAAAGCCAAGTAGGTCACCTATATCTTTATCGTCAGTGTCTTGCCGGGTGCCAACAGTGCCATAACCGAATATAAACGTCTCCTTTAGCCTCTGCCGTCTTCTACCGAGGGCAGCTAACCAGAGAATTAGATACATTACAAGAACAATTCCTGGCAGCCAAAGTAGAATAAGGTTATATATATCACCTACATCGTGATATCGCATTATCGCAAAAATAGTCAATACAACAAATATATAAAAAGAGAGTCTGTACCACGACCAGGGTGATTGCGCCCTAAAAAATCGTGTATGTATCGCCTGGACTTTAGAAGCGTCATACATACTCTTAATGAACCAGCAAGTCACAAGAAACAGAGGGCAAGCGGTAGAGAAGACGCCTCCATCACGAAATAGCACCTCGGGTGTCCAGATACTTTCCAAATGCGCACTTGTCAGAAACCCAGTAAGCAGCCATACCGATAGACAAACAATTATTATCGTTTTCACAAAGCCCAGAAAGTACTGCGTGACATAAAGAATCAAATGCCTGAAAAGTCCAAGATGTCCTTTGGGTGGTAAGCTCAGTTTCACTATCCCTAGAATAGCGTCAAGCCTCCATATTTCAAATCATAAGCGTCTTAGCGAAGGTGTAAGTTACGTCGAGTAATGCTGTACACTACAATACCCACCAACACCGCTGTTACATTTCCCGCCAGCCACGCTAGGCCTATTCCCACTAGCTGCAATTGGGCGATAGCCGCGTAACTCACTCCTATAATAACTAGTGTGTACGCCACGTTCATGGCCATCAGCGCCGCCATGGCGTGGCGGACTTTGAACACCATGCCGGCGGCGGAATAGAGGCCGACGAATAGCGCACTGGCGGCAAATAGTTGTAGCAGCAAGGTACCATTTTTAGCATAATTCGCGCCAAACACCGACAATATGAATGGCGCAATCATGGCCAGCGCAATCATAGACGGCACCAGCAATATAGCCAGCAGCTTGGCGGCTTTTTTCAGGTGTGCGCGCAGGGCTTCTTCGGCGTGCGAGCTTTCGGCAAACACCGACTGCATGGATGCATAGGCAATGGTATATAGCAGCGTGGCGATAGTAAACGCCATGTAGTAATAGGCCGTGAACTCGGCGCCGATTTCGTGCGTGATGATAAGTGGCAAGATGGTCGGCGGCAGCAAATTGAGCACACTGGAACAATACACCACAAACGCGTATTTTTTCGACAGCGCCACGATGTCGCGGTGGACTTTTAGCCGAAACACGTGGCCAAACTTGGCGGCCATCGCCCAAAAACTCAGCGCCACGCCAATTACCTGGGCGATACCCGAAATGGTGAATATCGCCATAGCCCCGCCGCCCACCACCACAAACGGCAACGCCACTTTCACAGCACTAAACAGCACGTTGATGCCAAGTATATACCCCGCCCGGCGGTAGGCAGTAAAGATAGCATTGGTGAGTGTGTTCAGCGTGGTAAAGACATTGAACACCACAAATCCCAGCGCGTACAGTGGCGTCTGCGACACGAACGCTAGGTTGGGCGCGAAAAACGGAAAGCCCACCAGAAAGCCCAGCGACAATACGACGCTCAGGCCGCCCGCGATGATGAGCCCGCTATTTACATAATCTTCGCGCCGAGTGGATTTGGGCAAAAAGCGAATGAAAGTGGTGTCGAATCCAGCCAAGCTGAGCAACGAAATAAGGCTGGAAAGCGACAATATAGTCGCCGCAATACCCACTTCGCTGTCGGCAAAGGCGTGCGCCACTGCCGCCCAAAACACGAAGCCAAATGCGGCCACAGCACCACTGGCCAGCATCAAATAAAACGAGTTCATCACCAGCGAGTTCGCACGTAGGAGTGCTATTTTCGTACGGATCATGGGCGAGCCTCCACCAGCTTGCACACATCGGCCGTCGGCGTGCTGTATAGGCAGTTTTCGCGGGCATGGGTGCGTTTGACGCGGTAATAATACAAGTTACTGTTGAGGTTAATCAGGAATAAACCGCTGGTTTTGTTGACTCGGTCTTTGTACACAAAGGCCTTGGTAGAATCGGTAAACGGGCTGGTCAGCGGCATGCGCGCCCGCTCTTCAGTCGTAAAACGCAGCAACGCGTAGGGGTCGGCGGCCACGCCAATAGGCGGAATGTTGTGCGCCATCAGCCAAGCAGCGGCCGACTTTTCGCCGGAGTCCACATAGTACGAATCGTAATAAATACCCGCATTGTTCAGCGCCAATTGCGGCGGGTAACCGCCAGTTAGTTGCGGCAAAAATCCGCTCAGATGCAAAAACAGCAGCGCCAGCACAACACCAGCTAACCGCGTCGCCCAACGCCGTGCACCGTAAAACAATGCAATGATACCTACAACAATCGGAATAGCCAGTATCACCAATAGTTGCTGAAATAATCGCAGTGTCCCATAATCCACCGACAATTGCGGCAGCGCAATTTGCAACACTAGCAGCACCGCACTGGTTACAATCAACGCCAAAAAATACGTTTCGTGCTGGCTGAGTATTCGTTTTCGGTACACCACCGCCAGTGCCACGCAGCCTACCAGCAGCATGACCTGCAGAAACTTGGCGCTCACATTGCGGATGAACGCGTGGATCGACTCGACGTTTACTGCCTTGCTCACCCATTCGCCCAGCCCGGTCAGCGGCAGTTTGTACGGCGCCACGTATTCCACCGGCACGCTGCCGCCCGGACTAGCGGCCACGTAGCTATTTAACAGTTCGCCCGGCGCCTTGCCCGCCCCGCCCAGCAAACTGTAGCTAACGTCGTTGGACCGCGCGTCAGATTTTTCGAACAGCCCGGTGAACGTTTTGCTGGCGGTTTTTTCTAGCCCTGCCGTGGTGCCAGTTATCTGGAAATTCCATAAAAACGTAAACAGCAGCCCGGTGAAAATGATGACGATATTGAGCGTCGGAAATAGCAGCGTCAGGCGTTCCTTGGCGCTGCGTTTGTACAGTTTCGAAATCAGCAGGTACACTAACCACGACAAAAACAGTAGGCTCAGTACTATATATCCACTAGAATAGTGCGCCAATATGATACCGACCAGGAATAATATGGTCAGTATTTTTTTCTGCTGGCGCGGCAGTTCGGTCAACACCAATACCATGATGAGGCTGAAAAAGAGCATACCGATTTCCTGCCGGTTCAGCATAGCCATGTCGTTCAGAAACGTCGGAAACGCCAGGAATAAAAACGACCCCATGAATGCCGTCTGTGCGCTAGCCAGGCGTTTCATAAAATAGTAGATAGGGATGATACTAAACGCAAAAATGATTTGGAAAACTACTTTGAAAATATAGGCGTCGGCAATGCCGGTCATTTTGGCCATGAGGGTCGGCAAAATAGTGATGCTGATGCAAGCATTGTATGGGTCGGTAAATCGTTGGATGTCCCAAAACCCGCTTTGGCTGGCCAGTTCGAACACGTGGAATTCGCGCTGGATATCATGGCCAGTGACGGATTCGCCGCGCATGGAAACAGTCAGCAAAATCGATAGCGCAAAAATAAACAGAACATACGGATACGCCCGGGCTTGGCTGGGACGCCACGCCAGCACTACAAAAACCAAGGCAATGATACCAAATACCACCAGCGGCAGCACGCTCGCCACGCCGTTATTTAGCTGTATCGCCCCGCCGGCCGCAATGAATGGCAATAGCGACAAGCTAGCCAGCGCTGCGATTTGCCGGCCACCCATAGGCAGTCGCGGCGGTATGCGCAACGTTTTATGGCGCGTGAAATACAGCAACAGCAACGTCGCTGCATCTAACACGGCAAAAATGCCCGGCGCCTGAAGCGGCGCATGCAATCCTGCGTAATGCAAACTATTGAGCGCCAAGCCGCATAGCATCAAAAAGAGCAGGCTGAGACCCAGCGAAAACACCACCACTTCCCAATGCAGCGTAATGGTATGGCGCAGCAATCGCAGAATCAGATAGCCCGGCATGAAGCAGAAAAAAACCAGTGTCAGCACCCAGCCCAGTGGTGGCGGCAGGAAATAGGCGACATTTGCCAGCACCAACAGTACCAGGCCAAGGCGCCATAATTTGCGCCGCACCAAACGACTGCTAATTACTCTTTCAAGCATCGTACAACTCCTGAAACTCCTGCGCCACCACCGGCCACGAGTACTGCCGGGCTTTTTTCAGTGATTCGTTGCTCATTTTTTGGTACATACTAGCGTCACCGACAGCCGTCACTATGGCACGCCGCAGCGCATCGTCATCGCCTAGTGGCACTAACAGGCCATTTTCGCCGTGCGCCACCATGTCGCGGATGCCAGTGACGTCGGTACCCACAATAGGCAGCCCGCCCGCTAACGCCTCCAACAGCACCAGCGGCATGCCCTCGCGCTGGCTGGGTAGCACGAAAATGTCCGCCTGGCGATACATTTCCCGCAGCGGTTCGCCATCTAGCCGGCCGTGAAACTGCACATTTTGCAGCTGCAAACTCGCAGCCAACGCCTCGTGCTCGGCGCGCAGTTCGCCGTCGCCCACAATATGTGTTTCCACAGTGTGTGAAATTCCCTGCAGTGCCCGCAACAGTTGCCCTACATTTTTCTGCGTACTTAACCGACCCACAAATAGCAGTTGCGGCACCGTGTGCAGCGCTCGCGGCTGGTCGTGGTAGAACGTTTCATCCACACCATTGGCCACCACACGCACCCGACTGCTCGGCAGCCGGTACCGCTCCATCATCAGCGCCTTTTGCTCGGGCGTAAACACCACCACATATTTGGCGGCGCGTAGCACCCGGCCTAGCACCAGCGGTTTGTAAATTTTCAACAGCACGCCTGCCGCGCCTGAGGGCGCAATATCCAGGTGAACGTGCGCAATATACGCGTATCCTTTTAGTTTTGCCGCCAGCCACACCATTTCTGGCACAAACGCCTGGGCCACATGTACATGCACCAGGTCGCGTTTTTGCACACGCCGCAGCTGCTTGCCCAGTCCCCACAGCAGCGGCGTGTGGGCAATTTCAATCGCAGGCAGACGTGTCACCGGCACACTGTCTTTGTAGTGCTGGTCGTAGCCCAACCGCGAAGTCAGCACCCGCACATTGTGCCCCGACTGGTATTGCTGCGTCGCCAATTGTTCAGCCACTTTTTCCATGCCACCCAGGCGCGGCGGATAGTTGGCCACCACGTGCACAATAGCTGGGCGGGCAGTACGCTCGAATAGTTCAGTCGTTTGCGCAACCAGATGCTCCAGCGAAAACTGCGCCTGTACACGCTGGCGCGCCGCCTGGCCTAACACCTCGCGCTGGGCAGCGTCTGCCAGTAATTCCCGCAGCACCTCGGCAAGCGCCGCCTCATTCCCCGGCGGCACCAACCGCCCACTCGCACCATCCTGCACGAGATTCGGCACACCACCTACGCGCGACCCCACCACCACCACGCCGCAGGCCATCGCCTCGGCCAGCACCATACCGAATGATTCGGCCTCGGTTTTGGACGGCAGCACGAAAACTTTGCTGCGCTGGTAAGCCTGTACCAATTCGTCGCCGTGGAGTGCACCTAGAAACAGCACGTTCTTTTCGATACCTAATCGTATTGCTTGCTGCCGATACTCTTCCACCGCGTCGCCATCACCCGCTATCTGCACGCGCACATCGCGGCCGCGCTTTTTCAGCAAGGCCACAGCCGCCAGCAACACATCCAACCCTTTCCAGGCCGACGTCCGCTGAATGCGTCCGGCAAACATAATATCAACGGTTTTTTCAGCTTTGGAATTGGGCCGAAACAAAGCCGTATCGATGCCGGGCGGAATAAACAGCGGCGTAGGTATACCCTGCATTTTGCTTTGTACAAAGGTTGGGTAGACCGCCGCCACGCGCTGCACACGCGCAAACAACCGCGGTAACACGGCAGTCTCGTACAGTTTCAGTACGCCATCCACTAATCCGCCCGTGCCCTTCGCCATACTGCCTGCATGATACGTCAGCAACACCGGCACTTTACCTGCCGCCAGCGCCGCCATGTCGGCCATAAACGGCACGGGACTGTGCGCATTTATGACATCCGGCTGTTCGGCGCGGATAATTTTGCGTAGCCGCCAATACCACGCAAGGCCAATGGGCGTATTAGAAAGGCGCAGCTTGTACGGCAAATGATACACCTTGACGCCTTCCACCAGACTCTTCTGTGGCTCGTTGCCAGACGTCACGACCACCACAGAATGCTCGCGGCTGAGTGCGCGAACCAATTCTAAAACGTACTTTTCCACCCCACCAACCGCCGGGTAAAAATGCGGTGCCACAAATAAAATCTTCACGCCGTCTCCCGCTCATAAATAGCCAATTCCTGCGGATAATTCGCCTGCCAACTAAACCGCGCCAGGGCAATTTGTCGTGCATAGGCACTCCTAACTTCGAGCGCCCCAGTGTCGGCGAGAACGTCGCGAATCGCCCGGCCTACTGCCTGCGGCGTGCGTTCCACAAAATGCAGTTTCGTATCGTCCAACCCATATTGGCTGTACGCCGGGTCGTTGGTCGTAATGACCGGCAGGCCGCTTGCCATGGCCTCTTGCATTACTAGTGTCAGCATTTCGCCGATAGCCGGGAAAACGAACACGTCGCTCAGCCGATATAAATCACGCAATCGTTCGTGTGTGGCCGAACCGAAAAACACCAATCCTGGCTTTTCCGGCAATTCAGCCGCCTCGTGCCCGCCACCCACTAGCAACGTTGTCCATGCCGGATCGTGCGCCGCGTATACAATATCGAAGCCCTTTTTAGGCACCAGCCGCCCCACGAACAGCACCACGGGTTTGTCTACCGGCAAATCATATTTCTGTTTTAATGCTCGTTTTTGCGCGGCATCCACCGGCGAAAAATACGCCACGTCCACACCGTTATAATTCAGTAAAATCTTGCGCCCAGGCACCCCAGCACCCAGCAAAAAATCCCGCACATTGGTGTTGTAGCACACTATTCGCCGTGCCTGTGCAAAAATGCGCTGGCCACATAGCCCATACACCAGCTTTTGCACCGTCATCACCAGCCCGCTAGGATGGTCGACCATAGCCACATGCTGGGTTACATACATCGGCAGCCGCCGCACCCATGCCGCAAACGCCGCCGCATGCGACGTCATATAAAACACATCGTGAATATGTACGGCGTCATAGCCACGAAACTCCCACAAAAATCGCACGAACGTCAGCGGCGACACCAACGGGAACGTGACGCCAAATTTCCGTTCGATGAAGTTGAGCGCCCGCAATCGCCGCACCTCATACCCATCCGTCGTTTCGCGCAGCGGCACACCCGCCACAGGCCGGCAAGTAAACACTGTCACCCGATGGCCGGCCGCCACTAAACTCTCGGCCTGTTTCTTGACCACCTCCTCCATGCCGCCTATATGCGGCGCAAAATAATGTACTACCAGCGCAATACGCATATATATTCCTCGCTAGTACTCGCTTTGCCGGTCTTTAAGTGGGCGTTCTGGCAAATGTACCTGCGGCCGCCAACGCAGCGTCTTGGCATACATTTTAAATATCCGCCAACCATCGTGAATCGGCCGCAGATTCGACTCGCCTACCCGCGGCGTATAGCTAATCGGCACTGAAAAAATCTCGTAATTCATACGCGCCATTTTCGTTATCATCTCCATTTCAATCGCAAAACCGCTGGAACGTAGATGCGGCGACAAATCGTCAATCGCCTCGCGCGTCCAGGCAAAATACCCCGTCAGCACGTCCGTCACGGCCACATTATGCGTTTTGCGCACCAAATGGGTGAAAAACCAATTGCCCAGCCGGCTGACAATAGTCATCGCCCCTGGCGTCATGCGCCCGCTCAGCCGCGACCCTATCACCACTTTGCAAAACCCACTTTCCAACGGTTCTATCAGCCGCGTAATTTCGCTGGGATTATACGTATCGTCACCGTCCAGCATCACCACGTAGGTCGTATCAGCCGGGAGACTCGCAAATCCGCGGCGCATTGCGTTACCCTTACCCTTGCGCGGTTCGTCTATCACTGTGGCGCCCGCCGCCTCAGCAACCTTCCGTGTGGCATCGCTGGAATTATTATTCACCACCATAATTGCCGGCTCAAGCCCCAGCTTTCGTATCTTCCCCACAGGCACTTTCTTTATCACCTGAGCGATGCTTTTTTCTTCGTTATAACAGGGAATCAGTACTACTAGTTTACCCATCTTATCATCTCCTTATAGCCTCTGTATCCAAAAATTAATCTTCTGTAATCCATCCTTTGATTGCACGCCTATCGCAACACTTTCATCTTGCTGACGCACCTGTACTGCATGCGTAATAATCTCCTGTGCGCCCGGTTTTAGAGTTACCGTGGCGTCGTGCAGGTTCATAAAATCACGTGTGTCGCTATACTGCCCAACACTATATTCGTATGTAACCATTTCATGCGAAGTATTATGAACAATGAAATCAACCGAAACATAATCACCTGGCCGATACGTTGTCGGTAACAACGCAGGATTTGCAAATGAAAGTTCTACGACAGATTGTGTTTTAGGCAAGAGGTTCCAGTGTGACAATTGTGCGTGCACCTGCCCCGTCCAAATACCCCCGCTAGCTACCAGCACAATTGCTAACAAACCAACTATATAGCGTTTATACTCTTTGAGAAATCCGATACACCCTCCTTATTTGCTCGTATTAGCGCTTTTGCGGCTTCGTACGTTTTGTATTATACTGAGTCGTAATAGCGATATCCAGGTTATGTGTATATACCGGGCATTTCCTCTA